>WNFM01329521.1_pt1 | contig 10597 bp, 7 predicted proteins | sample 5400271 | NCBI WGS metagenome assembly WNFM01 (sample SAMN13153352, study PRJNA577476) | soil metagenome | isolation source: 60 cm saprolite on Douglas fir-dominated hillslope | place: USA:California | collected 2013-09-17 | reverse complement strand
AGTATTCATTACATTTTAGAACCATCATCCCCCATTCATGGAAAGTCGGTGAGTTTAGAAATGATTAAAGAATTTTCCGAAGGATATTTAAAATCGTTGAAAGCGTTTGCAATTTCAAAATTCAAACATGCCCTTGAAATTAAGAACGATATAGAGTATTCGTTGGAAAAAGAAATCGACACGTTTATCAATCCGTTGGTCACAAGTTCTGCCTATGGAAGCTTTAAATTTTCTATCGCAAATGATTTTTTATACCACGAAGGCGAGAAAAGAGAGATTAGAGAACTTAAAGCGAATGTTGTATCAAAATATCACAATGAAATTTTCATTAACCCATTAACAGATGCCGATATTGAATCCATCAAGAAAGACTTTGAGGAGGAAGATGTGAACAATATTTTTAGACCGTTAGCGAAAATAAAAGCAAACAATACTACTTATAAGGTTGGCTATTACGACTCTGAAGATTTTAATAAGAAATTTGTAAGTAGAATTGTTAATAAGCAGCGGAAAAAATTACTGACAGTTAAACCTATAACTCCAGAGGATATTGGAGAGTTAGAAAGCTCAATTATCCATAAAAGAAGTTCTCAGGATGGGAAAGTACACAAGACAACTATATATAAAAAACAGTTAAAAGCATTCGAATTTGATATTAAGATAAATCAAATTGAACCTACTGATAATGCCCCATTAATTCTTAATGATGATATTCTGCTAAGCATTTCCTTTGCCTCTGATAAAGGATTTACAATATCATTTGAAGATTTTAGAATTGAGTACAATGATATCGAATACGAAAAAACATTGAAGGGTTTCTACAGCACTTTTTACCAAAAACTAAAGTCGCTAGCTAATAATCTCGAAAGAAATGAGGAGGAGCAAAGAGACTGGGAGGCAGTTGAGAAACTTTTAGGAAATCCTGATACCTTAAGGTGAAGGAAATAACCTAAAGTCAGGCTTTCGACCTGACTGACTCATCCAAAAATTCAGCTTCGTCAACTGCGTTTTTAAGCAAAGCTATCAACAATCAGTTCGCCATTTTCACCCTCACTGCACTGAGGCCCTTCGGCCCTTGCTCCACTTCAAAGGATACTTTGTCGTTTTCTTTGATTGCTTCGGTAAGTGAATTGACATGAACAAAAATGCTTTCCTGCGATTTTAGGTCTTTGATAAACCCGTAGCCTTTAGCATCATTGAAAAAAGTAACTTTTCCCGTGCGGAAGGCATCTGCTGGATCTGCTTTTACATTATTGCGGGCTCCTAAAACAATATCTTCTGTTTTTATCGCTTTCCTTTTGAGCGGATCTGGTGGTGTAGAGGTGATATTCCCATATTCATCAACGTAAGCCATCATATCTTCCAGGCTACCGGATTTTGCATTAGCCTTGCGCTCTTCTCTGCGCTGCTCTTTTGCTTTTCTTTTTTGAATCTTTTTCTTTTCAGCTTCCTTCTTGCTAAATGTTTCTTGCGATTTCGCCATATATCTGATGCTCCTTTTGTTGGTTAAGTGTTTTTCTTTCTAATAAGCCGAAAAACACAATTATTTTTCAAGCAAAAGAAGAAAGGAGCTTCAAAGTTACAATTTCTTTTGGTGTGTTCAGAAATTGAATTTTATTTTCATACAAGACCATTTCATTGTAAGAGGCTGCCTCAAAAGCTGCGTATATGTCAGGTTGAGCCTGTCGAAACCTGATTTACGAAGCGGAGTCGCCTTCGACAAGCTCAGGCGGACATCGACTAATACCTTTTGAGACGGTCTCTTTTTTTATTTACGGCACCACTATGCCCCTCGTCTTCGTCACCTCTGCTACTTTAATGTCATTAGCTTTATTACCCCACGACTTGCGGATGTAAGTCAGCACATCCGCAATTTGCTGGTCGGCTAGCCACGCGTGTGGTGGCATCACGTTCTGATATGATTCGCCATTGATCTTCGCGGGCTTGTCGTAGCCTTTCAAAATAATTTTGATCAATTCCGTTTTATTTCCAGTCACGATGTTGATCCCTGCGAGCGGAGGGTTCATTCCTGGCGCTCCTTTGCCATCTCTTTGATGACAGGGTGCGCAGTAAGTGTTGTATACTGCTCTTCCTGCTTGCAATTCGTCCGGAACTTTCTCTTCTTCCTTTTTAACTTCTGGCACGAAAAGAGCCCGATCCGCAGTTTGAGTGATTCCGTCCGGATAGTACATGATACGCCAGATACGGCCGTGTTTCGAGTCGGAGATATATAATGATCCATCAGGGCCTTCGGCCAGTCCGCAAGGACGGAAAAATGCATTACCCGGATTGGTGATCGGCTCAGGGCCAATGAATCCATCTGCAAAAATTTCATACTGCCCTGAAGGCTTACCGTCTTTCATCGGAACAAAAACAACTTTGAATCCCTGCTGCTCGTGACCTAGCCTGTTCCAACTTCCGTGAAAGGCCATGAAGGCACCATTCTTATATTTTTCTGGAAACAGATCGCCTTTATAAAACAACAAATCATTTGGAGCCCAATGGCCGGGGAAACCAAGTAAAGGTGTTTTGGCTTTTTCGCATCGATCACTTTTTACTCCATCCCCACCATATTCGGGATTCAGCATTTTTTTATTCTGAATGTGATCGAAGTAGCAATAGGGCCAGCCCATGTCATCGCCTTGTTCAAGGTCGAAGAAGATTTCGGAGGGCAGCTCAAGGTTTTGATCTTCTGAATAATATTCAGGCCAATACCTGTGCAGGTCATCTCGTCCGTGTTGAATGCCATAAAGTTTTCCAGAACTAAAATTCCAATCCAGTGCAACAGCGTTTCTGATACCTGTGGCGTAACGATACTTAATGTCTTGTTTTTGGCCCAACTTGTTATCGTCAAACTTCCAGATGCCAGCGCGCGTTTCCAATTCTTTGCATGGGTCATCACCGCCCGTGTGCGGCATCCTTAGGGAAGCCTCGCAGCAATTGCTTGTCGAGCCAATGTTAACGTACATTCCGCCTTCGTTATCGAAAGTAAATGTCTTGGCCATGTGCCCAACACCGTCAACCATTGTTACCAACGTGTCACGCGTTTCTGCAGGTAACAATTCTTCTTCAGTCATCTTGCTTCGAAAGACATGCCTGTTATCCGCATAATAGAGGTAACCGTTGTGGAGTTCGATACCTGTGCCAGTGATGTCTGAATATCCTTTGATCAAATCTGCTCGTCCGTCTCCTGTAGTGTCTCGCAGCGCAACAATTCCTTTACCTTCACCCGTAGGTTTGCTCAAGTGTAGATAAATATCTCCATTGGAGTTAATCGCCATATGCCTCCCTCGGCTGATCGTATCTACGACCACAATGGCGCCAAATTTTTCAGGAAGCGTGATGCCTCCATTGTTTTTATCAGGGATGAGTTGCTTTTCTTTGTTGCATCCGATGGAAAGCACAGCCACAGCCAGGCTTAGAGAAACCAACGATCGATTCATATTCATTACAGGAGTTGGAAATGATTATCCAAGGTATGAATGTAATGAGCAAAGGGAACGAATGTTTGGGATAGAAGGCCGAATGCTTTTCTGAATTCGTTTGAATTATACTTTAAGTCGTTGCATCCAAAATTTTTTGGAGGGAGTTGACCTAACTGATGTTGCGCACTGGTGGTTCTTTTGTGTCTTCGCGACTTGGTGGCAAAGAATAGTTTTGAAATTTGAACCACAAAGACACTAAATCACAAAGATTAAAATCATGGAATTCGGTTATGCGTAAACATCAGACTTAATGAAGAGAACTTAACCTCCGCAGCTTCACTGCTTTCCAGGCGGTAACACTCACCACTGCAAGTGTCATTGCACCACCAAAAACTACCCAACGAACAGTACCAATAAGCTTTGCAGCAACACCCGATTCAAACGCTCCGATTACGTTTGACGAGCCGACAAAAATTGAATTGACTGCAGAAACACGGCCTTTCATATTCTCGGGAGTAAGCGTGTGAATCATTGTGCCGCGTGCAATCACGCTCACGCAATCAAATACGCCACTCAATATTAGGAGTGTCATCGAAAGCCAGAATGAAGTAGAGAGACCAAAGCCAATCATGCAAAACCCAAAGCCGGCCACACACCACAATAAAATCTTTCCCATATTTTTTTTGATCGGGTAGTGTGTTATATAAATTGCCATGAGTACTGCGCCAATGGAGGGAGCCGATCGCAAAAATCCCAGCCCGATTTTCCCAACATGTAAAATTTCACCGGCAAAAATAGGAAGTAATGCCACTGCACCGCCAAATAAGACTGCGAAGAGATCAAGCGTGATTGCGCCTAAGATTATTTGATTCGTAAAAACAAAATTTACTCCTGCTTTAATCTTTTCCCAGATTCCCTGTTCTTCGCTCACCGGTGGAAGGGCACGATTAGGAATTAAAAAGTAGCAGACCAGCGCTGCCATGGTTAGCGCAACATCAGCGCAATAAGCGGCAGTGATCCCGAAAAATCCGTAGATCAAGCCACCAATCATCGGGCCGCCTACCGCTGCGCCTTCCCAGACTGTGCTGTTCCAGGTAATCGCATTCTGATATAATTCCCTCGTGATCAACTGCGGCATAAATGAAAAGGTAGCAGGCGATAAAAATCCGCGAGCAAGTCCACTGACAAAAATCACAGAGTAAATGGGCATCGCTCCATGCGAGAGAATAAATGCTCCAGGATTCAAAGTGAAAAACAAAAGCGCTGTTGAACAGAGCACTAAAATGGTCACGCAGAGAGTAATAATTTTTTTTCGCTCGACCACATCTGCTAAATGGCCGGCATAGAGCGAAACGACAATTGCGGGTACGGCTTCGGCCAGTCCTATTAATCCAAGTGAAAGAGGGTCTTTGGTGATTTCATATACCTGCCAGCCCACTACCACAGCCTGAATCATAACAGCAAGTGTGATAAACAACTTCGACAAGATGAACAATCGGAAGTCGCGCACTTGAATGGCTGCGTAAGGATTATGGGGAGCAGAACTTTGATTGGCCATTCAAAACAAATCTATAGGTTCAAAATTATTTCTTGTTCAAAATTAATGATTGATGTGATTCCCCTGATTACTTTTTGCTGATCGGTGGAGCATCAATTAATAAATGAGCATGACCTATTTGCTAGCCGAAATCACGCCCACCAAAAAATCAAGGCCGTTAAAGTCCAAATGTTGAGTTGATGGCATCAATCGCTTTTTTCCTCCGTGTCTCGCGTTCGCCAGAAATTTCGACAAAGGGAATTCCTGTCCCTGAAATCTCTTTCAAATAAATTTGCTTAAAGTGTTCTCGTTTGTCTGGATGTTCGCGTTGTGGATCTTCTGCCCACGGAATGTCGATATCCGTTACCAAATACAAATCATATTTCCGTTCAGCTATTTTTTTAAGGATTTCCGGATCACAATTGCCATACTTGTGCTCACTCCAAACTTTGATTACAATTAAATTTGTATCGCAGATCATTAATTTATTCGCTTCGTAAATCCATTCATCTTCCATACGAAGTTGGCCATGCGCTATCTTTAGCAAATCAATTTGATCATAATCACGGCCGAGCTTGTTCAAATAAGCCCGCGCGTATTCTTCTACCCACGAAGTTTGATAATGTTGTGCAAGAAATTGTGAGAGATCAGTTTTGCCGGTACACTCTGGTCCGATGACGCATACTTTTTTAATTTCTTGAACGGTCTCTCGCGTGGCTCTCATATTCTAGTATTTTAAAATTGCAGATTTCAAATTACAGATTTTAACTCTTTCCGCATTCAAAGTTAGTCCCAAATATGCAATCTGTAATTTGTAATCTTGAATGGTTACTACATTAAAAACTCCTTGGACAAAATCCAGACACCTACTACAAGCGTGAGCCAGCCAAAAGCTTTGCGTAAATAGAGTGCCGCAATTCTGCGGGAGAAAAAATTGCCAATTAGAATCCCGGCAACAGCAAGGGCTGTGATTGTCAGTAAAAAATTCCACTCCATCGTGTGATTAGTCAAATCCCCACTAAACCCGGTGAGTGAATTGATTGAGATCACGAACAAGGAAGTGCCAACGGCAGTCTTGAACGGAAGACCCGTAAGAAACACTAGCGCGGGAATAATCAAAAATCCTCCACCGGCACCAACTAATCCCGTGAGGAAACCAATCAGTGTGCCTTCAACTACAACAAGGAACACCCGAAACTTTCGACTATCGGATTTGACTTCTTTTTTATTTCTGATCAATTGAAACGAGGCCAGCACCATCAGCAATGCAAACAAACCGAGGAGCAGTTCGCGCCTGGTGAAAACAAGACCGTTCGCTTGAAAAATAATTTCGGGAATAGAAGGAACAATCCAATGGCGCGTAGCAAAAATGGCTGCAATGGAAGGGATGCCAAATAAAATTCCTGTTTTGATGTTCACTAAGTTCTCACGATACTTTGGAATCGCTCCAACCAAACTCGTAACACCCACAATGAAAAGAGAATACGCCTGTGCAGTCACCGGTTCAATACCAAATAGATAAACGAGAATTGGAATCGACAAAATCGAGCCACCGCCACCCAGCAGTCCAAGCACCACGCCCACCAAAATTGAACAGAAGTAGCCGATGATCTCCAGCACAAATTATTGTTTGGAGTAATCCATCACGTACGAATCCGGAAAATCTTTTTTAACCCCGCTCAAAAAATTGGCAGCCTTATCGTGCGAAGAAAATGGACCCAGTATGAGACTGTAGTACTTAACTCCATTCAGCACCTTCACTTGAACCGTTACTTTTTTCTTATAAGACGTTTTTAAATGATCTGTCATCCGAAGAAGGTTGACTAATTCTTGATAAGTGCCAAGCTGCGCACCAAAACCTTTGGGCTTTGTTTTGACTATATCAAAATCATAAAATTCCTTCTCTTCAATGGTCACGTGCTCCACCATTACTGGCTGGGTTTGCCCTTTCCCACCGCCATCGTCAACAATTTCGATCGAAACTTCTGCAACACCTTGATTAAAGAATTTTAATTTTTCAGCAGCTGCTTTTGAAAGGTCAATAACTCTTCCTTCAACATATGGGCCTCGATCGTTGATGGTCACATTCACCGATTCTTTATTAGCGATGTTGGTGACTTTCACTACGGTGCCAAAGGGCAATGTCTTGTGTGCCGCTGTGAATTTATTAGCTCGGTATTTTTCACCACTGGCGGTTGGGCTTCCTTCAAACGAATCGGCATAAAATGAAGCCTTGCCGGTTTGGATTTGTGCCTGTGAGATGACAGCAGCACATAAACTCAAGGCAAGCGTATAAAGTACTTTCATGATCAGGATTATTCTCGAAAGTTAATTCTCTTTTGGCGGAAGAGAAATTTTAAAAAACTTTTTAACTTCCTATCACATCTTACTAAGACCAACCAAAACTAAAATCGCATGCTTAAGAATTACATGACCATTGCATGGAGAAACCTGTTAAGAAATAAAGGCTATTCTCTCATTAATATAGGCGGCTTAGCCGCAGGAATGGTAGTGGCTATTCTTATTGGTCTTTGGATTGTTGACGAACTGAGTTTCAATAAATCGTTCAAAAACTATGATCGACTTGGGATGATTTACCATAGCCTGACGTTCGATGGCAAGATCGTAACTTTTGATGGCGCTCCTTATGCATTGGGCGGAGAACTGAGGGATAAGTATCCAGACTTTGAAGATGTCGCTGTCACAACACCGCAGGAAGACCATATTTTAAGTTTCAATGAAACGAAAGTTTCAAAGGCAGGATATTTTGTGGAGCCGCAATTCATTGAAATGTTTTCTCTGCAGATGCTGCAGGGATCACGCAGTGGTTTGAAAGATATCCACTCCATCATGCTTTCCAAAACTCTGGCTGATGCTTTGGTTGGAACAAATGCCATTGGCAAAATGATCAAGTTCGACAACCATGATCTTCTGATGGTAACTGGAGTGTTTGAAGACTTCCCGCTCAATTCGCAGTTCAGTGAAGTAAAGACGTTCATGCCACTCGACTATTATTTTACCCTTGATAAAAAAGCACAAGACCAGAAAACCGACTGGGGAGCGTTCCATCTCGGGGGATTTGTCTTGCTCAACAAGAACGCGTCTTTCGAAAAAACTGAATCGAAAATGAAAAAAATTTGCTTTCAGAACTCAACTGATCTAATGAGGTCGATGAAACCAGAAGGGGTGTTGCTTCCGATGAAAAACTGGCATCTCCATGACGAATTTCAAGATGGCAAAAATGTAGGAGGCAAAATCAAATATGTGCGGATGTTCGGCACGATCGGAATATTCGTGCTTCTGTTGGCTTGCATCAATTTTATGAATCTGAGTACTGCGCGCAGTCAAAAACGATCGAAGGAAATAGGTGTACGGAAAGTGATGGGCTCGTTGCGCAGTCAATTGATCGGTCAATTCATGAATGAGTCTCTTTTGATTTCGGTCCTGGCATTCATTCTTTCTCTGGGAATTGTGATTTTGTGTTTGCCGTGGTTTAATGCTTTGTCGGACAAAAGTCTTGTCATTCCATGGCACAACTTGCCTTTCATTTTGTCATCTTTCATTTTTGTTTTTGCTACTGGTATTCTGGCGGGAAGTTATCCTGCGCTTTATTTGTCGTCATTTAATCCCATAAAAGTTCTGAAAGGTACACTGCGAGCAGGCCGCTTGGCTGCATTACCCAGGAAGTTTATGGTCGTTTTCCAATTCACCATTTCTACCGCGCTGATTATTTGCACGATCGTAGTATTTCAACAAGTGCGCTTCGCAAAAAATAGACCCGTTGGCTTTGATCGTGAAGGAATTATCTATGTGCCCGTGCGCACTACTGACTTGGGCAAGTCCAATTACAATTCACTCAGAAATGATCTGCTAGCAACTGGCGCAGTTGACAACATGGCGACCTCCGATCACCCTATCACTGGTGCGATGAGGGCCAACCCTAGCATCACTTGGCAAGGAAAAGATCCCGCAACGCAGCCACTTATCGCGATGAACAGCTGCAGTCACGACTTTCCAAACACCAGTGGATTTGCTTTCGTTGAAGGCCGGGACTTCTCAAGAAACCTCGCTTCTGATTCAACCGCTTTGGTGGTGAACGAATTGGCAGCAAAATTAATCTCAGCGAAGAGCGTCATTGGGAAAAAGCTTACGTGGAATCAAAAAGAACATGAGATCATCGGTGTCATCAAAGACCAGATAAGGTGGTCGCCTTTTCAGAAACAAACACCTCATATCTACTACATAGATTACGGTGCGAGACAATTCGTTACGGTCAGATTAAATAATCGTACAAGTATTCGAAATGCGCTCTACAAAATTGAGTCGGTGTTGAAAAAATATGACCCGGGGGCGCCTTTCGATTACAAGTTTGTTGACGATGACTACGTCAAATTATTCAAGGACGAAGAACGCGTCAATCAGCTTGCGAGTGTCTTTGCGATACTGGCTATCTCAATCAGTTGTATTGGAATCTTTGGCCTAGCGTCATACGCATCGAATCAGCGCACAAAAGAAATAGGTGTTCGCAAAGTTTTGGGAGCATCTATTTTTTCAGTCTGGAAAATGTTGTCGCGCGATTTTGTTTGGCTCAGCGCTGCATCTGTTTTTTTGGCTGTGCCTCTTGCCTATTATTTTTTAAGCCAATGGCTGAACCAGTATGAATACCGAATCAACATTTCGTGGTGGGTATTTGCAATTGCAGGTGCGGGCACTTTAGTGATTACACTGCTAACGGTAAGTCATCAATCAATTAAAGCTGCCAAAACCGATCCAGTAATAAGCTTGAAAGCAGAATGATTTTTAGTTGGAGGGAATCGGTGGTGGGCCATCAGGTATATATGGTTTGTAAATAACCTTGCCTTTTCGCTGATCGAACTCCGCACGAATGTCTTTTCTCAATTGCTCATTCTCAAATAAATCAACCATCGTCATAGCAAGAGCTTTGGCGGAAAACAACATTCCTTTATGCCCGATGCTCATCCCTCCGCATGCTACTACGGCCCAGCCGTGCCAGGCAGTATTTTTTGGAGCAGTAGTTGTGAGCAAGGTGATCTCCGGTACAATCCAGCTGACATCGCCTACATCTGTTGAGCCGCCATCGGGATCTTCTTTCGTTTGCTTGAGTGCATGAATGCTTCCATCAAGTCCACTTTGCTCCGTACCCTGTGTTTCCTGAATTTTCTTTGCAAACGAGATTTCTTCAGGCGTGTAGATGATCGGTCCAATAGCTTCAATATTTTTTTGGAGTGCCTCTGCACCTTTACGATTGACGAGCAATTCATAATCGCCCGTCTGAACGGTCACTTTTGATTCCACCCCTGCGATGAGTGCAGCACCTTGTGCAATATTTTTTACGCGATTGAAGACTTCGTCAACAACACTTCGTTTGCTGTCACGCACCCACATCCACACTTTGGCATATTCGGGGACTACATTAGGCACATCGCCTCCCGCTTTGATTGCGTAATGCATGCGCACGCTTGGGCGCACATGTTCGCGCAGCAGATTTACTCCGTGGGTAAATGCTTCGGCTCCATCAACTGCGCTTCTTCCATTCCACGGATCTGCAGCCGCATGAGCCGCCTTGCCTTTGAATTCAACAATAAAATCGATCATGGCCTGTGAGCTTTGTGTA
>WNFM01325982.1_pt1 | contig 10600 bp, 10 predicted proteins | sample 5400271 | NCBI WGS metagenome assembly WNFM01 (sample SAMN13153352, study PRJNA577476) | soil metagenome | isolation source: 60 cm saprolite on Douglas fir-dominated hillslope | place: USA:California | collected 2013-09-17 | reverse complement strand
TGGTGAACAGTTCGAAACTGGTTAATCAGGCTTGCCGTTCTTTGGCTGATCTTTTCCTCCGGAGTGATTTCTGGTTTGGTTTCCGGTCCTTTCCTAGTCGATTTACGCCGCTTTGGTTCCGCATCTGGCACCCTCTGATCCGGCGCTGTTGCAGCTTCCGGGCCGACTTCTGCTCTTGCTTGCGCTTCCGCCTCGCTCTTCGCGTTCTCTACGTCGATCGCTACCAATCGCTTGATTACGTTCCCTTGGAGTCGCGCGAAAACGTACTGCGGAATAAGCTCCATGGCTTTCACATCTACACCCTGGTCGGCGTCGTCTACTCCTTCTTCCCGCTTAGCTTGGTCGACGTATTGTTTAATGCGTTTTTGCGCCGCCACCCGTGAGTCAGGCGTTCCCTCTTTTTCCAGTTCTTCGGGCTTTGGTTTGAAGTTGAGATTGATGTCGACGATAACGTCTAAATGGTTGGGCAAGATCCGCTCAATTGCGGGAGGTTTTTCGCCACTATCTATGGCCAAAAGAGTCCGAACTACGCGACTATCCAATTGGCCCAGGCTTATCTCTTCGGGCAATTTGGTATTGGGATCGTACGGATCTATCCGATTCCGGCTGGCATCCCCCTTTATCTCTTCGATAGCCTCAGCCAATCGTTGCTGAATGACTTGACGCGCTTCTCCCAACCCGCCGGGGAAGTCCGTGCGATGGAAAACCGCAACATTATGCTCCTTGAGGACGTCAGGATGCTCTTTCAGAAAATCCTGTGTTTCGGTGAGCTCTTGTTCTATCGCCTCCAGCAACGGAATCGCGATCGTTGATCTGCGAAGATTCTTTGGATCGAACGGAGATGGCAGGTGATCGAATCCGTGGTGGTTGGACGCAGGCATACGAAACAGAAAGCTCTTAGAGTATTACTCTGTCCATGGTAGGGATTCGACGTGACAAGGGGGTATAATGCCACCGGATGCGTTCGGTGAATATACGGAAAGATACGTATTGACGATGGGCCCTTGGACTCCAACAGAACCTTTGTCGACGACGTTGGACTTCGTACGGCCTTGGTGAGAAGGCGAGGTGGTCAGGTATTCCGGTAAGAATGACATCAGCACTATTCGATGCGGACTTGCCAGTTCCTACCCTCCCAGCGCTGACTCTCTTTCCAAAAGAATGTGAATTCAACGACGCAGCGGCTGGCCAGCGCAGCCGTCGGCAAATCAGCGAAGCGCACATTTAATCCGTCGCACGTCACCGTTTCGGATTTATTGGTTGTAGTCCAGCTGTCGGCTGACCATACAATGATAGCCTCTGCCCCAGCGATGACGCGCAGAGTTTTTTGAGGAGGCATTCGGCGAAGTTGACAGCGAAAACTCCAGATCTCGTGACTGCTTTGCACGGGATTGACGATATAGCGCTGGAACACCGGCTCTACCCGATCGAAGCAGACGCCGTCGTGCCGGCTGCGAACGAGCGCGATGTATTCGGCATGCGACCAACAGAGCGGCATCGCCGCGCCGGTTGGTCGACCACGTTTCATGCTGCCGTCGGGCAAGTCGTCGACGTCCCAAAGTTGTTCGGTGATCATACCCCCTTCGTTAGCGAATTGTTCCATCGCCGCGATCATCGGCTTTGGATCCTGTCCAGCAGCGAGTTCGTAATGACCGCGTTCGCCGGTCAAGATTGGCCAGGAGCGACCGATGCCGGTCCCAGCAAAGGCGCTGCCATCGTCCTTTTGACCGTAGCCATCGTGATTGTAGCGCCGCCAGCAAGGACCTTGAGGGAGGTCATGCTTGATCACGCGGTCAATGACTTCAATTGAGTCGAGCACGACAGAAAATCGCCTCCAACAATATTCCGCGCCGGATGGAGGCCACCGCCATTGGCGATCAAGATCATCGCGGTATTCGGATCCGCATGCGGATCTGGTGTTTGCGAATCGGTAGGATTGATTCGGATGAAATGTCGCGGGAAACCGTCGACCAACTCACCTCGGGTTGTGACCATCCATTCTTCGAGATGGGCAGCTAACCAATCGGCATATTCCAAGATAAAATTGGCCGCGCTCGTTTCACCGCGGTCGTTGGCGAACTCTGCCGCGCAAACCAATCCGGCGATGACCGTAGCGAGCGTTGAAGGGGAGTAGCCGGCGTTCTCTTCCCAGCGATCCTGAGCGGTCACTGGTCCTTGCAGGACGAGATAGGTTGCGGCGCGGGAAATCATCACCCACGGATCGAACAGAGGAAAAGCGGGTTTTGCCCGCTTAACCCGCCAGGCAAGCAAAATTGGAGCTGCAATTTCATCGAGCTGTAAGCCGGGCCAATATGCGGTGCCATCGATCCAGCTGTTTTGTGGGAAGCTGCCATCCGGCCGTTGAATCGCTGCGAGCCAAATCAGGGCGCGCGCCGGCGTTTCAGTTGCGCCGCTGGCAAGCAGGGCGGTGGCGCTTTGCACCAGGTCGCGCGTCCAGACCAGATGATAGCCACCAATATCGTTGTCCCCCTTGGTTTCACCCCATGGGATGCTCATGGATGCAACTAAAGCTCCTTGAAAATCCTTATCTTCGTGGGCAAGCAGCACGCAGCGACTTAACCGATAGATCCCGCCATTGTCGGACGTTTGGTCGCTGAAATCCGAACTTAGACTTGCCGCCGCCTGCCATTGTTGGACGTAAGTCTGGTGCTGGAGATCAAACGGTGTAGCCAACGATTGCAGCACATTGGTCGCCGCGCTCTGGTAACTCCCACTGAGGCTGACAGCAATCGTGAATTCATCGCCGCCTTGAAGATCGATTTCGCCAGTCAACGCAATATTCCCATTTTCAGCAGCGCTGAATTCCCAGATCATTTTAAAATGGTTCATCACGTCCTGCCAACCATCACTTGCACCGACAAAACCAACAGAACGGCGGGAAAAGCCAGTACTGCATGCCATCACCAGGTGCACGCCGGTACGCTCCGCGTGGAGCAGTTTGTTGTCGCCGATCTCAGAACACCAACCGGAATTACCGGCACCGTACCGCGCAATGTGCGGAGCCAAGAGCGCGTACAGGCTCAACTTTCCGCGCAGGGAATCGTCGAGTATGTCCACTTTCGTGTGGACCAGCAGGACGGACCTACGCGGATCCGCTAGCACCTGCTTGGTGATCCGATAGCGGCCGCCGCGCTCGGTATTGGTCAAGCGGTAGAAAAGAGAGTCGCGATCCGGATAGTCGATGTGGTGATCAAAGTCACGCTTTTCCTCATGGCAGAAGGTCGCGCCGTCACTGATGAGAAGCTGGAGATCGCGTGTGTTCGGCTGATCGACGTTGGGATAGTAGATCTCATTAACGATGCCGTGGCTGAGCGTGAACCAGAGCCGGGAGCCTGTAGAATACGCCGTTCCTAGACCCTCCTTCGCGCTTGAGGTCCAGCGCGGTTCGATTCCAGGCGCACCGAAGGCAACACTATTTGTTCCCATAGTGATTTGTTGCACCGCTCTTACCTGGCTCGTTTCCATGCTACATGAGCTCTCCCGCCGCTTGAGCCAGGGCTGGTATAGGTCAGTTCATCTTCAGGAACAGTGAAAGCTCGCTTCTGATCGGTCCCGTTCCAATTCGGGAACGTACCGCGACGATTAATCGTGTTCATATTCTTAGGGTTCGCCTGGGCTTTCCTCCTAGTTCGGAAGTGTCGGTCCGCGCAGGAAACCTGTCTGTACGGATTTTTACGTATATTACTTACAGCTCTTATTGGTATACTCGCTTTTTTAGGGCGTTAAATAGGCAGGACATTCAGGGGCAACCACCTTCTATTTTCTATTTGCATCCGCTCGCGTCGCCACGCTGGCCTAACTAAACAGGTGAGGCTGCGGAGCGACTGCCGTGTACGTTGAAGCTCTGAGCAAAACGCCCCAAAGATGATCCCGCCGCGGAATTAACCAGGATAGTTTCGGGTCTGCCAGTTCAGTAGAAGGGCCCCCACACTTCCCAGCCCATCGCCGTCTCAGCGTTCAGTCTCGCATCCTGAAGATCTTCCTGGGCCAAATTTTTGGCCAGGCGCAGATCCCGGTATTGATCATACTGGAATTGGCTACCAACATAGATTTGGTTGTGCGCCGGATCTGCGTAGACGTAATAGGTTTTGGCATTTCGCTGGACTACCGTCACTTTATAAGGCGGGAGCTTCTTAAGGTGTTGCTGCTGCTGAGGGGTGGTAGCGATGACGGTTCTGAAGCCTGCCGCCGAAAGCAAATTCTCTGTTGGCTGGGTATTGGCGCAGCCCACCGCCAGAGCGACGAGCGCGGAGCCTGCGACAAGGCGGAATCCGCTAAAAATCTGTTTCATGGGTTGTTTGGTCTAGCTTTTGATTGGCGTTGTTAGGTATTGCCGGGGATAACCCAGCAAGTGAAGGATTTTCCGCCTTGGGACGCGTATTAGTCTTGGGTTTCCAATGTAGGGACAGGTCGATCGTCCGAAATAAGCACGTACTAACGAGTCGGCGACTTATGGGTGAAACCGCTGCTTTTCCTCCGGAGTTGGTAGCCGGCAGGAATCCCGCTTTCCCCAAACCCGATACCGTGTCGAGGCGATCAATCGGTAGACTGCATCGCGAATAGGGAGAGGAATGAAGTGACCAATCCGCGCTATCCAACGAAACTGCGGCAATTGGCCCAGTATGTAGAACATGGCGTCGCTTCTCATCAAGAGTTGTTCACCCTGCGCGGTATAACAGAGAACAAACGCAGAATCGACAGCGGATGCCTCGGGATGATCCTTCACCAAGGCCTTAAACGTTTCCCCCTGCAGCGGCGCAAACAGAAATTTCTGATCCCGATCTTCCTGCAAAACGAAGTCAACCACCCGATTGCAAAGGCCACAGACTCCGTCGAAAAAGAGGATCGGTTGTTTCTCCATTGCCGCGAGTTAAGATGGGCTTCGCTTACTGGACGAGCGGATAAGTTCGCTGCATTTTTGAAATCGTAGACAACAGTATGCTTATTACGTTCCCGGGCGAGCGCAAAACCATGTGGTGCATCCATAACGCGAGATTGATTTTGTCCGATCGAATCGTCGATCGAGGCTGGCTACTCATTGCTGATCAACTGATACAGGCGATCGGCCAAGACGTTCCTCCGGATGTGCCTGATCGATTGGACGCAGATGGTTCTTATGTTGCCCCGGGTTTCGTCGACCTTCACGTTCACGGAGGCGGGGGTTCGGATTTTCTCGATGCGACGGCCGACGCGTTCCTTACCGTTGCTGATTTTCACCTCTCGGGAGGAACAACGGCCATCTGTCCGACCGCAGCCACGACCACATACGATCATTTCGATTCTTTTCTAAGCGCCTGGGCAAGCGCCAAAGAGAGCTGCCAAGCCCGTTTGTTGCCTGTTCATCTCGAGGGACCTCACCTTGCGCGGGCGAAAGCCGGCGCTCAAAATCCGAAATTGATGGGCTCGCCAGGAGCAAAAGAACGTGATTGGATTCTGCCGCGGGCCCGAAGCATTTCCCAGATGACGATCGCTCCCGAGTTGCCCGGCGCTTTGGAGCTGATCGAGGCTGCGACCAGGGCCGGGATGATGATGAGTGCCGGCCATACCGAAGCCTCCGATGAAGATATGCGAACTGCGGTTGAGGCGGGCCTCACGAAAGTGACTCACCTGTTCAACGCAATGTCGAGCGCCTCGAAACGAGGTTTATTCCGACAGGCCGGCACACTCGAGTTCGCGTTAGCAGACGCAAACATCTTTTGCGAACTAGTCGCGGACGGATTTCATGTCTCACCAACACTCCTTAAACTCGCGTATCGAGCGAAAGGCCCCGAGCGAATCGCACTGGTATCCGATTCCTTGGCCGGCGCCGGTTTACCAGAAGGCACGAGGTTCCAGCTCGGGGACATCGCATGCAAAGTTGGGCCCGGGTACGCGCTCCTTGCAGACGAATCGGCGTTGGCGGGGAGTTTGGCTCGGATGATCGACTTGGTCCGAACGATGACCCAACTCGGCGAGGTTCCGCTGTTCGACGCCGTCCGCATGGCGTCTCTCACCCCGGCAACGATTCTTGACTTCGATGATCGCTTCGGATCTATCCAGTCAGGCAAAACTGCTGATTTGGTGCTCTTCGATGACCAATTCACGGTCCAGCGCGTTTGGATCGACGGAAAGCTTGTGTTCGATCAGCTGGTCCACAAAGAGACCACGAAGAGATAGTTTTGAACAGGAGATCACGGAGATCTCAGAGGGGGTAGTACTTGATCCGGAATAGCATCATATGGCCGTATCTTTTGCCTAGTGCGGTGCCTTGGTAAAAACCGGCTCCCCTCTTTGCTATCTTTGCGAAGTCGTTATTTTAAGAATCTTTCTTCGCGAATGATCTCCGCGAATTTCGGGTTGCCGATTTAATAACCCGCAATTCGCACTCCGCATTCCGCAATTTGCTCTTCTCTGGTTGCATTGAAGCCTGATCTTGGAATCGATTAGGCTAAGATGAATCGCTCAATTCGTTTAGCGCTGTGCTTTGTTGTTTGTGCCGTGATCGCGGATTCTGTCTCGGCCAGCAATCTTTCGCCCGGACCCGTCCGGGTTGATCCCTCCATTCCCTACCCGGAAAAGATGACTTTCGTTGGTTTGTCCCAATCTGTGTTGCTCGGAGCTTCAATGGGAACATCCGGTTTGGTCAAGGAGTACGTTCGCAACGCCGCGGGTCAACGGCGGAATTTGACGCCGGTCCCAGTCTTTGTCCGCGAGGAGTTCTCGGAAGCAATTCGAGCTAGCGGATTTACTCCGGAAGATGATGGTCCGAGCGACAGCCGATTTCGCCTGGCCGTGCGCAGGTATGGATTTGCCAAGGCATCGATGCTCTCGCGGCAAGTGCGCCCTTTGATGACGCTCTATGCCGAAATGATTTCACCGGACGGCAAAATCCTTTGGTCACACGAGGCGGTCGCCAAGAGCGATGATCAAGCGCTTCCGGAAATTCTGCCGGAAGAACTTCGCGATAATCCGGAGAGACAGGAACAACTTCTCCGCGCCGCAGCACGTCGTGCCGCGGAGAAGCTCATGGAGAATTACAACCGGAAGCAATCCGGCAAGTCTTAGCTTCCATCCGTCAAGTCGTTACACTTAGATGGATTAGGCGACGCGCATCGGACCAGGGTTCACCAACCCCAACATGTCCAAATCTATGTTGGTGGTCGGGCAAGGTTCAGCGGACGGAGTCCCTTCGTCATATCGAGGATGCAAAGTCGTGTGCCGAATGGATCTTTGATCACCGCACATTTCCCAATTGTAATGTCGAAAGGAGCGACGAGTACCTTGCAGCCTTGAGCCGCATAATCAGCTACCGCGGTCACGACATCATCGACTAAATAATGGACTTCGACTGATGAGGGAATGCTCGGGTTGGCGTGGAGCACAATTTCAGCATCGGTCTCCGGAAAGACTAGACCGACCGAGTCATCTCCGCTCCACTGCGGACGCAGACCAAAGACCTTTGCATAGTACGCAGCAGCGGCTTGGACATCCCTGACGCGAATCATGATACAGTCAATTTTTCGTAGCATTTTTTCGCTCCTTCTAACCAATCTTCTCGTTATTCGCTAACGACGGAATCAGGGGGCTCAAGCCTTACCGGCTCTTTCATTTTTGCCGACTGGTAAGCCGCCAAGGCTACCCGTAAAGCCTGGTAACCATCGTTCCACGTCACGCTCGGTTCGCGATTTTCGCGAATGCTATCCACGAATTCTTCAATCATCGCCTGGTTGGGATCGGGACCAAAACCGAGCCAGCTTGGATTCCTTCTATTCGAATAGAGCGTCAAATATTGAGCAAAGCCGTCCATCACCGCGGTACCCTGCTCCCCGATCACTTCCATTTTGAGATGTCCCCAACGCGGGTATGAGCGCGGGCGGCTCCAGCTGCAATCGATGCTGGCCTGCACACCATTGGCAAGCGTCAGAAGTATCAGCCCGGCGGTGTCCACATCCACCTCGTCAGGATAAAAAAGGTTATCCACCTCAGCGTAGACCTCCACTACCTCGGCCTCGAAATACCAACGAAGCAAGTCGGCCAGGTGTACAGTGTGATCCATGACCGCACCGCCCCCGGCCAACTCCTTATCGGCAAACCACGGGCGGTGACCTTTGGGAATCTCGCTGTGATTGATGCCGTTTACGCCCAGCACGTTTCCGAGCTCTCGCTTCTGGATCATGGTCCGTACCGCCTGGGCCGAAGGGGCGAAGCGCATCGGGAACGCGGTCATGAAGCGCACACCGTTTTTTGCGCAGATCGACTCCATCGCGTTGGCATCGGCCAGATTGGTTTCGATAGGCTTCTCACATAAAATCTGGCACTTGGCCTCGGCCGCCATCTCTACCAACTCGAGGTGATGAGCGTTCTCTGCACAGATCAGTACCCCATCAAGTCCTTGGGTCAGCAGGTCTCGGTGCTGAGCAAACCAACGAAGTCCGTATTTTTCGGCAAAGAAACGGCCCTCATCGCCGTTCTCATGAGAGAAACCTACTAAATCCACTCCAGGTATGGTCCGTAAATTCGCCTGATAGCCCTCGGCATGGAGATGCGCGAAACTTAGAATTCCGATTCTCATAACAATACTGGCTTACCAGTAGACAATGATTAGGGCGTCTTCGGCTGTTACCTCGAAGTCCGTTCCGGTCTGTATCGCGCGATAAGCGTGCTGAATCTCAGCAGCGTAAGGATCTTGACCAAGCCCCGACACGGGCAACCCGACCGAAGCGGTGTCGTTCGGCTTAGGAGGCAAAAAGGTCAGGACCGGTGAGGGCTGATCCGAGTTCCACTCAATCAGCCCATCGGTACCGGAGAGATCAAGGGCAGTTCGAAATACGCCTGGCGGGTATGCCCAGCCTCCTTCCACCAACCCGATGGCTCCACTGCGAAAGCGCAGAGTAACTTGTACGTACTGGGCCGGTCCTCCCACGGACCGGCTTCTTTGGGCATAGACGCGCTCAACTTCACCGGCTAACCAGCGGCCGTAATCAAAATCGTGAATCATCAAATCTACCACCATACCGCCCGAAAGGGTTGGGTCGAAGTACCAGTTGTCCGGCGACTTTTGCGGTACGTAGGTCACCCGCTTGAGCCGCAAAACAGCGAGATTCCCAATCTGGCCGTTAGCCACCAGTTCTTTCGCTAGACGATACTGGGGGAAGAACCGCACGACCATCCCAACGAAGAACCGGACCCCAGCTTCCTGGCAGGTCAGGATCATCGTCCGAGCGTCCTCCCGTGTCAGCGCGACCGGTTTTTCGCAAATCACGTGTTTGCCTGCCTTCGCCGCTTGCAGCACCATCGGCTTATGCAGTGGAGTCGGGGTGCAGATATCCACTATTTCCACCTCGTTCAACAGCTTGGCGTAATCACTGAAGGCTCGCATTTGATAACGCCGGGCTAGAGTTTCGGCTTGATCCGAGTGGGCCGACGTACAACCGATCAGCTCGGCATCGGTGTCCCGCCATGCCGCTGCATGAATCTCTCCCATTGTTCCGGTCCCGGCGATTCCAACTCGCATAGTTATCTACATCTCTCCTTATATCCGTTAACCCAAAACCGAAGAAAAAGGGATCCGCAAAGCAATAATCCGTCCAGGTTATTTGACCGCTCCGGCGGTAATTCCACGGATCAATTGTCGAGAGAAGACGAAATAGAGCAGCACTGGAGGGACAATCGCCAGTGTTAGCGCTGCTAACACTGCGTTATAGTCGTTCACAAACTCTCCTAAAAAAGCCTGTGCTCCCAGCACCAATGTCTTGGTTGACTCGCCCGGAGCCAGGATGAGCGGAAACCACAAGTCATTCCAGATAGGTAGCATGGAGATCGCCAATACCGATCCGACCGCGGGTCGGACCAGCGGTAAAGTCAGCCAGTAAATCCGGTATTCACTGGCACCATCAATGCGGGCTGCATCTTTGAGATCTCTGGGCAACTGCCGCATGAAGGCGGTTAAGACGAAGACGGCCAAGGGAATCCCTTGCGCGGTATAGATCAGGATCAACGACCAGAGAGTGTTGACCAAATGCAAACTTACCATCATCCGTAAGACACCTACCGTACCCAGTCGGATCGGTACCATAATACCGATGGCGAGATAAAGACCAGTCAGGAAATTGAGGCTGAACTTGTATTCAGCCAGCGCAAAGGCCGCCATTGAGCTGACCACGACGATCAACGCGAGAGAGCTCGCCGTAACCAGAAAACTATTGAGGAAGAATAGCTCGAAGTGAGCGGTAGAAGAGAGGGTTTGGTAGCCGTCCAGGGTAAACGTCTCCGCGTCCGGCAGCGCAAAGGGCGAGCTGAAGATAGTGAGCCGGTCTTTGAAAGAATTGAGGATAATCAGCAGGACTGGGAACAGCGCGAAAGCAGAATAGGCCAACAAGGCGGCGTGGGTAGCGATGACTCGCCAAATTTGAGAATTCGCTTTTGCCATCTTTGACCCCTAGAACTGAATTTGTTGTAGACGCCGTTGCCAACCAAAGAGGTAAATCAGAACGCCCGTTAATATGATAAGGAGCATGATGCCGGCGACAGCGGATCCCATGAACGGATCCGCCGGTTGTAGCTGGTAGCCAAAGAAGGTCCGAAAGAAAAACGTTCCCAG
>WNFM01186791.1_pt1 | contig 10600 bp, 11 predicted proteins | sample 5400271 | NCBI WGS metagenome assembly WNFM01 (sample SAMN13153352, study PRJNA577476) | soil metagenome | isolation source: 60 cm saprolite on Douglas fir-dominated hillslope | place: USA:California | collected 2013-09-17 | reverse complement strand
CCGGTGGTGTCCATGGAGGTCGACTGCGGAGCCGGCGGCGCGTACGGCACGCTCGAGCCTGCGGCCACGGGCGCCTTGGTGGCCGTCGTCGCACCTGTGCCCGCGCCACCACAGGCGCTGACGAGGGCGATCGAGAGGATCGCGAGCGCGGCGCTGCGGAACGTTGCCATCACTTGACGATACGGCCGGGCGTCGAGCGCGGATGTGTCACATCAGGGACGAAGGCGGAGCTCGTAGCCGCCGACGCTACCGACGATCGGATATCCCAAGACATCGTTGAGAGCCAGGATCGCCGCATTCGCCTTCGTCGTGGTGGTGTGGATCTCGCGCGCGCCGTGCGTCCGAGCCCACTCGTGCGCTCTCAGCTTGAGCAACCGCCCGATCCCGCGACGGCGATACGCCGGCAGCACCCCGGTCAATCCGATGCGGAGCGTGTCGTCACCCTCGCGCCGTAGCGAGCACACGCCCACGTAGCGCGGCCCATCGAGCGCGATGAAGTGCCCATCGGGAAGAGCGGCGTCGTCGGTGACGTTCCACGCGATCCAGTCGGACAGCGGCTCCGGCGTGGCGCGGCCCAGCGTGACGAACTCGAGCCGGCACGCGCTCTCGAGGTCCCACGCCGCGTCGAACGCGAGATCGCCGAGCGCTCCCCGCAGCGCGGCCAGGGTCGTGATCGTGATGCCCGTCGCGGCCACTCGCTCTTCGGCAGCGCGCGTCGGTAGCGGCGCGGACGCGACGGCGATCACCTGGTGGTACATCCGACCGACCTCGGCGAACCGCCGCTTCGCGATGAACGCTTGGCACGCCGTCGCGTCGCCGGCCCAGAGGCACACGATCTCCGCCTCGCGCGCCGCGAGCTCCGCGCTGAGGTGATCCCAGAGCGCCGCGCCGATCCCGGCGCGCCGCAATGCGGGATCGACGGCGAGGCGGAGAAAGTACCGGCCCGGGTCGTAGCGACTCGGCTCCTGACGGATCTCACCGAACCCGAGTGGCGCGTCCTCTTCATCCGCGACGACGACGCGCGATCGGTAGAAGCGGCCGTGGTCCCAGCGTGAGTCGAGAGCGCGCGCCGCGGCTGGCTCCAGGCGCACGCCTTCGCCGATGCTCGCGAGCCGCGCATAGGCGTTGTAGTCGCGCTCCGCGAACGGCCGCACTCGCCGGGCGGTCACGCGAAGCGAAAGCCCTTGAGCCAGCGAAGCTCGGCGCCGATCGTGGTCGCCGGGCCGTGCCCCGGGAAGACGCGCGTCTCGGGCGGGAGCGCCGCGACGCGCGCGAGGCTCGCCTCCATCTGCTTCGCGTCGCCCCCCGGCAGATCGATGCGGCCGACATTGCCCGCGAACAGCAGATCGCCGCTGAAGAGCACGCCCTCCCGTGGCAGGTAGAAGGATGTCGACCCCTCCGTGTGTCCGGGCGTGTGGAGGGCGACGAGCTCGATGTCGCGGACATAGGTGAGCGGACCGTCGGCGATGAGGTCGTCGGCGACGCTTTGGGGCGCGTCCACCAGTGCGGGCGTCACTGTCGCCGGCGGGCGCGTCGCTGGATCGAGCCGGTACGCGTCGGCGGCATGGATCGCGAGCCGCGCTCGGGTTTCCTGCTTCATCCGGGCGTTGTCGAAGACGTGGTCCCAGTGACCGTGCGTGTTGAGGATCTCGACTACCCGCAGACCTTGCTCGCGAATGGTGCCGAGGGCTTCGCTCGCCCCGCGCGAGGGATCGATGAGCAGGGCGTCGCCCGCGTCGTCGGCGAGAAGGTACATCCCGTTGTCGTAGGGATCGACGCGATGGGCGTAGAGCCGCACCGCTCCGAGCCTACCGCTATCGTGCGATCGAATGCGCGAGATCGCGGTGGAGAACACGGCGCCACCGATCGGGATCACCGAGGGCCGGCCCGCGGTCCTCGGCTCGAAGCACATGGTCAGCTCGTGCCATTACCTCGCGTCGCTCGCGGGGCTCCGGATGTTCCCGCGCGGCGGGAGCGCCATCGACGCAGGGGTCGCGGCCGGCATCGCGCTCAACGTCCTCGAGCGGCACCTCACGGACTTCGGCGGCGTCGCGCCGATCATCATCTACCGCCCGGGGATGGCCGGACCCGAATCGATCGACGGGCTCGGCCGGTGGCCGGCGTCGTTCGACCTCGACGCGTACCGCGCGAAGTACGGGGACACGATGCCGATCGGCACACCGCGCTCGGTCACGCCCGCCGCATGCGACGCGTGGCTCACCGCCCTCGCGCGCCACGGGCGGCTCTCGCTCGGCGAGGTCCTCGCGCCGGCGATCGAGCTCTGCGACGGGTTCCCGGTCTACCCGCGGCTCGCGCGGGCGATCGCGATGCTGCAGGACCGCCTGCGTCAGTGGCCCGCGAGCGCCGCGGTGTTCCTCCCGAACGGGCGGCCGCCGCAGGTCGGCGAGCTTCTCGTGCAGCGCGAGCTCGGCGATCTCTTCCGCCGCCTCGCGGCGATCGAGGCCGCGCACGCGTCGCGCGGTCGGGCCGCCGCGATCATGGCGGCCCGCGACGCCATCTACACCGGCGACATCTCGCGCCAGATCGTCGCGCACATGCAGCGCGAGGGTGGCGCGCTCTCGGCTGAGGATCTCGCCTCATACCACGTGTCGATCGCGCCGCCGGTCCATTCAACGTATCGGGGCGTCGACGTCTACGCCTGCGGTCCGTGGTCGCAGGGCCCGCTCGTGCCGATGACACTGAACCTCCTCGAGGGGTACGACGTCGCGTCGCTCGGGCCGGGGTCGCTCCCGTTCCTCCATCGCTACACGGAGGCCATGAAGCTCGCGTGCGCCGACCGCGAAGGGTTCTTCGGCGATCCCGATCAGGTCGACGTGCCGATCCGCGGCATGCTCGACAAGGCCTACGCCGACGAGCGCCGCAAGCTCATCCGCGACGATCGGGCGTGGCCCGAGCTGCCGCTGCCGGGCGACCCGTGGAAATACGAAGGACGCACCGGACCCGCCGGCTACGTCCCGCGCATCGCGGAGGGCGTCGGCGCGCCCGACACCTCCTACGTCTGCGCGATGGACGCGGAGGGGAACGCGTTCTCGGCGACGCCGTCGGATCCGGGGCTCGGCGCGCCGCTCATCCCCGGGCTCGGCATGATCGTGTCAACGCGAGGCGCGCAGCTCTGGACCACGCCGGGCCATCCGTCTGCGATCGCGCCCCGCAAACGGCCGCGGCTGACGCCGAACCCGGCGCTCCTGATGAAGGATGGCGCCGCGCTCATGCCGTTCGGCTGTCCGGGCGAGGACGCGCAATGCCAGGCGATGGTCCAGGTGGTGTGCAACGTCGTCGACTTCGGGATGAACACGCAGGCCGCGATCGAGGCGCCGCGGGTCATCTCGAAGAGCTTCCCCTGGACGTTCTTCCCGCACGCGTACGAGCCGGGTCTGTTGCAGGTCGAAGGGCGCATCCGGCGCGAGGTCCGCGATGGGCTCGAGCGGCTCGGCCACATCATCCGCGACATGCCGGACTTCACGCCGGCGAGCGCGGGCGTCTGCGCCGTGCGCCGGCTCGAGACCGGCGCGCTCGAGGGCGGCGCCGATCCGCGGCGGGAGAGCTATGCCGTCGGCTGGTGAGGTCGAGCGCTGGCGCGCGGAGTTCCCGATCACCGATCGCCTCATCTACCTGAACAACTGCTCGCTCACGCCGCTGCCGAAGCGCGGCGCCGCGGCCCTCGCCGAATACGCGAGCACGTGGACCGAGCTGGGCGGGCGCGCGTGGTACCAGCACTGGGTCGGCCTGCTCGACGACCTGCGCGCCGACTTCGCGCGGGTCCTCGGCGCGGATCTGGACGAGGTCGCGCTCGAGCCCGCGGTCTCGGCCGCGCTCGTCACCATCGCGTCGTCGTTCGACTACACGAAGCGCAACAAGGTCGTCGTCGCCGACATCGACTTCCCGACCGACGGCCACACCTGGCTCGCGCTCGAGAAGCACGGGGTCGAGGTGGAGTTCGTCCACAGCCCCGACGGCGCCACCGTCCCGCTCGAGCTCTTCGAGCGCGCGGTCGACGACCGGACCGCGCTGGTCTGCACCGGCCACGTCTACTACACGAGCGGCTACATCCAAGACGTCGCGCGGCTCGCGGAGATCTGCCATCGCAAGGGCGCCGCGCTCGTCGTCGACGCCTACCAGTCCATTGGAGCCATTCCGTTCGACCTCCATGCTTCCGGCGCCGACTTCCTCGTCGGCGGGACGTTGAAGTGGCTCATGGGTGGCCCCGGGATGGCGTTCCTCTACGCCCGTCGCGATCGCATCGCGAGTGCGCAGCCGACCGCGCTCGGGTGGTGGGCGATGCGCGATCCGTTCACGTTCGACGTGCAGCACATCGACCTCTCGCCGACGGCGCGACGGTTCGAGTACGGCACGCCCGCCGTCGCGGCGGCGTACACCGCGCGCGCCGGCATCGCGCTCTACGAGGAGATCGGCGTCGCGACCGTCCGCAAGCGGCACATGGAGCTGTCCCAGCGGCTCGTCGATGGCGCGCTCGCCCAGGGCTGGCGGCTCGGGTGCGTCCGCGACGCGGAGCGCCGCACGCCCATCGTGACCCTCCGCCACCCCGAGCCCGCGTCGGTCGTGGACGCGCTGCGGGCGAAGGGCTGCATCGTCGACTTCCGCCCGGGCCTCGTCCGGCTCTCGCCGCACTACTTCAACACCGAGGCCGAGATGGACGCGACGCTCGAGCTTCTGCTACCGCTGCGCGAGAAGGTGCCGGCCTAGCCCGACCGTCCCATCCTGATGTGGGCCACGAGGGCGAACAGGTCGCCGCCATCGTCCAGGATCTCGCGACCAGCGGCCTTCGCCTCGCCCGCAAGCACGTGCGCCCGCAGCGCCGCTGCCGGGATCAGGGGCTCGGCGAGGTTCGCCGCGTCGCGGTCGACACCGAACCGGTCGCGCACAGCGCAGCGGATGGCCGCCCAGCGGACGATCGCGTCGCGGTCCGCGAGCCGCAGCGCCGCGTATGCGGAGACGTCGTTCAGCGCGGCGCGATAAGGTCGCAGCGTGCGCTCCTCGGTGCCGCGCGGATGCTCGCGCGCGAGGTTGAGCTCCTTCTCGGTCAGCACCCTGTCATCGTAGGCAGATGCCCCCGGCCGGATTCTCCGCCGCGACCGCGCTCGACGAGCTCCGCGCTGGCGCGACGCTTGAGTCCATCGCCGACGCGCACTCGATGGACGAGCTCGTGGCCGCGGTGCGCGACGCCCTAACCGGCCTACGCATTGGCATCTCGTCGCTCGACGACGCGGGGCTGCGCCGTGTCGCGGGCCTCGAGCTCTGGTCGATCGCCGAGATCGCGGGGCATGCGCTCCGGATGGACGAGGCGGCGCATCAGGTGGCGCGGGCCTTGGCTGTCGGCCAACGGCCGGGCGTGCGGGTCCCGTACGGCGAGCCGGGACCCGTTGACGCGACGCGCGACGAGCTGCTCGCTGGCGTGCGGGCCGCTGAGGAACGACTCGCGGCGACACGCGTCCTCGCGGCCGGCGGACAGGCCTTCGCGCATGAGGAGCTCGGCGAGCTGACCGCTCGCGCGTGGATCCTGTTCAGCGGAGTGCATCTTGCCGCGCATCTCCATCAGGCCGCGGCCGTGATGCGCGCCCGCTAGCGTGAAGCGGTGACGATGGAAGACGCGGCGGCCGAGCGCGACGTCCTCGTGCTCGCGAAGACGGTCGCAGCGGACTCGTTCCCGGTCGAGCGACCGGGGGTCATCGGCGTCGATCGCGAGACCGGCCGGCTCGAGCGACTGACGCCGTTCCCATGGAAGGGTGCCGACACCGATCCGCCGATCCTTCGCTGGTCCTGGATCCATGTACGGACCTCGACCGCGGATCGTGACCCCCGGCCGGAGTCACGGAACGTGAGCGGCGAGATCACCGCCACGGCGTACGTCGATCCGAAGGACGCCTGGCGGCTCCGGTGGCCGTTCGTTCGCGCGCACCTCCGTGGCTCGCTCGAGTCGCTGCAGCAGCTCGCCCGGGACGGCGCCGCGACAGCGGGATTCATCCGGCCCGCGGTCTTCGAGTCGGACATCCTCCAGCTCCCGTTGCGGCTGCGCTTCAAGTGCGAGAGCGACGACTGCGCCGGCCCGCACGAGCTTCCCGTGCTCGACTGGGAGCTCCACGAGATGGCGCGGGCATCACGCGAACGTCACGGTCAGCAGTGGGCGACGAAGTTCCGTGAGAGCTGGGGCCGGCCGTTGTTCGAGAAGTACGACGTGCACGTCCTCGTGTCGTCCTACGCGCAGGCGCCGACGAAGTTCTACGTCGCCGGACTCTTCTATCCGCCGCGTGCCCCCGAGGATGCCCACACCCATGCCCATCACCTGGCGCATCGCGAGCACGCGCACGAGGAGCCGGTCTAGCCCGGCTCAGGCCGGGATCAGCCGCTTCGCGTCGACGTCGGTGCGGTTCGATCCGATCTCCTCGGCCTTCCCGTGATAACCGTGGGGGAAGAGCTTGAGGAGGAGGTACGTGCCGGTCGTCGGGTCGTCGCTGCGCTCGAGCACGAGCGAGGGGCCCCACCGCGAGTCGTACTTGGTGCCCACATCCGGCCGCGGTGTGTCGCTCTCGAAGCCGGCGCGATCCCACTGCAGGACGGCGTAGCTGCGCACGATGCGCTCTTCGTCGCCGCCTTCGTCGGGCCGCCACGCGTGCGCCGCGGGGTGCTGGCGCTGGCAGACCGCGGGCGACCCCGAGAACATCGTGACCCACTTGAAGACGTCCGCGTCCTTCGACTGCGCGCCCTGCGGGAACGCCTCGAGATGGAGCTTCTCGCCTTTGGTGCAGAGGTAGTAGAAGAGCACGAGCGCATTATGGGGAAATGCGCACCACGTGGATCGAGGCTGCCGGCTCGAAGGTCCGCGTCATCGAGGACGGACCCGCCGAGAACGGCAATGCCGTCCTGTTCGTGCACGGCGTCGGCGGCTGGGCCGAGAACTGGAGCGAGATCATCGAGCGCGTTGCCGCATCGGGGCGGCGAGCGATCGCGTTCGACCTCCCCGGGTTCGGCGAGAGCACGCCGGTGCGCGGCGCGCGGTACTTCGATCCGCGCGACCCGTTCTACCCTGCGGTCGTCGAGGGCGTCCGTCGTGCGCTCGGCCTCGAGCGGCCGCACCTCGTGGGTCACTCGCTCGGCGGCGGGATCGCCGGTGTCACCGCGGTCGTTCACCCGAAGTCGTGGCGGTCGCTCACGCTCGTTGCGCCGGGCGGGTTCGGCCCCGAGATCGCGCTGTTCCTCCGGATCTTCGCGCTGCCGTTCCTCGGCCTGACGACATGGCTTCCGCGCCCGGCGTCGGCCGGACGCGCGGTGCTCGAGTCGTGCTTCTTCGACCGCTCGCGCATCCCTGCGCATCTGTACGCGGAGAGTGCCCGGTACGACGCGACGTACCCGGAGACGCTGCGCGTGATGCGCGCGGTCGCCACGATCCGCGGCGTGCGGCGATCGCTCCGCGAGGCGTGGCTCGGACGAGCGGGCGAGTACGTGGGTCCGGCGCTCGTCGTGTGGGGCCGCCAGGATGGGATCATCCCGTCCGCGCATCTCGACGCGCTGCACCGCACGTATCCGAACGCGGAGCTGCGGGTCATCGACGACGCGGGACATCTGGTCATGCCCGAGCAGCCCGACGCGTTCGCCGCCGCGCTCCTGCCGTTCCTCGATGCGGCGGAACGCGCGGACGGTGACGCTCGTACCATGGCATCCGGAGTGGCACATCAAGAGCGGTAGACAGGTCGCTCCATCGGGCGCGACGACGTCACCGGCGCACCTCCGGCCCAGCTCCGCCGAGATCGTGTCCGACTACCGGCTCGCGTTCCGCTCGCGGGTCGCAAGCGTGTCGGGCCGCCGCGAGGTCCTCACCGGCAAGGCGCCGTTCGGCATCTTCGGCGACGGAAAAGAGGTCGCCCAGCTCGCGATGGCGAAGGTCTTCCGGCCCGGCGACTGGCGCTCGGGCTACTACCGCGACCAGACGTTCATGTTCGCGACCGGGATGTCGGATCTCCCGCAGTTCTTCGCCCAGCTCTACACGAACACCGACACCGCGATGGACCCGGCCTCGGCCGGCCGGCAGATGGTCAGCCACTTCGCCACCCGGCTGCTCGACGCCGACGGTCGATGGAAGCGGCTCGGCGATGCGATGCAGTCGGCATCGGATCTCTCGCCGGTCGGCGCGCACATGCCCCGGTCGCTCGGCCTCGCGTACGCCTCCAAGCTCTACCGCGCCGACCGCGCGCTCCGCGACGCCGCACCCGGCTTCTCGGCCTCGGGGGACGAGGTCACGTTCGCGACCATCGGCAACGCCGGGACGAGCGAGGGGCTGTTCTGGGAGACGATGAACGCCGCCGGCGTGCTCCAGATCCCGCTGCTCGTGTCGGTGTGGGACGACGGTTACGGCATCTCCGTCCCGAACGAATACCAGACGATCAAGGGCTCGATCTCGGCGGCGCTCGCCGGCTTCCAGCGCGAGCCCGGCACGACCGGCTTCGAGATCCGGGTGGTGCGCGGCTGGGATTACCCCGCACTTGTGAAGACGTACGCCGAGCTCAGCGATCTCGTTCGACGCGACCATGTCCCCGCGCTCCTTCACGTCACCGAGATGACCCAGCCGCAGGGTCACTCCACGAGCGGCTCGCACGAGCGCTACAAGACCAAGGAGCGACTCGCGTTCGAGACGACGGGTGACCCGATCACGCGGATGCGCGAGTGGATGCTCGGCGAGAAGATCGCGACCGTTGCCGAGCTCGATGCGTTCGAGGACGACGACCGCAAGGCCGTCGAGTCCGCGCGCATCGCCGCGTGGGAGACATACCAGGCTCCGATCAAGGCCGAGCTCGAGCGCGCGAGCGGGCTCATCGCGCGGGCCCAGCAGGAGTCGCCGGACGTTCGCCTCGCCGATGTCGTCGCCGAGCTCGCCGACCCGCTCGAGATCAGCCGGCGGGTCGTGCAGTCCGCGGCGCGCCGCGCGGCGTACGCGCTCCGCGGCCGTGAGGGCGCCGCGGCGGGCGCGCTCCGCGGGTTCGCCAAGGAGTACGCGGCGCGGAACGACGAGCGTTACCTGTCGTTCCTCTACAGCGCCTCGCCCGACTCACCGCTGAAGGTCACGCCGATCGCGGCCGAGTACTCCGACCGGTCCGAGAGCGTCGACGGGCGCATCGTGCTGCTCCGCAACTTCGATCTGAACTTCGCGCGCGATCCGCGGCTGTTCGTGATGGGGGAGGACGTCGGCAAGCTCGGCGACGTGAACCTCGTCTTCGAGGGCTTGCAGGCGAAGTACGGCGAGCGGCGGTTCACCGACACCGGGATCCGCGAGGCGACGATCCTCGGCCAGGGCATCGGCACGGCGCTGCGCGGGCTCCGGCCGATCGTCGACATCCAGTACCTCGACTACCTGCTCTACGCGCTCGAGCTCGCCAGCGACGACCTCGCGCCGCTCCATTACCGCACCGCGGGCGGGCAGAAGGCGCCGGTGATCATCCGCACGAAGGGCCACCGGCTCCAGGGCATCTGGCACACCGGCTCGCCGATGTCCGTCGTGCTGAACGCGCTTCGCGGCATCTACGTCGCGGTCCCGCGGAACATGGTCCAGGCCGCCGGCTTCTACAACACCCTCTTCCGCGGCGACAACCCAGCGCTCCTCATCGAGGTGCTGAACGGGTACCGGTTGAAGGAGCGGGTCCCGGACAACCTCGGCGAGTTCCGCTTGCCGCTCGGGATCCCCGAGACCGTCCGCGCCGGCAGCGATCTCACGATCGTCACCTACGGGGCGCTCGTCCGGATCGCGCTCGAGGCGGCCGAGACGCTCGCCGGTATGGGCGTCGACCCCGAGATCATCGACGTCCAGACGCTCAACCCATTCGATCTGAAGGGCGCGATCGCGAAGTCGCTGGCGAAGACGAACGCGCTGCTCGTCGTCGACGAGGACGTGCCGGGTGGCGCGTCGGCGTTCATCCTGCGCGAGGCCCTCGAGACACAGCGCGGCTTCGAGCATCTCGACGCGCCGCCGCGGACCCTGACCGCGGCCGAGAACCGCGTGCCGGTCGGCGTCGACGGCGACTACTTCGTGAAGCCGAACCGCGAGCAGATCGTCGAGACCGCGTACGCGATCATGCGTGAGCGGCGGCCCCGTGACTTCCCCGACCTTCGCCTAGGCTGAGAGCGTGACCGAGAAGAGCAACATCCAGGCGGTCCACGACACGATGCGCGACGAGTTCCGGCGCGACGAGCGGGTCATCATCCTCGGCGAGGACGTCGGCGTGCGGGGCGGCGTCTTCAGGGCGACCGATGGGTTCATCGAGGAGTTCGGCCCGGATCGGGTCATCGACATGCCCCTGGCCGAGTCGAACATCGTCGGCGTCGCGATCGGCGCGGCTATCGCCGGGCTGATCCCGATCGCGGAGATGCAGTTCGCGGACTTCAGTACGCCGGCGTTCGAGCAGATCGTCGACGAGGCGGCGCGCATCCGGTACCGCTCGAACGGCCAGTGGGGGGTGCCGATCGTGATCCGGATGCCGTGGGGTGCGGGCGTTCACGGCGCGCTCTACCACTCGCAGTCGCTCGAGGCGTTCTACGCGCACGTGCCCGGGCTGAAGGTCGTCGTGCCGAGCAC
>WNFM01186739.1_pt2 | contig 10601 bp, 9 predicted proteins | sample 5400271 | NCBI WGS metagenome assembly WNFM01 (sample SAMN13153352, study PRJNA577476) | soil metagenome | isolation source: 60 cm saprolite on Douglas fir-dominated hillslope | place: USA:California | collected 2013-09-17 | reverse complement strand
CGTGCTCTAGCAGATCCACAGGTCATTCATCGGCACATGGTTCTCAACATTGATCATGTGCTGGGGGGCGCCCTTCGGTTTGTCGATACACCCATCCATTTCGACGAATTTGACAGGCCGACCGACTCGCCCCCAGTTCTGGGCCAAGACACGGAGCGGATATTCCGACAGCTGGGCGTTGACGAGGCTCACTTCGAGCGGCTCCGCGCGCAAGGCGTCGTATGAGGTGGTCTGAGCGAGGATGACCGGCTCGAACGCTGAAGATGGCAAGCTGCACCGCAGCGCTGACGGAGGTGGCCTCCCTGATGAGAGTGCACTTGAGGAACGCATAGCGCGCTGGCATTCGGAGACATTGCCGAGGGCCCTTACAAAACTGGGAATACACGAGCACGCCGGTCACACCTTTGTAAGCCCACGGGATGTCCGAGATTTCGACTACCTGCGCGACATTGGGCTGCCGGGCGAATATCCTTTCACGGCCTGGCTATATCCCACTCGGGGCTTCGGCAGACAAGGAGGAGATTCACGCCTGCACCGTGCTGGTCGCTACTCCGGTTATGGAACCGCGACCGACTGCCGCGACTACTACATCGAAATGCATCGCGCGGGCTTTCGGACTGGAGGGCCCAATCTTGCCTCGGATCTACCCAGTCAGCTGGGTTGGGATTCTGATGATCCACACGCGAGCGGCGAGGTAGGAACAGTGGGTGTGGCCATCGACAGCCTGAGAGACTTTGAAATCATTTACGAGGCATTCCGGGGGGAGGTGGGTATAGACAGGATCGCGAGCAACTGGACCATCAACGCGCCCGCAACTGTCTACATCGCCTATTACTGCGCCCTCGCCGATAACCTCGGGATTCCGCGCTCAAGCCTGCGGTGCACCCCGCAAAACGACATACTGAAGGAGTACATCGGACGCGGTCTGTACATCTTCCCCGTGCGGCCCTCCATGAGGCTCACGCGCGACACGATCAGCTTCATGCACGAATACATGCCGCTGAGCAATCCCATCAGTATCTGTGCTGAGCACATACGATATGCAGGGGCCACCACGACGCAGTCATTCGCCTTCGCCTTTGCGAACGCAAAGCAATACGTCGAGTTAGGAATTGATGCGGGTCTTGATGTCGACGACTTCGTCAGGAGGTTCACATTCCGCGGGTTCGGCGACTCAACACTGAACTTTCTCTATGGCATCGCTGCTCCTCGGGCGGCGCGCAGGATTTGGGCGCGGATTATGAGGAATGACTACGGCGCGCGCGATGATCGCACGTGCCTGCTTCGCGGCGGCGAGCACGCTTGGGGCAACTCGTATATGCGGATGACGCCCAATCGCCCTGTAAACAACATTGTCCGCGCTACGGTCGAGGCGCTGATCTACTCTCTTGCGAGTGGCGAAGTCCCAGGGGGCGTACCGTTCGACGAACCACTCGGCCTCGGGCACAGTATCGAGGCACAACAAGTGGCACGGGATGTCCAGCGCATCCTACTGCATGAGGGCCGTTTGGGCGACCTGCTCGATCCGCTGGGTGGTTCATACGCCGTCGAATCACTGACAAATGAGATCGAGGCGGAAACCCTCGATGAGTTGAAGCGTGTGATGGAAGCTGGGGGATCAGTCGCTGCGATAGAGAGTGGATATTGCCGGAAGGTAGTTGCAGAGTCGGCGTGGCGTTCGCAGCAACGCCTCGAGACTGGCGAGGATGTGTGGGTTGGCGTCAACCGCTATGTGGGCGCCGACGAAGTTGAAGTACAAATTCAGAGAACATCCGAATATGACCTGGAACGCCGGGCAAACGCGGAAGAGCGACAGATAGCATCGCTCAAGGCGCTGCGCAATGATAGACCCTCAACCGAGGTGCGGGCCACGTTGCGGCGATTGCAGACCGTGGCCTCCTCGAATGAGAACATTTTGCCAGCACTTATCGACTGCGCCAAGGCCTATGCAACAATTGGAGAAGTGTGTCAAGTGCTGCGGGACACCTTCGGCGAGGCCAACTATGCATAGTTGCGCTAGCCTTAGGTAACATCAACCATTCCCATTCAGAGCCGCTGGCCTTGCTGTCAGCCTCGCGCACAGGTGCGCGGGACGGACGAGTCGGATGTTTCCGGGGGAAACGGAGCTCCTTGCGGAACTGAGCGCAGCTGCGAAGCGAGGCCTGACTCCTCCCTGGCGCCCTTGACGCCTAAGCAACTGATCGCTAGGGTAAATCGACCGCTTAGTCGCTGCGGTCGCGACGACAAACGCCAAGGCCTGAGGCGACGACTGATTCGGCAGCACCGGCTGAGCACACTGTCTTCACTGGTGAAGACCAGGCTGCGGGCGGCCGAACGATATAGACAGGAACTAGTGGAGGGACGTGTACATCATGAAAGTTCAACTGGGCGTTGCAGTCGCGCTACTGGCAGCGCTCGTAGGGGCTGCGTGTGGATCGGGAGCGCCAGCTCCGCAATCATCCACGTCGGGGCAACCCGTTCACATCAATGTTGGCATTGGAGGGCCCGACCCGATCTTTTCGCCACTATTCATCGCGGACCAGAAGGGTTGGTTTAAGCAGCAAAACCTGGACGTCAACATCGCATTGACTGGTGTTGAGACCATCCCTAACTTCATCGCCGATCAAGTCGACATTGCGGTGTACTCATTGAACGCCGCGCAAACAATAGCCAGTCGAGGCATAGGTGTGTCGGTGATATATGGGGCCGGCGGCGCCGCAGCGTCCGCTTTTGTTGGCGGTCGGCGAGGAATCAACTCCATCACCGATTGCAAGACGTTCTCGACGTACCAAAAGGGCAGTGCGGTCTATGCATACGCGAATATGGATAGGGCCCTGTACAAGGCTAATTACACTATCGCGCCGCTCACGCAACTGACTGTGATTGGTTCCCAGATCGCAACTGGCCAGGTTGATTGCGGAAACTCAACATACGTCGCTCTTTCCCCCTTCCTCGCATCGGGTCAGATCAAGCTGTTGGCAGACCCAGAGGCCAAAATTGGCCTGCCTTCCGGATGGGTCAATGCGCTTGGATCGGTGGTCATGGGAAAGCCGGACTACTTGAAGGCTCACCGCTCGGCGATAGTGCGTTTCCTTAAGGCCTACACACAAGCTGAGAACTTCATGCTTGACCGCGCAAATGTCGATCAGATCGCAAACATGCTGACACGCTCGCCGATATTCGCCGCCTCGACGCCGGCATCCCTTCAGTTGGCGGTCCAGCACACCGTGTTCAATATGGCGCCGTGCGGAGCATACGTATCCGAGGCCACCTGGCCAGATCAGTTGGCGTATCTGGCTCAGTCGGGCCAGGACATTTCAGGAACTCAATACTCCTACGCGAAAATGGTGGACATGTCTTTCTATGACGCGGCCGTGGATGGTCAGAGCTTTCCAGGCAACAAGCAACAGTACGCACAGCGTCGCACCTGCAAGACGTAGTTCGCTGGTGCACGCAGGCGATGTGTTAACGAAGTGTGCTCATGGCTATCGTAGGTAATCGAGCAGATGCCGGCTCGATCTACTTGGAGGATGTCTGCTACTCCTACGAGAGCGGCGTTGTGGCGCTGCAGAATTTGGACGTCGAGATCCCATTGGGAAGCCGGCTTGCCATAGTGGGCCCAAGCGGTTGTGGTAAGACGACTCTGCTGCATCTCCTAGCAGGAATTCTCTCCCCGGATCGCGGTCGAATTGCCTGGCCGCGCATACCTCCAGCCAGCCACGTAAAATCGCTGGTGTTTCAGACCGACACGCTGTTGCCTTGGCTTAACGTGTTGGACAACGTCGGGCTTGCATTTAGATTGAGGGGCAAAGGTCGTAAGGCCTATTCTGGGCGAGCTCACGAATTGCTGACCCTGGTCGGCCTTGAACGCTTTGCGCACGCGTATCCTTACGAATTATCGGGCGGAATGCGCCGCCGAGTTGCATTCCTGAGCGCCCTGGCGCCGAACCCGGCTGTGCTCTTACTGGACGAGCCGTTCGCTGCTCTCGATGAGCCTACTCGCTTAGCGATTCACCAGGATGTCCTGAAGATTCTGGCCGAGACGCAGATGACGTTGGTTGTGATTACACATGACATCGCAGAGGCGATCACGCTGTGCGATACCGTATCGATAATGTCCAACCGGCCGGGACGTGTTGTGAGCACCCACCCCGTTCCGTTTGGACATGATCGCGATCCTTATTACCTGCGAACGACCGACTCATTCTTAAATCTATACAAAAGCCTCTGGCAGACGCTCAGTGAACAGCTAACCCGACGAGCCGGAGACGATGGTAGCCGGGACCGTGGGAATGGATAGGACGCGAGCGATTGCTGTGAGGGGAGCACCTAATGACGACGGCGGTGTGGTGCGATCATCCAAGCGACCCGGCCGTGGGTGGAGCGAACGCGCCAGTGTTACTGTCACGCAATTGGCCATTCTCATTCTCGCGCTGCTGGCTTGGGAGTTTCTGCCGCGGAATGAGTACTTACGGCAGCTCGGACACGTGTTCGACCCGTTGTTCATCAGTTCGCCATCAAGCATTGCGGATCGGCTGTATAACGTGCTCGTGAGTGACGCGGCGGCTCGATCCTACACTTGGGAGTACATCGGCCACACGGTTGCGGCGGCGGTCGTGGGGCTCGTGATCGGCCTGGTGGCTGGTGGTGCAGGCGGCCTTGTTGTCGGCAATTGGCGCTTTCTGGGTCTCGTGTTACGGCCACTCGCGGTCGTGGTCAACACGATTCCGCGGATCGCCCTCATCCCAATAGTGCTTGTCTTGCTGGGTACGACTTTCGTGAGTTCAGTTGTCAACTCGATTCTTATTGTGCTGTTCATTGCGTTCTTCAATTCATACGAAGGTGCCACGACAGTTCCTCCTCAACTCATTCAGAATGCGCGTGTCCTTGGCGCTAGTGATGCCAGCATCATGCTGCACATCCGGTCTCCATATGTCCTTGCCTGGACGCTGGCCTCCCTCCCAGTAGCGGCGACTTACTCCATTTTGGCCGTCGTGACGGGTGAGATTTTGAGTGGTTACGCCGGTATCGGTCGTCTGATATCCAACGCACAGGCCACCTTCGACTCATCGCTGACGTTTGCGACAGTGGCGATCCTTGCGGTGGTCGGTCTGCTGATGGTTGGCGTGTCCGAGGCCATTAAGAGGCGGGTTCTCCACTGGTGGGGCCGGTGAGGACTTTAGTGGAGCTCGTGTGCCTGCAAAGATGCCTTTAAGATCGGTGTGAACTGATGCATCAGGCCCGACACTTAGGAAAGCTGTAGGCCCATGCCACAGCTGCCACCCGCTCGGCCGCCGCGTTTCCGGACCCCGCCGCCTCCTAGCGAGACGGTCGGCCTCCGGCGCGAGGTCCGCCATTTCTTGGCCGAGCAGGCCTTCGAGCCTCGTGTCGACGCCTGGCTGGGCGGCTGGTCGCCCGAGCTGAGTATTGCCCTCGGCGAGCGAGGCTGGCTCGGCATGACTTGGCCCAAGGGTTATGGGGGCCACGAGAGGACCGCGCTCGAGCGCTATGCGGTCATCGAGGAGCTGCTTGCGGCCGGCGCGCCGGTGGCTGCGCACTGGATCGCCGACCGGCAAAGCGGGCCGCTCCTGCTCCGGTTCGGGACCGAGGAGCAGAAGCAGCGCTTTCTGCCGGCCATCGCCCGCGGCGAGTGCTACTTCGCGATAGGGATGAGCGAACCGGACAGCGGCTCCGACCTGGCCTCCGTCTCGACCACGGCCACCCGCGTCGATGGCGGCTGGCGCCTGCGGGGCACCAAGCTTTGGGCGAGCGGCGCGCATCGCGCTCACTTCATGGTCGCACTGGTTCGGACCGGCAAGGCCGAGCCTAATAAGCACCACGGCCTCAGCCAGCTGGTCGTCGACCTACGCGACAAGGGCATCGAGATCCGGCCGATCCGCCTCCTCACGGGCGAGGCGCACTTCAATGAGGTCGTGTTCAACGATGCGTTCGTGCCTGTTGGGATGCTGGTCGGCGAGGAGGGCGATGGCTGGCGCCAGGTCACCTCCGAACTCGCATACGAGCGTTCCGGACCGGAAAGGATCTTGTCCACCTACCAGCTCTACTTGGAGCTGGCCCGGGCCGCCGCCGAGCCGATTGCAGAGGCGGCGTTGGGCCGCCTGACCGCCCGGATCTGGACCCTGCGGCGGCTTTCGATGGGCGTCGCTGCCGCCCTCGGGGCAGGTGAAGACCCTGCTCTGGAGGCGGCGTTGGTGAAAGACCTGGGGACGGTCACCGAGCGCCAGGTCGCCGAGGAGGTGCGGCTGGCGATCCCGCCTCCCCGGCCGGAGCGGCTGGAGGACCTCCTCTGGCACGCCATCCGGCACGCGCCGGGATTCACCCTCCGAGGCGGCACCACCGAAGTGCTCCGCACTGTCGTCGCTCGAGGTTTCAAGTGAGCGAGGTGGCGGCCCTGCTGGCCGAGGCGGCTGACGACTTTTTCCGGCGCGAATGCCCCACCGAGAAGGCGGGCACTGCCGATCCCGAATTGGTCGCCCGCTTCGCACGAGCCGGCCTCATGGAGGAGGCAGGCCTCGAGGATGCCGCTATAGTCGTCTCCGCGGCCGCCCGCTACGGTGCGCAGCTGCCGTTGATTGAGGACTGGCTGGCGACCCAGCCAGAGGCTGATCGTCGCCGGCTGGGTGCGGTGCTAAGTTGTGCCCAGATCGCGGGTGCCCTCGAGCGGGCCCTTCAATTCACGGTTGAGCATGTCACCACCCGCCAACAGTTCGGCGTCCCTATCGTCCGGTTCCAGGCGGTCGCGCACCAACTTGCCCAGCTAGCCGAGGAGACGGCTGCTGCGCGGGCCGCTGCCGACGGCGCTTCCGCCGATTCCCAGGAGTGGAAGGTGGCCGCGGCAAAGGTCCGCTGCGGTGAGGCGGCCGCGAAGGGCGCCGAAATCGCCCATCAGCTCCATGGTGCGATCGGTTTTACCAACGAGCACGCCCTGCGTCATTTCAGTGCCATCCTCTGGCAGGCCCGGGACCGATTTGGCACCGAGACCGAATGGGCAATTCAACTCGGACGCCATGTCGCCGCCTCCGGCGACCCTTGGCGGTTGCTGACCGAGTCCGTTTGAAAGAGCCGCCTACGCGACTCAGTTCAGCTCGAATCAAAAGCCCTGAATGCTCCCAATCCCAATCCGACGAGCGACGTGGGGCGCTCAGTTACGAACTGCGCAGTAGTGGTTGTCGTTGAGATCCTCCGCTGAGATCGTGCCCAACTCGCCGCTTCGGTGTTATTGTTTGGGAAATGAGTGAGGCGGCGGTCGAGGACGCATTAGAGGCCCTCCGGCCTGCGCTAGACGCAGACGGTTTTGACCTCAGATTGGGTTCCATTAAGTCCAACGGTGAGGTCGAGGTGATCCTTGAGGCGCGACCCACCGCGTGCCTTGAGTGTCTGCTCGCCGACGAGCTGATCGTGACAGTGCTGGAGAATGCGATCCACGACCGCAACTCCGAGCTCGGAAAGGTAACGCTGCTGAAGGTAGGCTTCGAGGCGCTAGACGCCCACTAGCGACGCGGGAGGCGCAGGGCGAGCGCGCGCGACCCGACCCGCCCAGACTCTAATCGGCCGGCCGCAGCATTCTCCCCGATAAGTCCGCTTCTTATGACTTCCGTTAGTCCGCCCGTGATTGCGGACGAACGAGCAGATCTGATCCATTCCCGGACGAGTCGTCGGTTAACTCGGACAAGAACCCCTGAATGGCTTGGCAGCGTGGCTCTCCTCGATGAATGATATTGCGCTTGTCGAAGATCTCAAGCCGCGCAGAGCTGACGAGATTCGCGACCGCAATGTCCCGAATTCCGCAAGCGATATTGAGCAGCACGCTCAAGGCGAATACGTTTGCTTGTGATAGGGTCCATTGAGCGCACCGGCTCAGAATCGTGACCAGTGACTCAATAGTGGTGTGTGTGGAGGGACAGATGGCCATTGTATCGGCGCGGGACGCGCACCTCTGGCCTGTCGAGGCTGTGGAGAATTGAGGCGCAACATCTTCGACCCACTGCACGACGAGTACCGTGCGAGCGTTCGCGAGTTCCTCAGGCGAGAAGGCGTACCGCACGTCGAGCGCTGGGAGGAGGCAGGCCAGGTCGATCGTACCTTTTGGACGAAGGCCGCTCAGGCCGGACTCCTCGGGTTCGAGGTGCCAGAGGAGTATGGGGGCAGTGGACTCCGAGACTTCCGGTACAACGCGATTGTCAATGAGGAGATGAACTTCCTGCGCGTCAGCGGAGATTACTTGCTGCTCGCGAACGACATCATCGCGCCATACCTGCTGGACCTGACAACAGAGGCTCAGAAAGAGCGTTGGCTGCCGGGGTTTGCCTCAGGTGCGACTGTCGCAGCGATAGCAATGTCAGAGCCAGAGGCGGGGTCGGATCTGCGAGGGATTAGGGCTCTCGTCACCCCACATGGGGCAATGTACAGACTCAGCGGGAACAAGACATTTGTCACTTCCGGCATTCAAGCCGGCTTGGTGATCGTCTTCGCTCATTTCAGCCCGGGTGGCTACGTACTGGTCGTAGTCGAGGACGGCATGCCCGGATTCGAGCGCGGTCGTAAGCTCGCCAAGATCGGTCGTCGCTCAACGGATACAGCTGAGCTGTTCTTCGATAATGTTCCAATTCCGCCCGAAAACATCCTCGGAACGCCTGGTGAAGGCCTTGGACTCGTTATGCGAAACTTGCCACGCGAGCGCCTCGGCATCGCGGTCGGCGGGCTGGCAGCCGCGGAGGCAGCCTTTGACGCCACCCTCACGCACGTTAAGGGTCGTAACGCATTTGGCCAGCCAGTTGGAAGCTTTCAGGCGATTCGGTTCATGATGGCTGAGATGCGCACTGAGCTAAGCGTGGCGCGAGCCTACATCGATCGGTGCATCTGCGCGGTCAATAGCGGGGAGCTTGGGCCGGACGAGGCCGCGGGCGCGAAGTACTGGACGACTGAGCTGCAAAACAGGGTTATCGACACCTGTCTCCAGCTGCACGGCGGTTACGGCTACATGGAGGAATATCCGATTGCCCGTCAATGGCGTGATGCCAGAGTTCAAAGGATCTATGGCGGCACTAACGAGATCATGCGCGACATAGTGGGCCGGTCATTGGGGCTGTAGACCCGACATGAACAGTGGGGGGGTGGATCGCCGTAGGGTCGCCGACGACCTATTCGGCCTGACCGACCGTGCGGTGGTTCTTACTGGCGCAAGCTCTGGATTGGGCGCTCATTTCGCCGAAGTGCTGGCAGGAGCAGGAGCACGGCTTCTATTGGTTGCTCGTAGAGAGGAGCGCATGCGGAACCTAGCGTCGCGCTTAGGTTCGGCTGACGTCCTGGGGATTGATTTGGGCGATCCAGACAACGCGCCACGAGTAATTGAGGAGGCCGTATCGCGCCTTGGCGGTGTCGATGTCCTCATCAACAACGCCGGCTCCAATGACAACGTGCCAGCCATAGACGAGGAGACGTCCGAGTTCGAACGGGTATTGGCTTTGAACCTCACGACCCCTTTTGCGCTCTGCCGAGAGGCTGCCAGGGTGATGGTGCACTCAGGCCGCGGAGGCACCATCGTTAACATCGCCTCAATTCTGGGGCTTGTCGGTCTAGGCCGGATTCCCGAAGCTGGGTACCATGCCTCTAAAGCTGGCTTGATCAATTTGACTCGAGAGCTCGCGGCCCAGTGGGCTCGGAGTGGAGTAAGGGTGAACGCGCTAGCTCCAGGATGGTTTCCCAGCGAACTGACGGACGAGCTATTTACCACCGAGAATGGAAAGGAGTGGCTTCGTAGAAACACACCGATGGGCCGAGGCGGCCGCGTGGAGGAGCTCGATGGCGCGTTGCTGCTCTTGGCTAGCGACGCTAGTAGTTTCATGACGGGCCAAGTCGTCGTCGTCGACGGCGGCTGGACAGCTGTCTGATTCGAGAGGCGGAGGAACGCCCGGGGCTCGGGCGAACATGCGCGAAGTCTTCCTGCGGACGTAACCGGCCCGCAACGCGTCCACGACGCATACGATGCAGCCGAGAACGTGTTGGATAGTGTCGCGGTGTCGGCGTCAACCCGAGAGGGTGACCGCATCACTCGACCATCTCATCTGCAGGGTTTGATTCTTCTAGGCCTTACTCCGCAGCCTCACCGTACCGCTAATCGCCCCCTCATCCAAGCAGCGCAATCGGAGGGGTCATTCCAACAATGGCGGCCTTTGAAGCCGAATATGACGCCTGACCGACTTGACAATCAAATGCCGCAATCGACGCGGTGTTGAGGATAGAGCCGCGTGTCCTGTCGATCCCTTGAGGCTCACTGACCGCCAACGGCGATTCGTGCCGAGAGAGTCGCGGTGGATGTTAGATCCGGAACATGGTCGACCCGAGGCGCTTGTTGAGCGACTGATGCGCGAACGCGGCTTGGGCGTATTGGACGCAACTGGCTGATGCATCTACGAACGAGTTGCATTCCTCGACGCGGCATATCAAGATGCCATCCGGGCGATGCGGCGCGAGATAGGATTTCTGCCGCACCGAGTACAGGTTGCAGACCACCCGCCGGGAGCCCGCCCTCCATCGTTCGACGCGCCCGACACGTAGGTCGAACCATGGTCCCGCGGCGG
>WNFM01023205.1_pt1 | contig 10601 bp, 10 predicted proteins | sample 5400271 | NCBI WGS metagenome assembly WNFM01 (sample SAMN13153352, study PRJNA577476) | soil metagenome | isolation source: 60 cm saprolite on Douglas fir-dominated hillslope | place: USA:California | collected 2013-09-17 | reverse complement strand
GGCGGCATGAAAGGCCACGGTCGCACCTTGAATCAATCGCGATCGGCGCATCATGGTCAGCGCCCAGGAGTCCGGCACGCGGACGCCGGGTTCCTGTTCCACGCGAAAGCGGTCCACCCAGGCCACCAGCGGCCGAAACAGCAATTGGTCGTACAGCAGAATCACGATCAGCATGGTGGCGATCGCCCAGCCGATTGCACTGAGGTTTTTCTGTTGAATGGCGAGCGCGATATAGGAACCGACGCCCGGCAAGGACACGGTGGTGTGCCCGACGCTGATCGATTCGGAGGCGACGACGAAGAACCATCCGCCCGACATGGACATCATCATGTTCCATATGAGCGCGGGCATGGCGAACGGCACTTCCAGCTGCCAGAAGCGCATCCACGGCGACAACCGGAACGACTCGCTTGCTTCAATCAGCTCCAGCGGAACCGTGCGCAGCGACTGATAAAAGCTGAAGGCCATGTTCCATGCTTGGCTGGTGAATATGGCAAAGATGGCGGCGAATTCGGCGCCGAGCACCCGCCCTGGAGCCAGGGACATGAAGAACACGACCGTAATGGAAATGAAACCCAGGATCGGCACCGACTGCAGAATGTCAAGGATCGGCACCAGGAGCTTGCCGGCCCGCTCGCTCTTGGCGGCCCAGGTCGCGTATGTCAGAGTGAACGCCAGCGAGAGAACGAGCCCGGCCAACATGCGAAACGTGGTGCGTGCCGCATATTCGGGCAGATGCGAGGGACTAAGGGACAGCGGCGTTATTTCGAGTTGCGACAGCGGGGCGAACAACCCCCGCGACGTCTCGCCCAAAAACGCGATCAAACCGATGACGACGATGAATGCCAGCACATCCCAGCGAGACGCGAAGTCGCGGAGAAAGACATAGGGCGCGAAGCGATTCATCGGCGCATTCTCGCAGGACAGTCGACGAAGTAGCTAGTAGGGTACGTGTTTATGGAAAAGAGTTTTACCGCCGCCGCGCCGAGCGGCGCTTCACCGGCGGTCCCGCCGGCGGCGGAACCGCGCTTCAATGTTTTGGGCGCCATCAGTTTCTCGCACTTTCTCAACGACATGATGCAGTCGCTGATCGTCGCGATCTATCCGCTGCTGAAAGGCGAATTCCACCTGAGTTTCGTGCAGATCGGCGTGATCACGCTGACCTATCAGATCTGCGCTTCCGTTTTGCAGCCGGTCATCGGCGTTTACACCGACAAGCACCCCCAGCCGTACTCGCTCAGTCTCGGCATGGGCTTCACCTTGATCGGTATGGTGACTCTGGCTTTCGCGCCCAATTATGGGAGCGTGCTGGCGGCCGCGGCGCTGATCGGCGCGGGCTCATCTATTTTTCATCCGGAATCCTCGCGGATTGCGCGCCTCGCTTCGGGCGGCCGCCACGGTCTCGCGCAGTCGATTTTCCAGGTGGGTGGCAATGCGGGCAGCGCGATGGGTCCTCTGCTCGCCGCATGGATCGTCAATCCGCACGGGCAGGCAAGTCTCGCGTGGTTTGCGCTGGCCGCCCTGCTCGCCATCGCCGTGCTGGCCAAGGTGGGCGCATGGTACAAACGCCAGCATCTTGACCGGCCGGACAGGACCAAGAGCCGGACGGCCGTTTCGAGCCCGGTGTCGGCGCGCAGGGTAGCCTGGTCGATCGGCATCCTGGTGGTGTTGATCTTCTCGAAATATTTCTACATCGCCAGCATCACGAGCTACTACAGCTTCTATCTGATCGAGTAATTTCATGTGTCGGTGCGGTCGGCGCAGATCTACTTGTTCGTATTTCTGTTCGCGATGGCGCTCGGCACGCTCCTCGGCGGTCCCATCGGCGACCGCATCGGCCGCAAGCGCGTCATTTGGGCATCCATCCTGGGCGTCGCGCCGTTCACGATACTTCTGCCGTTCGTCGGCTTGACGTGGACCTGCGCCTTGAGTTTCGTCATCGGATTCGTGCTGTCCTCGGCGTTCTCAGCCATCGTCGTATTCGCGCAGGAACTGATGCCGGGCAAGGTGGGCGCCGTGTCCGGTTTGTTTTTCGGCTTCGCCTTCGGCATCGGTGGTATCGGCGCAGCCGTGCTCGGCGGACTCGCCGATCAATACGGGGTCGAGTTCGTGTATCGCATCTGTGCATATTTGCCGCTGCTCGGCATGGTGGCCGCGTTCTTGCCCGACATCGAACATCGGGTCCGGGCCGCCGGCGCGCTCCGCGGCGGCCGCGCGCTCAACTTCCGCTGACCGGCCCGCGCCATGATGCACAACCTCTTCGCGAGCCTCGGTCAATACGGCGTCGGCATCGTGTTCGTGAATGTATTGCTCAACCAATCGGGGCTTCCCGTGCCGGCGGTGCCGACATTGATCATCGCCGGCGGCATCGCCGCGGGCGGACAAATGCAGCTGTTGACGCTGTTCTTCTCGTCGATAGCCGCCTGCGTGATGGCCGACAGCGGGTGGTACCTCATCGGACAGAAGTACGGCATCCGGGTCCTGAAGACGCTGTGTAAAGTATCCTTGGAACCGGATTCGTGCGTCAGTCAGACGCAAACGCGCTTTGAACGTTGGGGCGTCAACTCGCTGGTCATCGCAAAGTTCGTTCCCGGCCTCTCGATCATCGCGCCGCCGATGGCCGGCGCCCTGCGCATCGGGTGGCCGCGTTTCATTATTTTGAGCATCTGCGCCGCCGCTCTGTGGGTGGGTTTCGGTCTCGGCGCCGGCATATTGTTCAGATCACAGATCGAGCGATTACTGGAACATTTGAGCGAATTGGGCAGCGCCGCCGGCGCCGTGGTCATGATTCTGCTGGCCGCCTATATCGCTTTCAAGTGGTGGCAGCGAAGCCGCTTCTACAAGTTTCTGCGTATGGCACGGATCAGCGTCTCCGATCTCTATGAGCTCATTCAATCGGGTGCCGCACCCCTGATCATCGATGTGCGTTCGGCCACCGCGCGCGGGCTCGAGCCGCGTTGGATCCCCGGCGCAGTGCATGTTCCCCTGCAGGACGTGGCGCACCGGCTCAAGGAATTGCCGCGCGATCGGGACGTCATCTTGTATTGCACCTGTCCGAGCGAAGCCTCGGCGGCGCGCGTCGCCAAAATTCTGATGAATCACGGCTTCAAGCGGGTCCGCCCCCTCCTCGGCGGACTCGATGCCTGGGTCGCCGCAGGCTATGCTGTCATCACGGCGGAGGCGCCGGATTCATAGTGTCCTGAATCACAAATTCCTTGCTCGATCCGCCCGCGGATTGTCGTGCCGGGCAAGGCGCGCCGACGAGGCATAGTGGGTACTATGGCGAGGATGCGCAACGCCGTCCGGCGCGACAAGACGCGGCGCAGCGAGTAAGGAATTTGTGATTCAGGACACTTAGGAGCGCTCGTGACGCATCACGTGGTCATTGTCGGTGCCGGCTTCGGCGGCTTGGCGGCAGCGCAGGGTCTGGCCGGGGCCGACGTCAGGATCACGATCATCGATCGGCGCAATCATCATCTGTTTCAGCCTCTCCTGTATCAAGTCGGCACCGCGACGCTGGCCACTTCGGAAATTGCCTGGCCGATCCGGCATCTGCTGCGCAAGCGCAAGGAAGTCACCACGCTTCTCGGCACGGTGACGGGAGTCGACACCCAGAATCGCAAAGTGCTGATCGAAGACGGAGGCAGCATCGACTACGACACCTTGGTATTGGCAACGGGCGCCCGGCACGCCTACTTCGGTCACGACGAGTGGGAGCCGTACGCGCCGGGCCTGAAGACACTGGAAGACGCCACGACCATCCGCCGGCGAGTGTTGCTGTCCTTCGAACGCGCCGAATGCGAGACCGATCCGACCCGCCGCGCGGCGCTGCTGACCTTCGTGATCGTCGGCGGCGGACCCACCGGGGTGGAGCTATCCGGCGCGATCGCCGAGCTTGCACATCAGAATCTGCCCGGGGAATATCGGCACATCGACACGCGCAAGGCTCGCGTGGTGCTGATCGAAGCGGGTCCGCGCATCTTGCCGAGCTTTGCCGAGGATCTCTCTGCCTACGCCCACGCGTCGCTCGAGCGACTGGGCGTAGAAATTCAGCTGAAGCAAGCCGTCAGCGAATGCAGCGACCAAGGCGTGATCTACGGCGGCCGGCCGCTCGCGGCAAAGGTCATACTGTGGGCGGCAGGCGTTCGCGCATCGGCCGCCGCCGCTTGGGCGGGGCTGCCCGCCGACAACGCCGGACGAGCGCTGGTGGAACCCGACCTCACTGCGCCAGGGCATCCGGAAATCTTCGTCATCGGCGACACCGCAACCATCAATGCGTGGCGCGGTAACCCTGTGCCCGGAATCGCTCCCGCGGCCAAACAGCAAGGCGTGCATGTTGCCCGCACCATCAGGATGCGCCTCGCCGGCGACACCACACAGCGAATTTTCCGCTACAGGCATTCCGGGAATTTAGCCACCATCGGCAAGCGCGCGGCGGTCATCGATTTCGGCTGGATCAAGGTACGGGGCTGGCTCGCCTGGTGGCTTTGGGGGCTCGCCCACATATATTTTTTGATCGGCGTGCGCAATCGGCTTGCCGTCGCCCTGAGTTGGCTGTGGATATACGTCACCGGCAGCCGCAGTGCGCATCTGATCACTCAGGGCGAACAGCGGCCAAGGACCCCGTAGTCGCCGTCATCGCTCTCGTTCGGCACTAAACTTCAGCCGCTCACACCATCGTTCAGCCGTTCAGTAGGTGCATCATGCCCGGGTGATAGCGTGGCCCCACTGCGACTCCCAGCGGCGCCACAGCTTCGATGCGTTGCAGCTCCTTCTGGCTCAAAGTGATTTGGGATGCAGCCAGGTTTTCCTCCAAGCGGGCCGGATTCGTGGTTCCGGGAATGGGCACGATATCCGTGTCTTGCGCCAGCAACCACGCCAGCGCCAACTGCGAGGGGGTGCAGCCTTTCTCCTTGGCGATGAGATTGATCTGCTCTAAAACCGCTAGATTCTTCGAGAAATTCTCACCCTGAAAGCGCGGGGACTCACGTCTCCAATCGTCGGCCGCGAGATCCTCCAATTTGCGGAAGCGGCCTGCGAGAAATCCCCGGCCCAACGGGCTGTAGGGTACAAACCCGATGCCGAGCTCACGGACGGTCGGCAGGATTTCATCCTCGGGATCGCGCCTCCACAGGGAATACTCCGTCTGCAGCGCGCTGATCGGGTGCACCTTGTGTGCGCGCCGAACAGTGGCGGNNNACCCGAGATACCGCACCTTGCCCTGCGCGACCAATCGGGCCATGGCGCCCACCGTCTCTTCGATCGGCACCTTGGGATCGACCCGATGCTGGTAGTACAAGTCGATGACGTCGACGCCGAGTCTCTTCAGCGACGCCTCACAGGCGGCACGCACATAGTCCGGACTGCCGTCGACGCCGCGGGTCGTGGTGCCCGGCTCGCGCACGATCCCAAACTTGGTGGCAAGCACCACCGAATCACGCCTGCCTTGCAGCGCCTTGCCCACGGTGACTTCGTTGGTGTGCGGGCCGTACACGTCGGCCGTATCCAAGAAAGTCACGCCGAGCGAGAGCGCACGCTGAATCAGCGAGATTCCCTGCGCCTCCGTGACTCCGCTGCTCGAGTAGAAATCGGACAGGCCCATGCAGCCCAATCCGAGTTCGGAGACCTTCAAACCCTGCCTGCCCAATGCACGCGTCTTCATCGCCTGCTCCTTGAATTCTGCCGCTAACCGGTGCCGGCACCTTCGATCCGACCTCCGTGTGACAGAGCTGTTCACAGATTCTGGCCATGTAGCACTGATATTATATACAGCTTGCTCTGCGACCGGGTGAGCGTGCGAGCGGCGGGCGCTCGCCCCTCCAGTGCATCCCCTGCGACCACCGACTGCTGCTGCCATACTCGAGGCACCTTGATCAACGAAGCGGCCGGTACGATGTCGGCTGCAGACTTACTGGCTCGTCCTTGTACTGGTCGCCCTTGAAGATGAAGAGGTACCCGCCGAATGCTGTACGCCGTTCTTTGCTATCACTCGGAAGATGTCGTGACCTCATGGTCGGCCGAACAGGAAGACGCCGTCACGGGCAAACTCGCCGCCGTCGAAGAAAAGCTGGCAAAGGCCGGACGCCTGGGCCCCGTCGCGCAGCTCATGCCCACCACGGCGGCGACGACGCTGCGCAAGGACAGCGACCCGCCGTTGGTGCTCGATGGCCCGTTTGCCGAAACCAAGGAGCAGCTGCTGGGCTTTTTCATCATCGACTGCTCGGATCTGACCGAAGCGATCTCCACGGCGGCGGAGCTGGCGCGCGCCAATCCCGGCGGCGCTTACGAGCTGAGACCTGTGTCGGTGCTGCGGGCCAATCGTAACTTCGAATGAATGACCCGGCTTGGATCAATGCCGCGCTCATTTCCGCCCGGCCCCAGGCGATCGCCGCGCTGCTGCGCTACTTCCGCGACATGGATACCGCCGAAGAGGCCTATCAGGATGCCTGCCTTCGCGCCCTGAAAAACTGGACCCAGAACGGACCGCCGCGCGACCCGGCGGCGTGGCTGATCCTGGTGGGAAGAAATGCCGCGCTCGACGCCGCACGGCGCCACCGAAAACTCGAGCCCCTGCCCGTCGACGATGCGCTGTCGGACCTCGACGATGTCGAAGCGCAGCTGGTCGATCGGCTCGACAGCGCCGATTACCGCGACGATCTGCTGCGGCTGCTGTTCGTCTGCTGTCATCCCGAGCTGCCGGCGACTCAGCAGATCGCGCTCGCGCTGCGCATCGTTTCCGGGCTCAACGTCAAGCAGATCGCACGCGCATTTTTGGTGAGCGAAAGCGCCATGGAGCAGCGGATCACGCGGGCAAAAGCGTGCGTGGCCAGGGCCAATCTGCCGTTCGAGACACCCGGCGCCGTGGAACGCGCCCGGCGTCTCGCGGCCGTCGCCACCATGATTTACCTGATTTTCAACGAGGGGTACTCGGCGACGGGCGACACGGCGAGCATGCGATTCACGCTGTGCGACGAAGCCATCCGTCTTGCCCGGCTGCTGCTGCGGCTCTTCCAGAGTGAACCCGAAGTCATGGGATTGACGGCGCTGCTGCTGCTGCAGCATTCGCGGACCCCGGCGCGGCTGGATGGCAACGGGCAAATCGTCCTCATGGAGGATCAAGACCGGAGCCTCTGGAACCGCACCATGATCGACGAAGGACTCGCCCTGATCGACAAGGCCGTGCGGCATGTGCAGCCCGGACCCTATCAGGTGCAAGCGGCCATCGCGGCATTGCACGTGCGCGCGGCAACGCCCGAGGAGACCGACTGGCCGCAGATTGAGCTCCTGTACGCAACCTTGGAGAGACTGCAGCCCTCGCCGGTCGTGACTCTCAACCGTGCCGTCGCTCTCGCCAAGGTGCAGGGTCCGGCGGCGGCGCTCGCGCTCATCGAGCCCCTCGCCGGAAAATTGTCGGGCTACTTCTATTTTTTTGGGGTCAAGGGCGCGCTGTTGCGGGATCTGGGAAAGATCGAAGAGGCCCGCGATACCTATAATCGCGCCATTGCGCTGGCCAACTCGGCCGCGGAGGCCGCGCACATCCGGCTGCAATTGGACCGCCTGATGTCGGATCGCGGCCGTCCGTAGCGTCCTTGGCCTATGGTCAACACTCGAGGAGAATGCCATGCGATTCATGATGCTGATGATTCCTTCAGGGTACGAGACCGCCGCGCCGGGCACCGTGCCGCCCGCCGAGCACGTGGCGGCGATGATGAAGTACAACGAAGCGCTGAAAAAAGCGGGCGTGCTGCTCGCGTTGGACGGACTGCATCCGCCGTCCGCGGGCGCACGCGTCTCGTTCAAATCCGGCAAACCGGCCGTGACCGACGGACCGTTCGCGGAGTCGAAAGAGGTCTTGGGCGGTTATTGGATCATTCAGGTCAACTCGAAACAAGAGGCGATCGAATGGGCATCGCGCTGCCCCGCACTCGACAATGAAGTCATCGAAGTCAGGCAAGTGTTCGAAATGACCGACTTTCCGCCCGATGTGCGCAAGGCCGCCGAGAATTTCGATCTGCTGCCGAGGCCATAGACGCGAAGGCGAAGCGTTGAACCGCTGCTGTCCATCTGTCGGCACGGCGCCGATAGGCGGTACGCGCCGCCCTCACGCAATGCATAATGCGAGCCGTGCGACGTCATGTGCAAAGGGATGCCCTTGCAGGGCATGCATTGGGACGCGGCCGGTCCTCTGCGGCGACCCTTGGCGCGATTGCGGCCTTGGTCGTACTGGGTGCAATGCCGTACATCGCCCGCAGCGATTGGACCCTGGGCGCGGCAGCAGCTCTCCGGCACGACAACAACGTCGGCAACGCGGAGTCCCCGCCCGACATCGTCGGAGATTCCACGATCGACGCACGGCTCTCTATTTTTCAACTATTTCCGTTGGGCGAAAGCTACAGCGTGACGGTCGGCGGCGACCTCAACGGCGAGGCATTCCGAAAACTCACAGGACTCAACAATGCGTCCCTCGACGGTACAATTTCACTGAAGAAAAAATGGGGACTCGGCGCCTTCGCCCCTTGGGCGCGCGCCGGAGTATCGGTAGGGCGGTCGAGCTACGACTATAGTTACCGCAACGCCTGGAACTACCGCGCGACGCTCGCGTCGGGGCGGCGCATCGACGAGCGTTGGAACCTCTGGGCCGAATACGCATTCGATCGCCGGGTCGCCAGCCCTCGAATGGAAGAGGTGCCCGGATTATCCGGCGACGCGTTCAGCCAAGACAGCCACAATGTCGCGGTCAACGTGGAGTACTCGTTGAACGAGAGCACCTTTCTCGCGCTCGGCCTGTTGGGCCGCCGCGGCGATGTGGTGTCGACGGCGGGAGACAGCGAGAAGATCAACTACGCCCCCCGGGCGCTTGCCGAGGATCCGGCATTCGGGCCCGAGGCCTACGCTTACAAGCTCACCGGAACGACTTACGGGTTCAGGGTTGGAGTCAACTACGCTCCGACTCCGCACAGCTTGCTTGGGTTGGGATTTGAGCGTTTGAACACGCACGCGGACGGCGGCAACAGCTATACGAAGTCAGTGCCGGAAATCACCTGGGACTATCGCTTTCGATGAACAGATTGCTCGCGGCGGCGGCCGGTCTCATGCTTCTCTGGAGCGCACAACCGGGCGGCGCCGCCGAATTGCGTGCGCTCGTGAAAGATCATCGTGGAAAGCTCATCGCAAACGCGGTCATCCTGGCCGCACCCTTGGATGCCAAAAGCGCACTGCGCGCCAAACCCCCGGCGGATGCCGTCGATCAAGTCGACAAGCAGTTCGTGCCCTACGTGAAACCGGTGTTCGTGGGATCGAAGGTACTATTCCCCAACAGTGACCACGTGCGCCACCAGGTCTATTCCTTTTCGCCTGCGAAGAGATTCGAGCTGCCCTTGTATGCCGGCACGAACGCGCAGCCGGTCGTGTTCGACAAACCCGGGGTGGTGGTATTGGGCTGCAACATTCACGATTGGATGGTCGGTTATATCTATGTGTCCGAGACCCCGTTCTTCGCCAAGACCGAGGCGGCGGGGACCGCGGCCATCGACGACATGCCGCCGGGCGAGTACACCGTGCGCGTCTGGCATCCGAGCATGGAGCAGGGTGAGGAGACGACGGCCCGCCGGGTAATCTTGAACGCCGACGGTCCGTCGACCGTGGAATGGGAGCTCAGCCTGAAACCGGCCTTGCGGGTTCCCCGGGTAACGGGCTCCGCGTCTGCGGGCTATCCTTAGGAGCCTGTCTGACTATAGGCTCCTAGACTCAAGCAAACGCTTGAATGCCGGTCTGCGCCCTTCCCAGGATGAGCGCGTGAATGTCGTGCGTGCCTTCGTAGGTATTCACCACTTCGAGGTTGACGAGATGGCGAATCACGCCGAATTCGTCCGAAATACCGTTGCCTCCCAGCATGTCGCGCGCGGCGCGCGCCACATCGAGCGCCTTGCCGCAGGAATTGCGTTTCAGCATGGAGGTGATTTCGACGGAAGCGCTTCCCTCATCCTTCATGCGCCCGAGACGGAGACACCCCTGCAATGCCAGAGCGATCTCGGTCTGCATGTCGACCAGCTTCTTTTGAATCAGCTGATTGGCGGCGAGCGGGCGGCCGAATTGCTTGCGATCCAGCACGTATTGCCGCGCCGTATGCCAGCAGCTCTCCGCCGCGCCGAGCGCGCCCCAGGATATGCCGTAGCGCGCCGAATCGAGGCAGGTGAAGGGACCCTTGAGACCCGTGACGCCCGGCATTAGGTTGTCTTCCGGCACGAATACTTCATCCATGAGAATTTGCCCGGTGGTGGAGGCGCGCAATCCCACCTTGCCGTGTATCACCGGGGCCGCGAGACCCTTCCAGCCCTTTTCGAGGATGAAGCCGCGAATGATGTCATCTTCGGTTTTTGCCCAAACGACGAACACATCCGCGATGGGGCTATTGGAGATCCACGTCTTGGCGCCCGACAAGCGATAGCCTCCGCCGGTGCTGCGCGCCCGGGTGATCATGCTGCCGGGGTCAGACCCATGATCGGGCTCCGTCAAGCCGAAGCAGCCGATCATTTCGCCGCGCGCCAACGCCGGCAAGTACTTTCGCTTTTGAGTCTCCGTGCCGAAGCGGTCGATGGGCA
>WNFM01306463.1_pt1 | contig 10602 bp, 11 predicted proteins | sample 5400271 | NCBI WGS metagenome assembly WNFM01 (sample SAMN13153352, study PRJNA577476) | soil metagenome | isolation source: 60 cm saprolite on Douglas fir-dominated hillslope | place: USA:California | collected 2013-09-17 | reverse complement strand
GGCATCCGTCGACCGCGACGTTCATCTCGACCAAGCTCGTGCGCCGGTTCGTGAGCGACACGCCGCCCCCGGCGCTCGTCGCGCGCGTGGCCGCGCGCTTCCGCGACACGAACGGCGATCTTCGCGAGGTCACGCGGGCGATTCTGACGTCGCCGGAGTTTCTTGCGCCGGCCGCGTTCAACGCGAAGGTGAAGAGCCCGTTCGAGTTCGTGGCGAGCGCGGTGCGCGCGACCGGCGCCGACGTCCGCGACGCGCTGCCGCTGGTGCGCAATCTTCAGCAGCTGGGCATGCCGCTCTATCAGTGCCAGCCGCCGACCGGGTACAAAGACACGGCGGATGCGTGGATGAATACGGGCGCGCTGGTGAGCCGCGTGAACTTCGCGACGCGGCTGGCCGGCAACAAGCTGCCGGGGACCGCCGTTACGAGCGACGAACCAGTCAACGATCTGGCGCTGCGCCTCGGTGGGCCGGAATTTCAAAGAAAATGAGATTGCAGATTTCAGAGCTCAGATTTCAGATTGGGGACCGCTCATGATTTCACGACGGGTGTTCCTGAAAAACGGCGCGTTCGCGTTCGTGAGCCTCGGCTTTGCGCCGGCGTTCCTGCAGCGCACCGCCCTGGCCGCCGGCGCCGGCCGCTCGAAGCAGCTCATCGCCATCTTCCAGCGCGGCGCCGTCGACGGCTTGAGCGTCGTCGTGCCGTTTGGCGAAGCCGACTATTACCGCGCGCGGCCGAGCATTGCGATTCCTGTTCCGACGTCCGGCGATCGGGAGCACGCGGCGATCGATCTCAACGGTTTCTTCGGCTTCAATCCGCGGCTCCAACCGCTGAAGACCCTCTGGGATGCGCGTCAGCTCGCGATCGTCCACGCCTGCGGATCGCCCGACAGCACGCGGTCGCATTTCGACGCGCAGGACTACATGGAGACGGCAACGCCCGGCATGAAGAACACGCCTGACGGGTGGCTGAACCGCTATCTGCAGACGCGGCATGTCGAAGACGCCACGCCATTCCGCGCGGTCGCACTGACGTCGCAGATGCCGCGCATGCTCGAAGGGCCCGCGCCGGCGCTCGCCGTCAGCCAATTGGGCCAGTTCGGCATCCGCGCCGGACAAGCGAGCGATGCTCTGGGCGCGTCGTTCGAAGCGCAATACGCCGCGGCCGCGGACTCGCTGCTGAAGGGGACGAGTCGCGACGCCTTCAACGCGATGAAGATGCTGAAAACGGCCGACCCGTCGAAGTATGAGGCGCAACACGGCGCCGATTACCCACGCAGCCCGTTCGGTCAGGCGCTCCGGCAGGTCGCGCAGCTCACGAAAGCGGACCTCGGCCTCGAGGTCGCGTTCGCGGATATCGGCGGCTGGGACACGCACGTGAACCAGGGTGCGGCGCAGGGCCAGCTCGCGAACCGGCTCGACGATTTCTCGCGATCGATCGCCGCGCTCGTCACCGATCTCGGCGATCGCATGGCGGACACCGTGATCCTCACGATGTCGGAGTTCGGCCGCGCGGTGAACGAAAACGGGAATCGCGGAACGGATCACGGGCACGGCAACGCGATGATGGTGATCGGCGGCGGCGTGCGGGGCGGCCGCGTGTACGGCCGCTGGCCGGGGCTGGCCGTCGACCAGCGCTACGAGCGGCGCGACCTCGCGGTGACGACGGACTTCCGCGACGTGTTCGGAGAGATCGTCGTCAGACATCTCGGCGTGAAAGATGCGCGGCCGATCTTTCCGGGTTATGCCATCAGCCCGGCGAAATTCCCAGGGCTGTTCGGGTGAGCTGTCAAGCTGAATTGTTGGCATCTAGTCATCTCGTTATCTGGTCAATACAATGATCCAATTCAAATGACCAGATAACCAGATGACTCGATGACCAAATTATTCCTGTCCGATCTCCCCACTCCGCAAGTCCTCATCGACCGCCCGCGTCTGTTCGCCAACATCGATCGCGTCCAGCAGCTCGCGACCTCGGCCGGCGTCGCGCTTCGCCCGCACGCGAAGACGCACAAATCGCCCGCCGTCGCGAAGTGGCAAATCGAGAAGGGCGCGGTGGGGATCTGCTGCGCGAAGCTCGGCGAAGCCGAAGTCTTCGTCGACGCCGGCATCGACAACATCCGGCTGCCCTATCCGGTCAACCCGTTCAACGCCGCTCGTCTAATCGCGTTGATGGACCGGGCGACGCTGTCGATCATCGTCGATCACCTCGACGTCGCGCGGGGATGGTCCGACGCGATGCTGCAGGCCGAGCGCGCGCTCGACGTGCTCGTGAAGGTCGACGTCGGTTTTCATCGGTGCGGCATCGATCCGGCCGCCGACGCGCCCGGATTTCTTGAAGCCGTCGCGGCGATGCCGGGCCTCAGACTCCGCGGCCTGCTGAGCCACGCCGGTCACGGCTATCACGCGGCGTCAGAAGACGAACTGCGATCGGTCGCCGCGGCGGAAGCGGAAACGCTGACGCGCCTGCGCGATCGCGCGACGAAATCAGGAATCGCGGATATTGCAATGTTTGAGATCTCCGTCGGCGCCACGCCGACGCTCCGATTCAGCGCCGGTCAGCCCGGCATCACCGAGCTGCGGCCGGGCAACTACGTCTACTTCGATCGGACACAGGTCGCGCTTGGCGCCGCGACGCTCGACGACTGCGCGTTGACCGTTCTCGCGACCGTCGTCTCGAAGCCGGCTGCGGATCGCATCATTCTCGATTGCGGGAGCAAGACGCTCACCAACGATCAGGCGCGTGGCGGATCGCCGCGGCGGGTGGATGAGACGCTGTCGATTGACCGTCTTTCGGAGGAACATGCGACCGTCCGTGTCACCGGCGGCACGTCACTGCAGCCTGGCGATCGTGTGCGCGTCCTTCCCAATCACTCGTGCGTCGTCTCGAATCTGGTCGACGTGGTCCGCCTGGTCGACGGTGAGCGCGTAATTGACACCCTTCCCATCGCCGCCCGGGGTAGAATCCAGTAACTCATGGCTGACAAGGACAAACGCGAGGTCGGCGACGCGCTCGGCATGGTCGAGACGCGCGGGTTGGTCGGGATGATTGAGGCTGCCGACGCGATGTGCAAGACCGCGAACGTCGTGTTCGTCGGCTGGCAGAAAGTCGACGCGGGCCTCGTGACTGCAATCGTGCGCGGCGACGTCGGATCGGTGAAGGCGGCCACCGACGCCGGCGCGGCCGCTGCCCGGCGGGTCGGTGAGCTCGTCGGCGTCCACGTCATCCCGAGGCCGGCGGACGACCTTGAGAAGGTATTCCCTATTCGGTAACTCTTCTTCCTTCGCCCTTCTTCCTTCTCACTTTCCTCACCTTTCCACTGAGTTCTTTCAACAGCCCTTCGTTTCCGATCGCCATCAGCGGCTGCGACGGCATGCGCAGCAGATTGAAGAACTGACCGCTCGTCGTCCTGGCGTAGATCTCCTGGCCGTCCGTCAACAGCTGGACTGATCCGCCGCCGCCCGTCGCGTCGAACAGCCGCTGGTTGAACCGCTCTCTGAGAATCCGCAGCAGCTGGTGGAGCTGCTGGACCGAGAATCCGCGGTGCCGCAAGTCGGCCAGGACAAGCAGCTCGAACAGGTCGATCGGTGTATACCGTCGCTCGGTGTAGCCGCCGGCTTCGGTACGGTGCGACGGAATCGCCGACGAAATCAGACCGCCCGCGTCCCACACCTGCAGCTGCCGCGCCGACAAGCCGGTCAGCGCGGCGACCTCTCGCGAGCTGTACGTTTTCTTGAGTCTCATCAATTACTCAACCACCAATTACCCATCTACCCAACGACCCTCTTACCCAATTCGTGTCTTCTCCATCCTGTCGGCCATCGCCGCGCCGTCGAAGTCTTTCACGGTCAGTCCGCCTTCGCTGTGCGTCGAGTACGTCAGCGTGACGCGCTTGTAGTTGATCAGGATGTCGGGATGATGATCGGCCGCTTCGGCCTGGGGCACGAGGCGGTTCACGAACGCGACGGCCGCGACGAAATCGGCGAACGTGTACTGTTTGCGAATCGCGTCGCCCTCGAGCGTCCAGCCGAGCAGTCTCGTGAGGTGTTGCTCCGCTTCCTGCCGCGACAACTTCATGGTGCACTCCGGTCCGGCTGAAGCCGGACACTACACTCGCTACGAGACTTCGGGCCGCCTCGCGCGGACGGCGTCGAGCGCCACGCGCGCCGCGTCGAGCGCCGCCAGTGACTCCGCGGGCTCCGGCGACGGCCCGCCGCCGGCGAACGCGCTGTTGGCGACCACCCGATGATATGCGCGCTCGGCGTCCTGCAACGCATGGAGCGCCCGGACGTGCGCCTTTTGCCACTCGAGCCAGGCCGCCATCCGCGCGGTTGCCTCGGCATGGCTCGCGCCGCGGCAGTCGATGCTGAATTGATCACCGGTGTCGAGGCGCTCGGCGTGCGCGTGCCATTCGCCGCCGCGCTCAACCGCAATAATCCGATGTTCCATCACCGTTCGGGTCCGGCTGAAGCCGGACACCACCGATGCGTCACAACCTGCTGCTTCGTGGCGTCCGCCTTCAGGCGGACCTTCATAAGTCGCCGAACCGCGCCGGACTCACGGCCGCGAGCATCGGGTCGACGCGGCCGTCGAGCAGCGCGTCGGCGACGAGCTGGGCGGTCAGCGGCGCGAGCAACACGCCATTGCGGTAGTGGCCGGTCGCGTACATCAGCTTCGGCACGACGCTCGAGGCGCCGATGATCGGCAGATGATCCGACGTCGCGGGACGCAGGCCGACGCGCGCGCCGCGGAATCCCGCGGTCCACGCGTGCGGCAAAACCTCGCAAGCGGCATCGAGCAGATCGCGCACGCCCGCGACCGTCGTCCGCTCGTCGAACCCTGCATCCTCGACCGTTGCGCCCACGAGCACGGTCCCGTCGTCCCACGGCACGAGGTAGCAGCGATGGCTCCACGTCACGCGCCGCAGGGGCACGCCGCTCCACCCGATCGAGAGCAGCTGGCCGCGAATCGGACGGACCGGCACCCTCGGCGGCAGGCCGCCTATTTCGATCTCGCCCGACCAGCTCCCGGCGGCCAGCACGGCCGAGTCGGCGGTCAGCGACCCGCGCTCGGTGTCGACGATGAGCTCGTCGTGCAGATCGGTGATGCGGCGGACGCGGGACTGTTCGATGAACTGCGCCCCGTGGCGGCGGGCGGCGGCCAGCAGCGCACGCGTCAAGTCTCCGGCGCCGACGAATCCGTGCGTGTCGATCAGGAGGCCGCCGGTGACGCCCTCGGCGAGATGCGGCTCTTCGGTTCGGGCGGCGGCGGCGTCGAGCAGCAGCGCCGGGACGCCCCGGCTGGCCAGCACGTCGGACGCCTTTCGCAGCGCAAGCAGGCCTGCTTCATCGAGCGCGACCTCCAGTGTGCCGGTCCGGCGGTACGGCACGGCGAACCCGCTCTCAGTCGAAACGCGCGCCACGAAATCGTCGAAGAGTTCCAGGCTGCGCTCGGTAAGATCGAGGAGCGGTCCGGCTGCGGGCGCTTCGATGTAGGGCGCCAGGACACCGGCGGACGCCTGCGTCGCGCCCATGCCCACGGGACGGTCATCGACGATTTCCACCGACGCGCCGCGGCGCGCGAGCTCGTACGCCACGGCGCAGCCGATCACGCCTGCGCCCACGACGATGATGTCCGAGGGACGGGACGCCACGCCTCAGCTTATCGCAAGAATCTGGGCTATCCGGAGATCCAGCACGGCATCTCTCAATGGACCGGGCAGTGATCGACCCGCGGGTCGAGCGGTCGAGTCCGCGTTCGGCATCGCCGATCGCGCGCTCGCCTTGTGCGGCGGATTCGGGTGCTTGAAGAGCAAGCTCGAGCGGCGCTTTCGCGGCTCCCGGGCGGGACGGTGCCATCGAACGAACCCGCTGTTGACGCACGAGCTCGTGGGCAAGCTGGCGGTCGGGATCAGCCCGGAGCGAGTCAGGAACAAGGAAGAGTCGATTGGGTAATTGAGTAGCTGGGTCTGGTAGGGTTAGGTCCACGCCCATATTTCCTAGCCAAATCATGTTGATCACAATCGACTGACATGTCAGTCTAGTAATACTTGGATCGACCACAACGCCGCCGGACGCTCAAACCGGACGCCCGCCGCCGCGAGTTGCTCGACGCCGCCATCCCGGTCTTCGCGAAGAAGGGTTACCGCCGCACTTCAATCGGCGACATCATCGAGGCCGCCGGCGCCGCCCGCGGGACCTTCTATCTCTATTTCAGGAGCAAAGACGCCGTCTTCCTCGCGATCCTCCATGACTTCCAGGCGCGACTCACGGCGATGCTCGACGACGAAGCCGCGCTCAACGCGGCCGACGCCGGGGACGGCCGCGGGCTTCTGCGCGACGACATCCACCGCTGGCTGCAGTTCTTCGAGCGGCATCGCGATGCGACGACGATTCTCCTGAAAGAAGCGACCTCGATCGACGCGCAGTTCGAGCCGGCGCTCGCCGGGCTGCGTCGCGTCGCGCTCGATCATCTGGCGAGACGCTTCCGGGCACTGCAGGAGCATGGCCTGGTACGTCGATCGCTGTCCCCGGAGTTTCTCAGCCACGTGCAGCTCGGAATGTTCGATCAGCTGCTGAACGCGATCGTGCTGCGGCCGGGATGGAAAGCGAAGCTCGGCGTGCTTGCCGATCAGCTGGCGGACTTTGCGTGGAGCGGCGTGCGATCAGCGCCCGGCGACTGAAGCGATCGCCGCGCGATGCGCGCCCGAAACGTCGGCCGGTGAGCTCGCGGTGAACGTGAGATCCCGCAGGCGCCCGTCGTTCAGGCTGTAAATCCAGGAATGGATCGCGAGCGGCTGCCCACGCTCCCACGCGTCGCGGACCACCGTCGTCTCGCAGACGTGAAGCGCCTGTTCAACCACGTTCAGCTCGCACAGCCGATCCATCCGCCGCTCGCCACCGCCCGCCGCATCCAGCAGCGCCGCGTACTCGTCGCGCACGTCCTGCACGTGACGGAGCCAGTTGACGCTCAGGCCCAGCTTCGCATCGTCGATCGCCGCGCGCACGCCGCCGCAGCCGTAGTGCCCGCAGACGATCACGTGCTTCACCTGCAGCACGTCGACCGCGTACTGCAGGACCGAGAGGCAGTTGAGATCCGTGTGTACAACGACATTGGCGACGTTGCGGTGCACGAAAAGCTCGCCGGGCATGAGCCCGACGATTTCATTGGCAGGGACGCGCGAATCCGAGCAGCCGATCCAGAGGTACTCGGGGGACTGCTGCGCGGCGAGACGCTGAAAGAACTCCGGCTGAGCGGCCGTCACTCGCTCGGCCCACAGCCGGTTGTTCTCGAAGAGATGCGGAAGCGACTTCAACGCGCCGGGATCTGCTGCGTCGCCGTGCCACGACCGCCAGGCGCGGCCTTGCCGGCGTCCAGGTCGTTCCAATTCAAGATCGTGTTGAAGCCGAGCGTGTAGGTGCCCTGCGTCTGCCAGCGCCAGAACGGCCGGATCGCGAACATCACGACGTGGCCCTTGCCGAGCGGATGATCGACGGCCGCCGCACGGCTGGTAAGCGCCTGGGCGCCGCCGAGCGTGCCTGAGAGCAGCAGATCGTCGGCGTTCGGCGAAAACTGCATGACGACGCGCGGACGCGTCTCGTCGATCGCGATGCCGAACTGCTGCGCCATCTGCCGAAGCTGAGCATCATCGTTCGATGCCGCAGCGGCCGGCGCCGCCCCTCGCCCACCGCGGCCGCCGCGACCGCCTGCCACAGGCGCACCCGCCGGCTCCCCGGCGCCGCCGTCGAGCGGTTGAATGCGCAGCGGCGCCGCATTCGGCGTCACGTTCTGACCCGCGCCGCCGTTCGGATTCGTTCCAGGCTCGCCGCCACGCCCTCCGCCGCCGCCGCGGCCGCCAAACGCGCCGCCCGCGCTCAGCACGGGCGACTGATTGAAGTAGACGGGCAGATCGGCGGCTTCGTATCCGTACGCGATCGGACTCATCAAATCGCTGAACTTCGCCCGCAGGATCGATCCGCGGGCGAACAACTGCGCCGGCGTCTCGACCGTTACGCCGGTCGTGATGCCGTACTCGGGGAAAATCGTCGCGGTCGATCCTTCCGTGATGAGCGTCCCGCCCTCGCGGACGAACTTCGCGAGCTCGGCGAGGCCCTCGACGCCCATTCCGCCGCGGATGTCGTCGCTTGAATCGACGTAGGCGAGGTTCGGGAACTCCGCCGTCTTCTTGTACGGCAGCGGCGCGCTGCCCGTCACAGGCATGCCGTTGACCTGGGACTGCGCGTTGCCGCCGACGTGCGGGAAGATCAGGACGTCGTACTTCGCGCGCAGGTTACCTTCGCGCAGCTTTTGATCTGCGAAGTACGTGTACGGCACGCCGAAGGTGTCGAGCGCCGCGCGCCACCAGCCTTCGTCCTGCGTGCGCGTCCAGCTGTGGATGTAGCCGATGCGCGGGACGTCCAGATCGTGCGTCTTCACCGCTGGCGCGGACGCGACGGCCCATGCCGACAATCCGAGCTCGACGAGCATCGGCTCGAGCTTCGCGCGGTCGGCGTTCGCGATGACGATCGCGCCCGCGCGGAACTTGTGGCCGGCGATCTCGAAGTCGTCCTCGGCCGCGCTCATCTTCACGCCCGTGTTCTTGAACCGGAACGTGACGAGATTGTTGTCGGCCGTGTGCTCGACGACGAGCACAGGGCCCGTGCCCTCGACGCCGCCGGCGGCCCTCGCCGGGTCCTTGACGTCGGACAGCGGCTGATGCAGGACCACCGCGTCGGTGACGGGCAGGATCTTGATGTCGCGCATGTACTGGAACGTCCAGCCGGTGTCGTCGTACGGCGACGGGTTCTGCGCAGGGTAGTTCTGCACCGAGAAGTACATCTCGGCCAGCGTGCGGAACGGCTGGTCGGCGCGGATGACGAAGTCGCCGGCCTTGACGTCCACGGCGCCGGCCTTGAACGGATAGACCGCGCGCGAGATCTCAAGCCCCTGCGCACGCAGCTCGTTGACGGCATCGGCCGCGTCGGCCTTGCGGCGCTGCGACGCCGGAATCACCCAGGCGTACGTCGGGCCGTTCTTTCCCTTGTCCACCGAGCGCTTGTTCTTCAGCCAGTAGTTCTCGAGGTAGAGCTCCTTGTTCTTCGCCACGTGGCTGAGCGCGAAGAGCAGCGCCGACTCCTGGATGTTGGTGTTGTTGCGCGGCCCCCACTTGATCGACGGCAGCGGCGGATTCGGCCGGAACCACTCCTTGCTCGTCGTCGTCGCCCCTGGCGTCACTGTGTATGGATCCGGCCCGTAGCTCTGGACTTCGTAGAACCTGCCGATGGCGTTGTGGCTGTGCGCGATGAAGAACATGTAGTTCGGCACCCAGCCGTCGTAAAACCCGTACGTCCACACGCCGGGCACGCCGCGCTTGGTCATCTCCATTACGTCGTTCTCGGCGAGCATCCACCACTCGTTGACGACGATCGGATCGAGCGCGTCGTTGTACGGGCCGGTGCCGGTGGACGCGTAAAGATAGGTCTGCGCCTCGTGCAGATCGTGCATGATGGTCGGATGCCACTCGAGCGTTTCCTTGGTCACGGTCTGCGTCAGCTTGAGGTACTGGCCCATGCCGTCGCGATTGTTGTCGTGCTGCACGTACTTGCCCCAATACATCAGCGGGAGCCGCGCGTCGCCAGGCGCGCGTTTCTTGTTGAAGTAGTACGTATCGACCTGCTTCTCGCGGCCGTCGACCTCAATCACGGGCGTGATGAGCGTGATGACGTTGTTGCGGATGTTCTGGATGAACGGCGACTCTTCGACGATCAGGCGGTACGCGAGCTCGATGAGCATCTCGGGCCCGCCGGTCTCCGGCGAGTGCATGCCGCTGATCGCGTAGTAGATCGGCTTGGCGGTGTGGAGCAGCTGCTGCGCGCGCGCCTCGGACGTAATGCGCGGATCGGTCAGCTCGCCCAGCATGTCCCGGTATTTGTCGAGCGACTTCATCGTCTGCTCGTCGGCGATCGCGAGCAGCACGATGTCGCGGCCTTCCTCCGTCGTACCCACTTTCCAGTACCGCGCGCGCGGCGACGCCTTCGCGAGCGCCTCGTAGTAGCGGTAGATGTCCTTCGCGTAGGTGAGCTCGCCGGGCGCACCGACCGCGCGGCCGAGGAACTTGAGCGGCGACGGCACGGTGTCCGACGCCGGCAGGTGATCCACCAGCTCGGTCGTGGTGTACTCCTCGTCGATTTTCTGGGGCGTCGGGATCCCCTTGACGCGAGTCTGCGCGACGAGCCGGCCCGGCGCCGCGCCCCAGCCAATCGTCAGAACGAGGCCGGCAAGGCTGATGAACGAGAGAAAACGCTTCATAGATGCTCCGGAAATTTCAGATTTCAGAAGGCAGATTTCAGATTGATTGCAGATAGCAGATCCAGTTCAGACTTGGTCAGCAATCGTAATCTGAAATCTGAACTCTGAACTCTGAAATCTCTCAGCGACGCGGCGCACGCTGCATCACGTCGGGACACCGTGTAATTGTGGTGAGCGAGGACGCGGACCCGGCCGGGGTGACTCGCGCGAGGCAGAGCACGGGCGGCTCGAATCCGCGCGCGCGCGGGGCCTGGCTGAACGCCGTCGCGCGGTGGCGCAGGGACGGCGCGATGTAG
>WNFM01195450.1_pt2 | contig 10602 bp, 6 predicted proteins | sample 5400271 | NCBI WGS metagenome assembly WNFM01 (sample SAMN13153352, study PRJNA577476) | soil metagenome | isolation source: 60 cm saprolite on Douglas fir-dominated hillslope | place: USA:California | collected 2013-09-17 | reverse complement strand
AGGCCGGGCCTCGAGACCATGCGCACCGCGATCCAGTAGCAAAAATTGCGCAACATCTGAACGCCGGCATCGGCGCTCTGGAATTTCACGGCGAAAACTTTTTCGTTGCGGACAAACAGCACCCCGAACACCGGCACCAGCGAGAGCACCGCGATCAGCGCGATGATGGTGGCGGCAAGCCCGGCCTCGCCGAATTTGCGGATCAGGTCGGAATTCGAGAACTGCAGCGCAATGAACGATATGCCGGCGGTGCCATGGGTAAGCACGCAGGCCGGCCCGACCACCATCACGGCGTTCTTGAACGCGGTGTATTTGTCCTGGCCCGCGATCAGGCGGTCGCGCGCCGCGAATGTCAGCTGCATCGAGTCGGAGAAGCTGATCACCATGATCAGCGGCGTCATCACGTTGAGGAACATGTTGAGGTTGAAATTGGCCCAGCCGAGGCCGCCGAGCGCGAGCACAATCGCGATGATCGGCGGGAACGCCGCGACCACCATGAACGATATCTTGCGGAAGAAGATGATCGCGATGATGCAGCCGGCCAGGATACCGGGAATATTGTAGGTCAAGCCGTCACGCTTGACCGCGTTGCGGATTTCGAGCTGCATGACGGGCACGCCGGATAATTCCGCATTCAATCCACTGCCGTGGAGATCCTCGGCCATCAGCTTGCGAATGTCGCCGATCACCTTGCCGAGCTTGTTGCTGGCGACGACCTCAGGTTCGAGCGACAGCACGATCAGTGCCAGCGTGCCGTCTTCGGACAATAGCTTGCCGCGGATGATCTCGTTGGTTTTGACGGTCTCGATGAATTTGTCGTAGTCGGCGCCTTCCGGCAGTTCCGAGGGGAACAGCGCCGCCGGCAGCTTGCCGGGCGCCGGCGCCTGGCGCGCCGAGAACAGCGAAATAATCCCGCGCGTGCCTTCGACCAGCTGGATGTCGGTGACGAGATCGCGCAGCTTTTCGAGATTTTCGCGCTTGAGCAGGGTTTTGCCCTCGACCACGACCAGCACGTCGTATTCGACCGCCGGAAAACGCTTGGTCTCCGCTTCGTACTGCTTGTAGTCCTTGGAATTGGAGCGGAACAGCTGGCTCAGCGAATCGTCGATCTTGATGCGATCGATACCGAACAACGCGCCGATGATCAGCCCGACCAGAATGATGCAGGACAGGATCGGCTTCTGAACCGCAATCAGCCCCAGCCGCTCCAGCCCGAAGGCGATGCTTGCACCCGGCGGATGCTCTTCCTTCTCGACATGGACCTCACTGTCGCTGTTCTTTTCGAGCATGCCCTGTCCAGTTCTCACATCGTCCAATTTGTGCAGCTTAATTTCCGGGGAGCGAATGAGGCCGCAATCGGCCCTGGATGATCGGCGCTAGCCCTTGAAAACATGCGGTAAATTTACGGCCGGAGGTTTAGCAGGTCTTGCCGGCGTCTCGCAAGCGCGAGAGCCCCTACAAAATCGGCTCATCGGCGGCGATAATGGGGCTCAACTCTCGGATTTGTCACGCGGGCTTTGAATTTGTCGTGAAACGCCGGGCGTTCCACCGCCGCTCTCACCCTTGAGCGCGACGCCGGTGACTTCCCGGGCGAGGCCCTCGCGGACCAACCACGCGATCCTGAAAGCGGCCTCGTCGTAGCCAAGCCCTGCGCCGTGGATGTTGGAAACACAATTGCGCTCGGCGTCGGTCCGCCCCGGTCTCGGCCCGAAGGTCAGGTACGCCCCCAGGCTATCGGACACCGACAGGCCCGGCCGCTCGCCGATCAACATCACCATCATACGCGCGCCAAGAACGGCGCCGATTTCGTCGCCCAAAGCGACCCGCGCGCCCGATGCCACCACGGCATAACCAATTTCGATCGCGTCGACGGCAAGCTGCGGAATGAGGTTTTGCACCAGTTTTACCGCATGCGCGTTGACCGCCGTCGGCGACAGGCCATCCCCGATGACGATCGCAAGCCGGCATGGCCTGCCGCTTTTCTCCGCCAGCACGCGCTGCGAGGCCTGATCGAGCTTTCGTCCCAGGTCGGGCCTTCTCAGATATTCGTTGCGATCACGCGCGCAACTGGAGACATCGAATGCCGCAAGACCGAGATCGCCGAGGCCCGAGATCATGGCGGCGGCATCGAAGGCGGCATGCACCGCGTCGCGGGCGCGGGCATGGTCGAGGGTAAAGTCGAGCAGCGCCTTGGTCGGTAGCCCGGCGCCCGCCCGCCCGAGCCCGACCCGCGCAGGCGTCAGGTTCCGCAGATCCTTCATCGAACGCAGCGACGGCGCGTTGGTTGTCATCGCGCTACTCGGCGGGGACCGATGCCTCGCGCAGCCGCAGCGAGTAGTTCGAGGCGTTTTGCCGACCGGTCGAAGCCGCGCGCGCGAACATGATCAAATGGTGCGCGATCAGCGCCGGGCCGATCAGGCCTTCGAGGTCGCCGTGCCGCAGGCGCGGCAACGCAAATTTCCAGAACACCTTCCGGTAATCGCCGAGCACGCCAACCTTCCAGAAAATTTTCGCAAGCATGACCAATCCGCGCTTGATATTGGACCAGGTTTTTTGCTCCGGGGTCACCGGCACTTTGAGCCGGTTGGCATATGTAAAATCCACCTGATGCTGGAAACGCGCAAACAGCTTTTCGGGCTGGTAGGCGACCTCCATGCATTTGCGCCACGAACTGACCACCTGGTCGTAGGGCAAAAGAAAGTCGACATTCGAATCGCGGGCTTCGTCGTCGATCAGCCGGTTCGCGCGTTCAAGGCGATCCCACAACGGCGTTTTCGGCAGCGCCTGCAGCAGATTGATCGTCAGCAAGGGAATCCTCGACTCGTCCACAAAGGCGAGCAATGCCTCGCCGGTGTCGGGCTTGTCCGTATCGAGCCCCATGATGATGCCGGAGACGACCTCCATCCCGTAAGAGTTGATGGTGCGAATGCCTTCCAGGATCGGGACCATCATGTTGTGGTCCTTGTGCATCGCCTTCAGCGCATCCGGATCGGGCGTTTCGATGCCGCAGAAGATGGTGATGAAAAAGGCTTCGCGCATCTTCTCGAGGATCTCCGGCCGCTTGGCGATGTTGAGCGTCGCCTCGCAGGCCAGCCGCATGACGTAGCCGGTCTTTTTCTGCCACTCGACCAGATGCGGCAGCAGCTCGACTGCCGCCTTTCGGTTGCCGATGAAATTATCGTCGACGAAATACACCGACCCCGTCACCCCGCATTCGAGCAATTTGTCGAGTTCGGCGGTGATCTGTTGCGGCGTCTTGAGACGCGGATTGCGGCCGTAAAGTCCGGGAATATCGCAAAATTCGCACTGATAGGGGCAGCCGCTCGAATACTGGATGCTGGCGAGAAAGTATCTTTTGATCTCGGCGAGCTCATAGGCCGGAATCGGAAAACGCGACATGTCGAGGCGATCGGCGGTCTTCAGCACCACCTGTAGGTCGGGACGGGACGGATTGCGCGCCAGTCGCCCAATCAGTTCGTCGGTGGCGTCGCCGAGCTCGCCGACGTGAAGATAGTCGAACGCGGGATAGTAATCCGGGCAGGCCGAGACCGACGGCCCGCCGATCGCTACCGCCAGATCGAACGCGTGCGCCCGGCGGCAAATATCGTTCAACTGGTTGCGCTGGATATGCATGCCGCTGACGAAAACGGCCTCCGCCCATTCGAAATCCTCCTTCGTCGTGGCGCGGATGTTTTCGTCGACGAAACGGACCGGCCAGTTCTCAGGCAGATAGGCTGCAATCACCAATAGGCCCTGCGGGGGCATGAAGGCCTGGACGCCGTCGGTCAGCGGATAGGCGTATTCGAACGTGCCGAACGAAGACGTATAACGGGGAAAGATGCACAGGATGCGCCGCACCGTTTCAATGCCCTGAGCTCTCATCGAACTTCCTCTAGCGACCCCATAATCTAAGCACGTGCCTCAAAGCTGGGCTACAAATTCCTCAACATTGTGGCGACGTCGAACCTTGGACGGCCTCTTGGCCGCTTAGGTTCAGCTTTGAGATGCGCTTTCGGCAATCAGTCGCATTGCAAAATCGGGCAGCAGACCCGTGTCGCCTGCAAGGCGAAAATCGGCATCGGCAAGCCCTGCGCGATAGAGCCAATCGTCGAACTCCGGCGCCCGTTTCAGGCCAAAGAGATCGCGGACGTAGAGCGCGTCGTGAAACGAGGTGGATTGATAGTTCAGCATCACGTCGTCGGCGCCGGGCACCCCCATAATAAAGGTCACGCCGGCGGCGGCCAATAGCGTCAAGAGATTGTCCATGTCGTCCTGGTCGGCCTCGGCATGGTTGGTGTAGCAGACGTCGACGCAGCAGTTTGCCGCAAAAGTGATCCTCGAGCCCGGCGCGGATGATCTCCTTGCCGTCGAACAGATATTCCGGGCCGATGAAGCCGACCACGCTATTGACCAATAGCGGGTCGAAGGCGCGCGCCACCGCGTAGGCGCGCGCTTCGCAGGTCTGCTGGTCGACGCCGTGGTGAGCGCCCGCCGACAGCGCCGAGCCCTGCCCGGTCTCGAAATACATGCAATTGGTGCCGACGGTGCCGCGCCGCAGCGACAATCCCGCCTGATGGGCCTGCTTGAGTAGCGCGAGATCAATGCCAAAACTCCGGTTGGCGTCCTGCGTGCCGGCAACCGACTGAAACACCAGATCAACGGGCGAGCCCCGATCGATCAGGCCCAGCGTCGTGGTCACGTGGGTGAGAACGCAGGCCTGGGTCGGGATTTGCAATCGCGCGATGACGTCGTCGACGAGCTGCAGCAATTCGCCGATGATTTTTGGATCGTCGCTCGCCGGATTGATGCCGATGCAGGCATCGCCGGACCCGAGCAGCAGGCCGTCGAGGATCGAGGCGGTGATGCCCTTCAAGTCATCGAAGGGATGATTGGGCTGCAGCCGCACGCTCATCCGATTGCGCAGGCCGATCGTGTTGCGGAAGCGCGTCGTCACCTCGCATTTCCGGGCCACCGCGATGAGGTCCTGATTGCGCATCACTTTTGACACTGCCGCGGCCATTTCCGGGGTCACCGCGCGCGACAATTTTTGCAGCGACCCAGGCGTTGCCGCATCCGAGAGCAGCCAGTCGCGGAACGCGCCGACCGTCAGCGACGACACGGGCGCAAATGCCGGCGCGTCGTGGGTGTCGACGATCAGGCGGGTGACTTCATCGTCTTCATAGGGAATCACGGTTTCCTGCAGGAACTGTTTTAGGGGAACGTCGGCGAGCGCAATCCGCGCCGCGATCATCTGTTCTGCGCTGTCGGCGGCAACCCCCGCCAGGCGGTCGCCGGAGCGCGGCGGGGTGGCCTTGGCCAGCAGGTCGCGCAAGTCTTCGAAGACATAGGAAGTGGCATCGATGGTGTGGCGATAGACCATGGCGGCTCCGGGCCATCCGCGCGTCAATGCGCAGTAAAACATTTTCCAGCCAAGTGGAAACCGGTTAGCCGAGGGAAAATGCGCCCGACCAATAATATAAATAGCCTTGGAAAGTAATAGGCTTGGAAAATAACAGGCTTGGAAAATAATAGCCCGGCAAAGGCAATCAGCTGTAACGCTTCTACGCAGCCCGGACGGTGGCGAGGAATTTGACCACTTCCGCCTTCAGACGCTTGTTTTCATTGGAGAGCAATTGTGCCGACGAAAGCACCTGAGCCGAGGCCGAGCCGGTATCGCCGGCGCCGCGGTTGACGTCGGCAATGCTGGTCGCCACTTGCGTGGAACCAAGGGCCGCCTGTTGCACGTTGCGTGCGATTTCCTGGGTCGCGGCACCCTGCTCCTCGATCGCGGCCGCAATCGCCGCGGCGATTTCGGATACCCGCCCGATCGTGCCGCTGATCTCTTTGATGGCAAGTACCGAATCCTGGGTTGCCGCCTGGATTCCGGCGATCTGCGTCGAGATCTCGCTGGTGGCCTTGGCGGTCTGCGCGGCGAGCGCCTTGACCTCCTGGGCCACCACCGCAAAGCCGCGGCCCGCGTCGCCGGCCCGCGCGGCTTCTATGGTCGCGTTCAACGCCAACAGGTTGGTCTGCTCGGCGATCGTGGTGATCAATTTCGTGACGTCACCGATGCGATTTGCGGCGAGCGACAGTTCGGCAATTCGCGCGTCGGTCTTTTCCGCCTGATCGACCGCCTCGTTGGCGATCCTGTTGGAATCCGCCACCTGGCGCCCAATTTCATTGACCGAGCCGGCCATTTCCTCCGTAGCCGACGCGACCGATTGGACGTTGGTGGAGGTCTCCTCCGAAGCTGCTGCGACCACCGTAGAGAGCTGTTGGGTCGACGCGCTGCTCTTGGTCAGAATGACCGCGGAGTTTTCCAGCTCGCTCGATGCAAGGCCGACGTTCTCGATGATGTTTCCGACCGCTGTCTCAAACCTCTCGGCCAGGCTGTAAAGCTCGGCGCGACGGGCCGCCGCCAGCTCGCGGTTCTTCTCTTCGCGTTCCGCCGTATCACGTTCCGCCTTAGCGACTGCCTGCACCTTGAATTCTTCGACCGCGTGAGCCATCTGGCCGACTTCGTCGCCGCGTTCCAGGCCCGGTAGTTGAACTCCGAAATTCCCGACCGCAAGCTCGCGCATCGCCTTCGCCATCGCAACCACCGGGCGCGAAATATTCCGGCCGATCAGGAACGAAATGACGACGCCGAGCAAAGCCACCACCCCAAGAACGGCCATCAGCGTCAACTGCTGCTGCTCCAGCTTCATCTCGGCCCGCGCGATCTCGCGATCCTTGCTGTCGCCGCTGTCGGTGATCAAATCGTCGGTCAGTTTCTCGATATCGGCAAAACTCTGTTCCGCGCCCTTGATGAACATCAGTGCCGAGCCGGCGTCACCATCGGCCATCTCGATCGCGTTTTTCGATTTCTTGAGATAATTCGTAACGGCAGCTTTCAGCTTTTCAAGGGTCTGCGGCTTGAATTGGCCGTGAGTGGCCTCGACCAGCTTCAGGGCCTCCGCAATCTTGGCACCGGCGGCAGAGGCTTCCTTGGCCATCGACTCAATCTTTTTCTCATCCTTTTCATTGGCCGCGGTAGCTGCGAGGCGATACAGCCGGGCATGCGCCGTCCACGCCGCGGTGGTGAGGTCGTTGGCCAGCTCGGATTGCCGCACCGGCCCGGAGACCAGCGCATCGACCGAGGCCTGATTTGACCGCAGCGCTTGCAAGGCGTAGCCACCGACCCCGATCAGAAACAGGATCAGGAACGCCGGCGCCAGCTGGACTTTCCAGGACAGGCCAATATTTTTGATCCAGCCGAGCATATCCATCCTTCGATGCGACGATCGTCGCGCGGCGCCGAATGTTGCGTATCAGGACTTGTAGATGCCTGCGCACACAGCGGTGTTATCAAGCCTCTCGCAATACATCTGCTTCGGCTCGACCTTCTTGTCGACCGGATTGACGAACTTGTAGTCCTGCCAGAATGAAGGCTGCTTGGCAGCCATCTCGACGCGTTCCTTGACGAAGAGCTTGCCGTCGACGTCCTGCGCATCGCTCATGTCCTTGCCGACGAACTTGGCATTCGAGCCATGGGCCAGCACCTTGCCGTCGAGCTGATAGACGACAACGTAACAATCGCGATCGATGAATTTGTCGTCCTTGCCGGTAAAGGCAGCATAGGCCTTTTCAGGCCCCTGCTCCTTGATGAAGGCTACGGCTTTCTTGACCATCGCCACCGCGTCATCCTTGCTCGCGCCGTCCCCGGCCGCGGCAGTCCCGACAAGAAGCGCGGATGCAAGAGCGGAAATCAGCGTCTTCTTTAACCAAATATTCACGGTTGTTCTCCCGATCGACTGGCTGGGACAGACTATGGCTGACAAAATTGTCATGAAAGAGCGAACCGTCCGTTAAGATGCCTATCGTTAAGGCAACTGCACATTGAAAAAAACACCCGCAGGGCGTCTCGATGGCCTGGCCCATCGAAAATCGGCTTCGCGACACTCGGAACGAGCAAAATCGAGTCAAAGTTTAAAGAATTCTACACCCCTATTTTGCATGCTTTTTGAGCGGCCGACCGTGTTGACCGGCCTCTTTTGGGAGAGGCCTCGATGGCTGAAGCAACGACATCAGGTAATTCCGGCGCTGGCGTCACCTCACGGCTTTCGCTCGCGGGCAAGCTGTACGCCGTGTTCGCCCTGTTCGCGCTTCTGACCGCGGCGATTACGGCCCTCTCCGACTACAACACCCGCCGCAACGCCGAGCTCACCGAAGCGATCGAGACCGCGAGCCGCGCGGCGCTCAACGTCGAGCGCGTCAATTCGCTGGTCTATGCGGTGGTGATGGAATCTCGCGGCGTCTATATGTCGACGGAAGCCGCCACCGTGAAGAAATTCGGCGACGGACTTTTCAAATTCAACGACCAGATCATGGCGGTGGCCAAGGACTGGGAATCCATCATCCGCTCCGATGACGCCGAGCAATTCGCGACCTTCAAGAAGCGGATCCAGCAATTCGTCGACTTCCGAAGGGAATTGGTCCGCCGAGCCATCGAAATCAGCCCCGCCGCCGGCCGCGAGTTCGGCGACAACGATGCCAATCGCTCGGTGCGTTCGGCGCTCAACAAGGACCTCGAAGCGCTGTCTAGGGTCTATGACGAACGCTCCAAGCAGATCGTGCTGCAAACCGCGTCCAACCGCACCATGTCGTTTCTCTTGACCTGCCTCGGCGCGCTGGCGCTGTTCGTGGTCGTCGTCGGTGTGCTGCTGATTTCCCGCTCGGTGGCGCGGCCGCTGTCGGTCATCACCACCACCATCAAACGGGTCGCCGAGGGCGACGAGAACGTCGAGGTTCCCCATACCGGCCGCGGCGACGAGATCGGCGCGCTGGCACGCGCGATCCAGATCTTCCAGGAGGCGATGAACGGCAACCGCAAGCTCAATTCGCAGGTCTTGCAGGAGTCAAAAGCGCGCGACGAACGTGCCCAGCATATCGAGACTTCGGTCGAGGCGTTCCGAGGTGCGATCGGCGGCGTGTTGCGTGCCGTTACCGATAATGCGTCCTCGATGCGCAACACCGCGCAGTCGATCACCAGAGTGGCGTCGGATGCCAACGGCCGCGCCGTCGCCGCGACCGGCGCGACGGAACAAGCTTCCAGCAACGTTTTTGCGGTTGCCAGCGCCGCCGAAGAGCTCTCGGCGTCCGTCGAGGAGATCGGACGGCAAGTCCGCCAATCCGCTAGCGTCGTCGAACAGGCGGGGCTTCGCACCGAAAAATCGATCGCCGAAATCGAAAGCCTGGCGGCGGCGACCCAGCGCATCGACGGCGTGCTCAACCTGATCCAGACCATCGCCGAGCAGACCAATCTTTTGGCGCTGAACGCGACCATCGAAGCCGCCCGCGCCGGCGATGCGGGGCGTGGTTTTGCCGTGGTGGCGCACGAGGTCAAGGCGCTGGCCGAGCAGACCGCGAAAGCGACTTCCGAAATCGGCCAGAACGTCAGCCTGATCCAGGCCTCGACGCGCAACGCAGTCGATGCGGTTCGCGAAATCGGCAACGCCGTGCGTGACATCAACGAGGTCACCTCCAACATCGCAAGCGCCGTTGGGCAGCAGGATTTGGCGACCCGCGAGATCTCCGTCAACGCGCAATCGGCCGCCCAGGGCAACGAGACGTTGGTCGCCAACATCACCTCGCTCTCGGGCGCCATCGGCGAGACCAACAAGTCCGCGACCTCGGTGCTGTCGGCATCGGGCCAACTGACGTCGACAGCGGAGATCCTGTCGCGCGAGGTCGACAAATTCTTCCGCAATCTGCGCGCCGACCCGCTCGATCGCGACGGTGGACGACGGACGGCGGCTAATTGATGTCGTCCCGGCGAACGCCGGGACCCATACGCCGTACAGTTCGTTTTGAGAGATGCTGGTCGACGGCTTTCGTGCAACAACACAAGCCTGTGGTTATGGGTCCCGGCCTTCGCCGGGACGACGATGTAGACCGTCATTGCTGCTGACGGGTCAGTTGTAGCCCGGATGCCACCGCCTCACTCCACCAGCAGCACATCCACCGCGACGCCGAGCTTCTGCTTGCGTGAGCCGACGATAATGCCGTCGACCGGGGAGACATNNATGTGGTCGTTCTCCACTATGAGATCATTGGTCGGGTCGAGGCCGACCCAGCCGATGCCCTCGCCGCACCACAGCGAGACCCAGGCATGCGTGGCATCGGCGCCCTGCAGGCGCGGCCGGCCCGGCGGCGGGATGGTGCGGAGATAGCCAGAGACATAGGCCGCCGGCAGGCCGAGCCCGCGCAGCCCTGCGATCATCACATGGGCAAAATCCTGGCACACGCCATGGCGTTTTTCGAACACCTCCTTGAGCGGCGTCGAGATCACCGTTGCCTTCGGGTCGTATTTGAACTCGGTACGGATCCGGTGCATCAGGTCGACCGCGCCGGCAAGGACGCCGCCTGAAGGTGGAAAGCTTGACGCCGCATATCCTGTGACCGGCTCGAGCACCGGCACTAGCGGGCTCGCAAACACGTAGCCGATCGGCGAGGCTGGGCCCAGACTGGTGGCGGCGAACGCGACGTCGCGGACGTTCTCCCACGCCGGCCCCTGCGTGGTGCGGCCCGGGGCACGGCGGGAGACCGAAACCCGCGAACGAC
>WNFM01332903.1_pt1 | contig 10606 bp, 9 predicted proteins | sample 5400271 | NCBI WGS metagenome assembly WNFM01 (sample SAMN13153352, study PRJNA577476) | soil metagenome | isolation source: 60 cm saprolite on Douglas fir-dominated hillslope | place: USA:California | collected 2013-09-17 | reverse complement strand
GCCCATTGCGGACGCCCTTGCGCAGCCGTGGCAGCGCGTTCAGCCGCCTGGCGTGCGCTTTCCTCGGCGGCTTCGACGACAGCGCGTGCTTCCCTGGCGCTATCAGTGGCTTCAACGGTGGAGATGGATGCCTGGCCGGTAAGACCTGCATTCCCGTCCGTGCCATCTGCGACCTCAGCGGCAGTTGAGGGAGCTACACTTGGTTCTTCAACAGGTGAAGACGCATGTGTAGCTTCCAACTGCTGCCGGATGATGGTCAAACGTCCTTCGACCTTTTGTACGCGGGCGATGCGCTTCTGTAAGCGCGCCTCGGCGCGATGGTAACGCTCCATGGCTTTAGCCTGGGCTTCCTGGGCCTCTCGCAATCGTTCGAGTATGCGCTGTTCACGTTTCTGCAACTTCTTCCTCGAATCTTTTGGCTGTTCCTCTTGCTGCGGAGATGGCTCCTTGCCGCTCATAGCATCAATCCTCCGGGTCATAAACCACTATCGTTACTTTTTGCTCTTCGACTTTTTACCTTCAAAAACGCGGAAGCCAAACTCTTTTTGCATCTGCTGATATTCACTATACATGCGATTTTCGAAATTGCGGAAACTTTCCAGACACGTTGCAGGTGTGCCGGGAGAGAGTCTCAATCTCCCAGCAAAATTTTTTCAGAGGCCAGGTACAATGTCATGCTCGTGCATCTCGGCAAAATCAGCGGCGAGGAGCTTTCTGCCCGTGTGTATATTTCAGCCGACATGTGACCTGTCCTCCTCGATTAGAGGATACAGCATCGGTGGGAGGATTGCAACCTGTATTAATGGTACCTTACCCTTACCACCTCAACCGCTCTTTCAAACTCACAAAGCGCTGGTTGCCAATCACCAGGTGATCGACTAGCTCGATGTCCAGGTGCTGGCCCGCGGCAACTAATTGTTCGGTGACGGCGGTGTCCTCTGGCGACGGCGTGGGGTCGCCGCTGGGATGGTTGTGGGATTTCACAGTCACAATATAACCACATCTATTAGCAATTCGTGATACCACAGGGTGCCAGTTCCGGGTAGCTGCTTAATGGTTCAGTACTTCTATGTCAACGTTATTCAAAACGTTCCTGATCGTTAGATAGTAATGAGAACAGATTTCCAGGCTAAGCAGTCTGGAAATTATTTATTATTAAAATGAAATATGGAGTGGTATAATAAGCCTCCATGCTTGTTTTTATCGATGATTCAGGAGACCCAGGGTTTAGAGTAGATAGCGGTTCAAGTGAAATATTTGTTATTGCCCTTGTAATTTTTGACGACCCACTTGTAGCAGAAGAAACCTCACTTGCTATTAAGAAACTCAGAAGAAAACTCGGCCTTTCTGATGACTACGAATTCAAATTCAATAAGTCAGGAAAGAAATTTAAATCACCCTTTTTTGACGCCGTGAGTGGGTATGATTTTAAAGTCCGCGCAATAGTTGTCAGAAAAGAGGACATCTATAGTCTTCACCTTAAAAGCAAAAAGGAACGATTTTATAACTATATCATCATGCAGGTGTGTCGCAAAGGTAGCGGTATCAAAAACGCTAAGCTTGTCTTTGACAAGTATGGAGAGCGGGCAATCAGAGACGAATTGCGCGTGTATTTGAGCCGTGAACTTAATAATAAAGACAATCAGGTATTTAGAGACTTAAAGTTTGCCGACTCACGACAAAATACACTTATTCAACTTGCCGACATGGTTGCGGGAAGTATTTTCGCCGCATACACTGGCAAAGATGAATATTATCTCAACAAGCTCAGGGCATCAGGAAGAATTGAGGATATTTGGTCTTTTCGTTGAGCGACCCTGCTTCCTATCCAAACGTAAGTTTGGAACGCGCACCATACGGTGACAATTCAAAAGCAGGGTCTATGTAGGTATATTATATCAGAAATTACTAGTAATTTCTAGCCAATTTCTGAACCACTTACGGATTTCACATGATGTGCCTTCGCGTAGTGATTTGACTATTGAGTTGCTTGCGGAGATGGTGGCAAGATGAAATGGGCACTCCTTTACCTGTCACTAACCCTCATTAAATGGGCGCAAGAAAACAGTTGGCTCGAAAGCGATGAAGGCTGGCGGTGTCGGGATGGGAGTTGAACCAACAAGAAACACATTGAGATTTGCACCAAGTGCAGCCGCCTCCTGATTCATCAGATTGCGATTGGTAGTATCGTCCTACCAGCCTGTATCCAGTCCAGGCAGGGAGTAAAGTCAACCCTTACCACCTCAACCGCTCTTTCAAACTCACAAAGCGCTGGTTGCCGATGACCAGGTGATCGACCAGCTCGATGTCCAGGTGCTGGCCTGCGGCAACTAATTGTTCGGTGACGGCGATGTCCTCTGGCGACGGCGTGGGGTCGCCGCTGGGATGGTTGTGGCAGATGAGGACGGCAGGGCAATTGCGTAATATGGCCGGGCGATAGATTTCAGCCGCGCGTAAGACGGAGCTATTGACGGTGCCCTGGTAGCGGCTGATGTTCTCCACGACCTGGTTTTTAGTGTCGAGGATCAAGATGCGCATCTGCTCGTGCAACCTGCGCATGCGGATACCTCATCCCTTCCAGAGAGGAAACAGGTACTCCTTATGTGGTGGGGAAGAGCGGCACCAGCCGCGTCTTCCACCGTAACAGCTTGATCAGCCGACAATCAGCGACGTTGGCCCATTGGGTGAGCCGCTTGCCCGTTTGCGGGTCGTGCAGACTCAGTTTCCCGTCCCTCGTGCCGCCTACATAGGCTTTGCCCCACTTCGGATGTTTGACCAGCGTGCCACGCTTGATCCCCAGCGAGAGCGTGCCCCCGTAGGGCTTGCGCTTGCCTGTCTTCTCTGGCTGGAAGCGATGCAGTTGGCGGTGATGCCAGGTAAGCGGGCTGATGCAGACCAGCCTGGTAGTATCTGGCTTAGGCTTGCCTCCCACGGCGCTGTGGGCCAGTACCCAGGCATCGACGCAGTGCGCTTCCCACACCTCTGCCAACTTCTTGCGTGTTTTCTTGAGTCCCAACTGCTCGCGTAGTTCCCTGGTCTCGTAGCCCTGTTTGGTCTGGACAGGCGCCAGCTTGCCCAACTCCTCGTAAAACCACTGCTTGCCGACTTGGAGCGGGGAAAAACGGGTGTTCCAGCGTTTCTTTCCTGGCCGCGCCTGGGCTTTGACGTCCTCCACCACAAACACACTGACCGGGAAGAGCTGGCAGAGCCAGGCTGCCAGGCGCAGTTTCCACTGCCAGCGTGCTCTGGTGGAAGGCGGCAGCCTCTTCTTGCTCTGCTTGCGGTTCTGTCGTGGCTTGCGGTAAGGGGTCTTGCGCCCTCTACGAGTGCGACGCATGCGGGTGCTGTCCTTCTCCGCCTCCTTGACACCGCCTCTGGCCTCCGCCTGGATATTGGCGTAGGTGTGGGCTGCCGAGGCCACTACAATCCCTTCGCGTTTGGAACCAGGATCGATGCCCACCGCGATGGGTTGCTGCTCGCGCGCGGATGGCTCGACGTTGAGCCGCACGCAAAAGAGGCCACCCTTCCAGAAGTGGGTGGCTTTCCCACTCCTGATCCAGCGCCGCGCCCGCGCGGGGGTCGTGGGCATGAGTGAGGTGCGTTCCTGATCGACCACAGGGACACAGATGTGCGACATGTGCGATAAGCCCCTTTCGGGTATGCTATGGTCCCTTCGCTACTGACGATCGAAGCAGGTGCAAGTTAGGGAGGCGCTCGCACCATCCTGTGGGCTGTCACGCCCAGATCGTTCAGTCTCCTTCAAACGCCCTGCTCGGCGGAGCTTGGGTAAGCTAGTCTCGCAGTTGCCCTCGTTGGTTCCCCGGTGACAAGCCGGATCGCTTCACAAGCCCATCCCGTAGAACGACATGGGTGCTTGACGATCTAAGAAAGCCATCTCCATCTAATGGAGTGGAAAGCCCCCTTGTCAGGCTACGTCTCATCGTACTCTTCGCCTAGCAAGTCGATAACCTCCTGATCTTGGTGTGAGATGCCAATATGTAGCGCTGATGAGTTACCGCATGAACGGTGTCGGGATAAGCCTAAACGCCGCTCCTGAACGGGAATACCCGTTTAGCTACGATGAGGCAACCTATCCAGAATAACAGCCCTGTCAGCAACAGGGTAAAGTTTTCGTATGATTGCATTCTCTTCTTCTGTATACACACCGCCGCTGCCTACTGCGAAACTGATTGTTGGCTTGCAAAGATGTAACCGGCAAGCATCCCGCAATCGTGCAGTAGTAAGGACTCCGTGAGATTGCCCTCTATAGCCAGTTCGGTAAGATTGCGTACTACCTCTACAATACTGTGCTCATCGACAGGCAATTCCAGTCGAAAGCGCAAGTCATCGTCTTGCCCCACGCCGCCCCTCAATCCGGTTGCGAAGCCCTTTCCAAATGCTGGGGTAAAAATTCGTACTACGCTCGTGTTAGGTCTGTGCTGTACCGACATTGTTGTGACTCTCTTTCTCTGGCTGGTAAACGATAGCCTATACATAGTATATCATGAGATATCATACTTTGTCTAGTCTAAATATCTGTCTAATAGATACAGTATGACATGTCAGGCAAGCAACCGGCTTATTGACGTGTGTGCTACAATGGTTACTAAACGTAGGTAAGGAGTAGTCCCAGATGGCAAACGCTGATCGACTAACTATCAAGCAAGTAGCACAAGAACTAGGGGTAGACGAACGGACAGTGAGACGTTGGCTACAGAACAAGGAATTGCCCTACGTGGGGTTCGATATACGCGGTCGCTATCTGATTGCGCGTGCTGATCTTGATGAGTTTGTGAGGAAGCGCACGGAAAAGAGAGAACCTGAATCTGAGTAGATATTGGTTGACATTGGTAGGCAATGGTGGGTGTATTTATCCATTGTCACCAAATCTGAGAGAGTATCCGGTTAAGGTAGTTATAAAACGGCCAGATTTCCTTCTCATTGTGGAAGTGTACCTCGTGCTTCATCCTGGGGCAGCGCACCGCTAACTCAACCCGTTGTACGCTACTATAGGCCGATTGCCGAGAGTGATGGCAAGCCGCATCGAGGGCGTACGGAGGCGTATCTCACCGACTAAAACTATACTCTCTGAAGAGGATAAATCAGAACGAATCGGGAACAGAGTGTATCATACAGCTCATGAATACTCACTGGTTCAATGTTTGAAACAACCCTCTCAAACTGCCAAGAGTCCACATTTTGAGCATCTGCACTCACTAATCGTTTATTTACTTCGTATGGAGGCGTAATCTTAATTAGAAATATGCCTCGTTCTCCTGCATCGGGTCTTTTCATTGCTATGTATTCGATATAACCGCTAAAGCCTTCCAGATCGAAGCCTTTTATAAAGGTGGAGAAAGATGTTTTTGTGACGAGTGGTATTCCAAGCGTTTTTCTTACACTTTCCAATTTGGTTTGATCTGAACCACAAGCACGTAAGAGCGTCAAGAGGATACCCCGCTCTTGAAATTCTCCTTTCATCCCCTCGTCTATGGTGATCGCCTTTCTGATGATCTTCATCATTTCCTGAAATCGCTGCTGGTATCCATACATACAGGCGAGGTAAAGTAAACCGTCAGTATCTGGTGTGGCCGTATTGAGAACGGTCTCCTCTAGATAGTTGATCGCACTGGTTGCAAGCCATGCTCGTTCATCTTTTCTTAACGAAACCCTTTGCGCCAATTTGCTGAGGCTTTTCGATGGATCAACCCCCTGGATAACCGCTCTGCTCATGAGGATGCCTAACTGCCTGTACTCTCTCTGCCGAAAATCAGGCCAGAGCGTGACAGCTTCCTTGACCAGTTTCTCTCTGTCCATCAGGCCAAAGGGACTCGGATATTTATCCGCTTCAAAAAGAAGCAGTTGTGCCCGATTTTGCCTCTGCATCTCTTCTCGAAGCATCGCCAGTCTCTCTTCATCCATCCCCCTTGTTTCATCTTTAATATATAAATATGTTTCTCTAATTGGCTTTAATACACTATCTAACAGGCTTCTGAGTGTTTCTATATCCATAGGGATCAAGAGTGCCTGAAGATAGTCAAGACAATATCCTGCAAACTTGAGCTTTTGCGGAGCAGTAAGGTATACAGTACAGAAAAGCATGTACTTTTCAAACTCACCTGCCTGACGCTGAGAGAAATCTTCGTTAAACTTTGTTTCTATGTCTTTGCGAAGCGTCACACATGCTAACCCCTTTCCACCGCTCTCAGTTGTGAAGGTGATATCCTTCCCTCCATCGCTTCCACCTCGTGGAGCAATCGGCACAACATCTTTATACCCTAAAGCATTTAAGATATCGGTACACATTCTTTCAAAGTCGTGCGGATTATCAAATTGTTCAAGCACCGCTCTGGTTTGCGAATACATAATGCCTTTTTTCCTCTTCATCTTACTACTGGTATGATTGTTTCTCTGGCTTGACTGACATTGAGGTCTGTGCAGGTATTACCGGTGGCTGTATGAAAGACAATAAGGTCATTTCCTCAACGACTCTGTAGATCCCCTGCGCTACGTCAAAAAATCCGGCGTCTTGGTTGCGCCAACCCCGCCCTATGATTGGTTCCGCGTCTCTCGGCAAAGCCTGAAGTTTGCCAAGTGGTGTGATTCGCCAGAAACAGGGCCGGAGGATAAGAGGAATAACACGTGCCTCTCCTCGTTCATGCCTCTCTAGTGCTTGCTTCATCTCAACATTGTAGCAGTGCTCCGAATCGATAAAGTCTGGACTGACCAACAGCAGAATAACCTGGGCTGTCTCCAACTGCTGAGTAATCTCTGGTTCCCATTCTGTTCCCGCGCTAATGTCGCCGTCGTACCGCACGTCGATAAGACGTTGGTGCTGCAATGGTTTCAGGTGGATCTTAAGTTTCTCCAGAGACCGTTTATCCTTGCGAGTATAACAAACGAAAACCGTTACCGCCATAAGCTTCTGCCCTGGTCTACCCTCACTCGTCACAAGAGCAGGCGTGTTGTATGAAAGCGAGAGGATACAGTGTAGGTACTTACTCTGCATCTCATCGGCATTGTTATAGTAGTGCTCAGTATACGCTAGTTCGGCCTTGAAGACAATAATAAACATCTATCTTGCTCACCTCACAAGCGGGTCAAACCAATGGAGGTGTCAATCAGCATCGAGATACGTGGATAACTTGTGGATAAGTTTGTGGATTAGCTTGCCATATGTAGCAGTGTGCGTAACACCATCAAGAGTAGCACCCAAAATGTGACAGCAAAACTGATAGCAAAACAGGTCAACACAGGTTGACCGTATTAGACAAAATTGGACAACACTAACCCGTCCAACCGCTCGATAAGCCAATCCACACCATTCCTAAAAGACCCAAAAGAGCTTCTATGGAAGTTCGACTCTCCCCACACTTCAACAAGGTGCTCATGCATGTAGCAACAAATGTAGCAACGCCAACAATTGCTAGCGAGACATCACGACATGCAGCGAACAAGACGTAGGGAATGGAGCGCGGAGAAAACGTCAGCGAACATCTATGAACAACCTATCCCGAATCTCTCCTTCGAGACTCTATACACAATTACATAAAACCATCCCTCGTTTAGACAAATGTCTGATCTCCAACAGTGGAAAAGGTTCGCTCGCCTTTTCCGAGTAATGCACCGTCTACTATTGCCAAATGATACACTCATGCTTACAATAGTGATGAAGCAACACTATTCTCTGTTTTGCTTCCAGACATCCCTAGTATCTGGTACTATCCGCCGCTACACCGATGCAGTACATTATATCGTTTGCATAAGCGAAGAGAGGAATGATCAGGATGGACCCCATCACGATAGCAATCGTGGCTGCGCTCACAGTCGGAGCCACCAGCGGCCTTACTGAGGTCGCCAAAGCCATGATTACCGATGCCTACCAAGGCCTCAAGAACCTGATCAAAAAGAAAATCGGGGACAAAAGCCACGTCATCACATCCATCGATGTACTCGAGACCAAACCACAGTCAGTCGGACGGCAACAAACGCTCAATGAGGAAATCGTTGATGCCCAACTCGCCCAGGATCAGGAGATCCTGCAAACTGCTCACCGTTTATTGAACCTGATCAAGGCCGAACCAGCTGGCGAGCGCCATGTACAACAGGTCACCGGGAACTATAATGCCGTTGTCCAGGGAAGCGGGAACGCCACCGTGAATGTCAACCAGCCCGATCAACCCTAATGGAAGAAGAGCAACACGCCGATCGCATCCAACACATCATCGGCAACTTCACTGCCAACGTCCAGGGAGAGGGCGATGCAACAGTCAATGTCACGCTGCCCCCACCCAGGAAGCAGTGGCTCAAACCTGCCCGCCCAACCTTGAGCAAACCTTTTGTGGGCCGCCAAGGGTTAGTTGACACCCTGCTTGCAGACCTGACCTCTGGGAAGCATGTGAACATCACAGGCAGAGCCTTCCAAGGGATGGGTGGTATCGGCAAGACCTACCTGGCAATGCAACTGGCGAGAGAACTCTACGACTCCTTCCCAGGTGGCGCTCTTCGCATCGATGTCGGCCCGCAAGTGACGGACGAAGCCAGCGCCCAGCTTCCCTTGAGCAGGCTTGCCAGCTACGCCTTTGGTGGCATACCTCCCATCGGCCAGTTCCAGCCTGAGCAAGTAGCAGCCTGGCTCAACGACACAGCGCCAGGGCCATTCCTCGTGATTTTCGATGATCTGTGGCATCCTGCCCCCTTGCGGTTTCTCAGTAGAGCGCTTCCACCAAATGCCGTCCAACTGGTCACGACACGCTTCGCGAATGTCGCTCAAGCCATCGACGCGACCATTGTCCCACTTGAGCGCCTCAGTCTCGCCGATGGTCTCGCCTTACTGAAAGAGCGTCTGCACTGCCAAAACGACATGACGCACCGCCCTCTGTTAGAAGCTCTGGTGAGTTTGCTAGGCGGTCATGCGCTCGCGTTAGAAATCGCCGCCGCACAGATCAAAAAGCCTTCACGATTGCAAACGGTCTACAGTGAACTGGTACATGGGATTGGGAAAGGAACACTGACCAGCTTGAGACTCTCGCCAGGAGAAGAGCGTGATGAGAATCTGGAACGTTCATTCGCATTAAGCTACGAACGATTGACACCTGAGCAACAACGCCTCTTCCGTCTATTGGGCGTCTTCGCCGAAGAATCGATGATTACGGCGGACGCGGCAGCAACAGTATGGGGAATGGACCATGAAAATGCTGCGCAAATTAAACTGTTCGAGTTGGCAGATTTGGCATTCCTCACCGAAATCGAAGACATCACCACAAGCTTCACAGCTTTTCGCCTGCATGGTTTGCTTCGCGTCTACGCGCTCGCCCTGCTTGAAGAGGCACAAGAACGTGACGATAGCAGTCGAACGCATGCTCAATACTATGCCAATAGCAGCTGGGAAGTTATCACCAACTCACCAGGAGATGATAGCTTTCTCGATCAGAACTTGCCCAATCTCTTAACTGCACTCCAATGGTCAGAAGGCAAGGACTTGTCCCTTTTTCCACGCTTACTTGACGCTTTATCACAATTTCTTCTGCTACGAGGTCAATTACTCTTGCTTGAGAGATATCTTCCCAAAGCAGTTACTGCTGCTCATAGCATGGGTGACAAAGTACGAGAAGCTAACGTACTTACGAGCCTGGGCGACCTGGAAGAGCGTTTAGGCAACGTTGACCAGGCGCGCACACACTACGATGCCGCCTTGCCGCTCTATCGGGCCAAACGAAAACGCCTGGGTGAAGCCAACGTACTTGCGAGCCTGGGCGACCTGGAAAGCCGTTTAGGCAACATTGACCAGGCGCGCACGCACTACGATGCCGCCTTGCCGCTCTATCGGACCGAACGCGACCGCCTGGGTGAAGCCAACGTACTTCGGAGCCTAGGAAATATGTTGATAGCACAGGAAGACTGGATAGAAGCCAAAACATCTTATGAAAAAGCTCTACCACTGTACACAATTGAACGCGAGCCACTTGGATTGGCTTACACCCTTATCGACCTGGGACGTGCCCGCTTTGAGCTAGGCGATCAGGAACAAGCAATACAGGATGAACAACGCGCAGCCGAGTTATTCCGCCGCATGAAAGATATGACATGGGCGGAGCGTGCAGAGCAGTACCTGGCAGAGATGCGCCTGAAGGTAAAGCAGCAATAAGCTCTATAGCAACACCAACGACAAGCAGCACAATGAAACGGCACATTACAACCAACAAACCAGCCCCACAAGCGCGAGAAGAATACCGACGAACGCCAATGAACACACCCCATCGTATCCCGTATTCGACACCCATCCTGACAGCAACATTGACAGCAAAGCCAGCAATCACAAGCGATTTTGAGCGAACGAAAGCGAACAATACATACCTATTGACATCAATAGAGAGCAGTTCTGAAGCCCGCCTATGAAGTATGGACGGGCAACGAACAACACCGAAAATAGCCCGCACGAAACTGGTACTTCTCATCGGACTGTAACATACCAAGGCGCCGTCCAATCTCCAGCGCTGCTTTCAGTTGAGCTGTTTTCGCTGACCCAAGCCCGTATTCGTTGCAGATCTCGATGAAATCTGCCCGCATCAATCCACCCAGCCCGCTGTATTTCGCCAGGAGTTTG
>WNFM01216256.1_pt2 | contig 10606 bp, 9 predicted proteins | sample 5400271 | NCBI WGS metagenome assembly WNFM01 (sample SAMN13153352, study PRJNA577476) | soil metagenome | isolation source: 60 cm saprolite on Douglas fir-dominated hillslope | place: USA:California | collected 2013-09-17 | reverse complement strand
GGACGCATTCAGTGCCGGACCTTTGCCCGCCGTAAACACCAGTCGCACCGGGTCGGACTTTCCGCCGATTCCCAGCGGATGAATTTCTAGCGACGGTTTCCCTTCGGCAATCGACGGACAGATTTCGAGCATGTGAGCGCCGAGCACTTTCATGCCGTGCGGGTCCAGGTGATACGTGTAGTCTTCCATGAACGACGTGCCGCCTTCTAACCCGGCTGCCATCACTTTCATTGCACGGACCAGCGCCGATGTTTTCCAGTCGCCCTCCGCCCCAAAGCCATAACCATCAGCCATCAGCCGCTGGACTGCCAACCCCGGAAGCTGTTTCAGACCATGTAAATCTTCAAACGTTGTAGTGAAAGCTTTGAATGAACCTTGCTCAAGGAACGAGCGCAAGCCGACTTCAATTCTGGCTCCATCGCAGAGTTCCTCGTGGCGATTACCGCCGGGTCGTAAGGACTCTTCAACCGTGTATTGGTCGCTATATTCTGCTACCAACTGGTTAACCGCAGCATCACTCGCGCCGTTGACATGTTCAACCAGATCGCCGACACCGTAGCCGTTCACCGAATAGCCAAAGCGCTTCTCGGCCTCGACCTTATCGCCTTCGGTCACCGCCACGTAACGCATGTTGTCGCCAAAGCGAGCGAGCTTGCCACCCTGCGCATCTTGCCATGCGTTAGCCGCCCGCGTCCATGTGCCCAACTTGGCCTGCACCGATTCATCTTTCCAGTGTCCAACCACAACTTTACGCGGTAGGCGCAATCTGGCTCCGATAAAGCCAAACTCGCGATCACCGTGCGCCGATTGGTTGAGATTCATGAAATCCATGTCGATCTCAGACCACGGAATATCACGATTGTATTGTGTATGCAAGTGCAGCAGCGGCTTGGTGAGCGCCGTCAACCCGCCGATCCACATTTTGGCTGGCGAAAATGTGTGCATCCACGCGATTAGCCCAACACAATTTGCCGCAGCGTTGGCTTCAAGGCACAGCGTGCGGATGGCTTCGGGAGTCGTTAGCACTGGCTTGAACACGACATTCACCGGGATAGCCGACGCAGCCGAGAGTGTCGCAGCGATCTCCTGCGAATGCGCCGCGACCTCTTCCAGCGTTTTTGGCCCGTACAGGTGTTGGCTGCCAGTGACAAACCAGACTTCATACTGTTTTAGATTAATCATCACTGCTCTCTTGTTTATTTTTGCCCGTAGACGTAGCTGTAACGATGGTGCAGCTTGGCGATGTCTTCCTGTGCCATTGGGATAGGTTGCCCCAGTTGCAGCGCTGTCCAGACGATGGCCGCGTTATCTTCGACCATGACCGCCGCCTTCACAGCAGCTTCGGCGTTGGCCCCAACCGTAAATACCCCGTGGTTTTGTAGCAGCACGCCGGGGCTGTTCGAGTTCGCCAATGTACTGACCACGACCTGACCGATCTCTTCGCCGCCGATGAGCGCGAAGCCGCCACACGGAATATCGCCGCCAAACTCGTCAGCGATGGCCGTTAACACGCACGGAATGGGTTTGCCCACGGCGGCAAAGGCCGTCGCATAACGGGAATGGGTATGAACAACGCCAAATACGTCAGGCCGCTGACGGTAAATGTAACAATGCGAAGCGGTATCCGATGATGGCTTATAGTCGCCGTCAACCAGCTTGCCGTCGAGATCGATGACAACCATATTCGAGGGCCGCAAATCCCTAAATTTGATGCCGCTCGGTTTAATGACCACCAAGCCAGTTTCCGGGTCGCGCCCGCTGACATTACCGGATGTCCAGGCCACCAGATGGTTATCGGGCAGTTCCCGGTGGAGTTCGCAGACCTCGTTACGGAGTTTTTCAAGTATCATGCTGTCACGCTCCAGCGACCTCGCGTGCTTCGTACTTAATTTGCTTAAGCCGCTTCATTACGTCATTGGCCCCACGACCAAAATAGTCGTACAGGGTTTTGTATTCCGCATAAAGGCGGTCATAGACAGCTTGATTTTCTGGAACAGGCGTCACCGAGCCGGGCTTGAGTTTGCCCATTGTTTCGGCGGCAGCTTGAATTGTGGGATACACCCCGGCAGCAACAGCCGCGTGCATCGCTGCACCGAGCGCAGGTGCTTGTGTCGAGCCTGCCAGTACAATCGGTTTGCCTGTCACGTCGGCGTAAATCTGGACCAACAGCTTGTTCTTTTCTGGCAAGCCGCCCGCCGCCACCAACTGATTGATCGGGATACCGCGATCTTCAAACGCCTCGATAATTGTGCGTGTTCCGTAGGCAGTCGCCTCGATGAGCGCGCGGTATATTTCCGGAGCACGCGTTGCCAGCGTCGCGCCAATAAGCAGCCCGGTGAGGTCAGCGTCTACTAACGTCGAACGATTGCCGTTCCACCAATCCAGCGCAATCAGGCCAGATTCACCGGGACGCTGCTTTGCCGCTTCGGATTCAAGGTACTGGTGCAAATCCATACCTGCTACTTTGGCGGCTTCGTGATATTCGGGCGGAACGGCGTTATCGACGAACCACGCAAAGATGTCGCCGACGCCGCTTTGACCCGCCTCGTAACCGTAGTAGCCAGGGATGATGCCATCCGGCACGACGCCGCACATCCCCTCGACGGTTTGGAGCTTGTCGCTCAGCAGCATGTGGCAGGTTGACGTACCCAGAATCAGGACCATCGTACCCGGCTCCGTAACCTTTACGGCGGGTACGGACACGTGAGCGTCCACATTGGCAACCGCTACAGGCGTCCCGGCTCGCAGCCCGGTCCACTGTGCAGCCTGCTCCGTCAACTGCCCGGCACAGCCGCCAAGCGGCGCGAATTGACGGCTCATGCGAGTGTCAATCACATCGCGCAGCCGAGGATCGAGTGCGGCAAAGTAATCCTGCTCCGGGAATTTTCCATCCTGCACCATTGCCTTGTAACCGGCAGTACAGGCGTTGCGCGTTTCGACACCTGTTAACTGCCAGATCACCCAGTCTGCCGCTTCGATGAGGCGGTCAGACGCGGCATAGACATCCGGCGCTTCCTGAAGGATTTGCAATGTTTTGCTAAAAAACCACTCGGACGAAATCTTGCCGCCGTAACGCTGCAACCAGCCCTCGCCCATACGGCGGGCAGTTTCGTTGATCAGGTCGGCGTGGGGCTGTGCGGCGTGATGTTTCCAGAGTTTCACCCAGGCGTGCGGATTACTTCGCCATTCCGGAAGGAAGCACAGCGGCGTCCCATCACGTTTTGTAGGCAGCATGGTGCAAGCTGTAAAGTCAATGGCGATTCCAACGACTTCTTGAGGCCCAATGCCACTTTGCTTCAATACTTCTGGGACCGTGTGCTTGAGAACTTCAATGTAATCCTGCGGATCTTGCAAGGCCCAATCCGGCGGGAGTGGTTGGTTGCTGTCAACGAGTCGTTCATCAATAACGCCGTGGGGATAAGGGTAGACTGCCGTAGCCACTTCACACCCATCGCGTGTGTCGACAAGCAGCGCCCGACCAGATTCGGTTCCGTAATCGACGCCAATTGTGTACATAGATCAATCCTCAAAAGACATCTACAAAATCTTTAAATCCGTTCGTAAATTGCTAAAAATCAATATTGTGAGCGCTCACAAATATACTGTAACATTGATATAATGTAAGTGCAACAGTGGAATACGAACTTTCGGACCGATTTTCACCTTGAGAAACAAACCGATATGACAGAACGCCCTCCCAAGCCGCCAACCGTGTATGATGTCGCAAAAAAGGCTGGAGTCTCCTACCAGACCGTATCACGGGTAATCAATGGCAGCCCGCATGTTTCTGCCAAAACTTTGCAACGCGTGCAGGAAGCCATTCGGCAACTTGACTACCAACCCAACAAAGCGGCCCAGATGCTCGTCACCGGGCGCTCCTACACACTTCAGGTTGTTACGGCGGGCTTTGGACACTATGGCCCCGCCCAGATGATAGTCGGCGTTGAGCGTGCTGCCAAAAATCTCGGTTACAGGCTGCTGTTTACCGATACTGAAGACGCCAACCGCGAAGACATTCAATTGGCAATTGATAACCTTGGGCATGTTGATGGAGCGGTCATTATTACTCCTGTCCAGAGTGAAATATACGATGTCCTGACCGCTGCCTGCATGGACAGTCACTATGTACAGATCGGAACGCGAGTCGGGAGCAGTCCGCCCTCGGTGGTCATCGATCAACTGTATGGCAGCCAGATCGCTACACAGCACTTGATCGACCTGGGCCATCGCCACATTGCCGAGATCAGCGGTCCGCTTGACTGGCACGACGCCATAGCGCGTCATCAGAGTTGGCTGACGACACTTCAGGCGAATCAACTGGAACCAGCGGCAAGCGTTGTGGGCGATTGGACGGCGGCGGGAGGCTATGCTGCGGCTAAGGCACTCCTCGACTCGGCTGTACCATTCACCGGACTCATCGTCGGCAATGACCAGATGGCGTTGGGAGCCATACGAGCGCTGCGTGAACGTAGCTTGCATATCCCCGATGATGTCTCGGTCATCGGTTTTGATGATATTCCGGAATCGCCATTTTTTGATCCGCCATTGACCACTATTCGCCAGGATTTTCTTACGCTTGGCCGACAAAGCGTTGAATATCTCGTAGAAATGATCAAAGAGCCGCTGACACCGTTGCAGCAGCGCGTACTATATCCGACCTTTATTCAGCGTCAGAGTACAGGTGCTATCCAAAAGTAACAGGGATCAGAGCTATGCAGAACGTTTCAAGCTTTGATCGATAGGCAGAGCAAAGGTGAAGCGGGAACCACGATGGACTTCGCTTTCGACCCAGAGCTTGCCACCGTGCATTTCCACGAGTTGCTGGGTAATTGCCAGCCCCAAGCCCGTCCCCTGGAACTCCCTGATGGTTGACCCATCGACCTGTCGAAAGGCGTCAAAGATGATTTCGAAATTCTCCGGCGCGATGCCGATGCCTGTATCTTCGACAGCCACTGCCAACCAGTGTCCGTCATCGAGTTCTGCGTCCAGTGGATGCTCCTCGCACTGACCGTTCACAATGGTCAATGGCTCGACATCGATCTTGACACGCCCTTCACGGGTAAATTTGACGGCATTCGTCACCAGATTCAGGATAATTTGTTTCAAGCGATCCGTATCTGCCGAAATGCGAGGCAGCGCTGGCGGTAACTCGGTGCTGAGTGTCAGCTTTTTCGATTCGGCAAGCGGCGCAACCTGACTGACAACGGAGGTGATGATCGGCTCAATCTCCTGCGGTTTCAATTCTAGCGTCATCTTTCCAGCCTGAATCTCCGAAAGATCCAAAACATCGCTGATGAGGGCCAGCAAGCCCTGTGCGTTATGGAAAACACGCTGTAAACGGTCCGTCTGCTTGGCAGTCAAGGGGCCATATAGACCGGCGAGGATGCCCTCGGTGTAGCCCAAAATTGCGTTAAGCGGTGTCCGCAATTCATGGCTAATGTTTGTCATGAATTCGCTCTTAAGCCGTGTTGCGATTAGGGCTTGCCCGTACAGGTCCGAATTCTCCATCGCTAACGCGATCTGACTTGCCAGTGTTCGACAAGTTTCGATCTCATCCTCGGTAAATTCGCGGTACTCATGAATGCAGTCTAGCCCAATCGAGCCAATCACCTTATCTTTCACTTCAAGGCGGACTGTCAAAATGGATTTTACGCCCAATGCATTCAACGCATCGCGAATCGGTTCCAGGCGCGGATCGTTGGGAGCATCGACTGAGACAAAGGCATCTTCCAGAGAATCTTCTGCCAGAAGTGCATTGTTGTGCAACGAGAGTGCTGAACCGGCAAGTACGGTGGGCGGATATTCTGCAACCATATGGGCCGCGACGCCTGGCTCATCGATCAGCGCAATGCCGCAGTGATCGACCTCCATCAACCGCATCATCTGTTCAGCCGCCAAAGACAATACCCGGTTGCGATCCAGGGAGGAGGACAGCAGGATACTTACCCGGTTGAGCGATTCCAGCCGCCGCGTCTTTTCCTGTAGCTCTTTGACGAGACGGTGATACTCGGCAACATCTTGCAAAATTGCGCCGAAGCTGGAAGTTTTGTGACGAGGGTCGTGCAACCCGAAGATCGCTAACTCTACGGGAAACGGATCGCCGCTTGTGTGGCGCTGGATGACCTCGCCTATCCAACCGCCCGCGACTATCTTGTTCATTCGAGACCGGACCCGTTCGTCTTCGTTATCATAATATAAATCTGAGACCTGACGACCAAGCATCTCATCAGGCGAGGTGTAGCCATACATCGTGGCCGCTGCCTGATTTGCATAGGTAAGTTTGCCACCCAGGTCGGCAACGTCAATCGCCACGTTTGCATTTTCGACAAGCTGACGGAAAACAAGTGGACTGGCGGGCCATGAGAATCTATCCAGGGCCACTGCCGCGATCTGAGTTTGCCCTAGAATGAGGGCCAGTTCAGCCGAGGTCAGTGGCTGTTTTCGTTCTATCGTGACGAACCCAAATGAGCGTTTTTCTACAACCAGCGGCACAGCCAGCCGATTGCCCTTTGAATCAAGTTGCGGTTCCTGGGTTTTGATGGCCTCAAGGACATGTGGCGCAAGCTCTGGTACTACAGAATCTGTGTCAAGCGTAATGTCCAGCGTTGCGCCGCCGAGCAGTGGTTCAAGTATGTTGTGCAGTGCCTGAACAGCCTCAGCCGGAGATTCAGCCAGGTCTAGAGCTTGTTGCGCCTGATAAAGATTGTGTAGTGTTTTTGTCATAGATTTTAAGGGATGTACGTAAGCCTTGCCCCTATCCTAATCCCATAGCCATTTAATGGCAAACGCACGCTGTAGCCTTTTCACTTGTCATTCGGCAGCGGCGTGGGCTTCTCGACAATGACTGCCGCCCATAAGAATGATCCCACTGCTTCTTTGGCGTTCACCGTCTTCGGATAGTTGATGTAATCCTCATAGCTGTTTTGCACGCAGACACCATCGCCGGCATCGTACACGTCGAGCAGACCATCATCCCGGATCACGGCCTTCGACGCAATTCCGTCATACCCTTTTTTGACAACAATTCCATACTTTTCAGGGTCTACATAACCGAGATCGATGGCTTGCTGGATTGCGTAGACAAACATGGCACTACCAGAAGTATCATGCCAGTTATCTGCTCGCTGGCCCCTGTCAACCACTTGATACCACAACCCGGTGTCGGCATCCTGTGTCTTGCGCAACCCTTCGACCAGCTCCCGCAGAATGTTCAGTACCGGTTCCCGGTTGGCGTGATGAATGGGCAGTACCTTCAGGGTCTCGACGAGGATCAGTGCATACCATCCCAATCCTTCGCTCCAGACTTCAGGCGAAAGACCGGTTACGGGATCAGCCCAGGATGCACGCCGAGCTTCATCATAGGCATGGAGGAAAAGCCCGGTATCGCCCTTCGAGCAATGACTCGCCAGGAGCAAAATCTGTCGCGTGACCTCATCGAAGCAATAGTCAGCGTCACCAATTACTGCGCCGTACCTTGCGAGAAACATCCCGCCCATAAACACGCCGTCAATCCACATTTCGTGTGGAAGTGCCCGCCCGTGCCAAAAACCGCCATCGGCGTTGCGAGGATAGTCATTAAACGTCTCTCTAACTTTATCCGCTGCCACACGGTACTTCGTTTCAGGGTAGCGTTCGTAAACCGCGACAATCATGGTTCCCGCCATGATGTCGTCAAGGCTTTCGCCTGTGAAATTACGGATACTCCCCTCCGCAGTAACATGCTGGTCGACGAACTTTTTGATATAGTCAAAATATTTCTCGTCGCCAGTGTACGCCCAGAGTTTTTCAAATCCGCACAACACGTAGCCCTGCACATAGCACCATGATCGATACGGAATGTCATCGGGATTCGGAAACCTTTGGAGAATGGTATCGGCCAGGGCGGTTGACATGTGTTTCATTTTTTTACTCGTGGAAATGCTTGACGCTAATTGAAAATATGCCCAATTATAGCCATATGTGGCATAATTTCACCGAGCATAAGGTCGATGTTGGAGAGCGAGCGCGTCCGGCAAGTGAAATACAATAGACGATGCTGTTGGCAAACTCATTTCCCGCCGTAAAGAGGGGAAGGGAGAATACTGTCTTTAAGCCCCTCCCTCTTTACGGGGAGGGGTTTGGGGTGGGGGCCAAACATGGACACTCACAGGTTCGCCAACTCCATCATAGACTGGTTAGATATTCTGGTAATTCCCAAATATTTAGTAAAGGGCTAATACATTATGGATCTTGGACTCAAAGATAAAGTTGCAGTTATCACCGGCGGCAGCGTTGGCATCGGCCTCGCCATTGCCGATGGGCTGGCTCAGGAAGGCGTTCATCTGGCGCTATGTGCCAGAGACGAGGCACGGGTGGTCGAGAGGGCCAGAGAGATCAGTCAAAAATGGGGGGTCAAGGCAATCGGTATCAAGGCTGATGTGAGTGCAGCCGAAGATATTTCCCGTTTTATTGCCGATATTGAAAATCAATTTGGTGGCGTTGATATCCTGATCAATAATGCCGGGACAGGCAGTGAAGAAACCATCCTGAACGCGCCTGATGACCGATGGCAGTATTATTGGGACCTGCATGTCATGGCTGCCGTCCGTCTGTCTCGCAGCCTCGCGCCGCTGATGCAAAAGCGTGGTGGCGGTGTCATCCTGAACAATGGCTCCATCTGCGCCATACAGCCTTTAGGTTACGAACCCATTTACAACACCACCAAAGCAGCGCTGGCAATGTTTTCTAAGTGCCTTGCCAACGAGTTAATTCAATACAATATTCGCGTCAATCTGGTCAATCCGGGCCTGGTGATGACACCCGACTGGCAGAAGACGGCCAAATTATTGACCAGAGACAAAGACATCACGTGGGAACAGTACCTCGATAAGATTGCCAAAGATAATGCCCCTATTGGTCGCTTTGCCACGCCAGAGGAAGTGGCAAACTTCTTTGTTTTCCTGTGTTCGTCACGCGCCAGCTATAGTGTTGGCTCCAGTTATTTTGTGGACGGTGGCTGGCTCAATGTTGTTACTTGATTGACGACACGTCGTGCTATATGGTTCAGGCCTCCACCCCAAACCCCTCCCCCGTAAAGAGGGAGGGGCTTCCAAATTGGCTTTTTCCCTTCCCCTCTTTACGGGGGGAAGGGCTAGGGTCAGGCGGATTTCTTATCAAGTCGGAATACTAGCCGACTTCGTCACGGTCAGCTGAGGCGAAATGGAACTGTTCAAACGCGACAGATAGTTCATGCCAAGGAGTCTACGATGGCAGAAAAGAACGCCACAAGACAATTCCCGGTTGTTGGCAACGGTAGCGGATTCGCGTACACGGATGATTTCTACAAAGAAGAGCTTCAACTCGCCGCCCGCAATAGAGGAATGCCTCTGGAGGGACTGCGCTATCCGATTACGCCAACTGGTATGCACTATTTGCTGATCCACTATGACATTCCAGAGGTCAATATCAGCGATTGGCGTCTCAAGATTGGCGGTATTGTCTCAAAATCCCTGAGTCTGACTCTGGACGAGATCAAGCAGCGACCAGCCCAAACACTTGCCGTCACCATGGAGTGTGCTGGCAATGGCCGTGCTCTTTTCTCGCCCCGCCGCATCAGCCAGCCGTGGCTGCTTGAGGCAATTGGGACTGCTGAGTGGACCGGTACGCCGCTCCGAGGATTGCTGGAAGAAGCTGGTTTGCGACAAGGGACCGCCGAAATTGTCTTCACAGGACTTGATCGCGGCGTGGAAGGCGGTCAGGTCCAATATTACCAAGTTTGAGTGTCAACGACGCGACCAGAGATGAGATACTGCTTGTCTACCAGATGAACGGTGAACCTCTTCCACCCCAACACGGCTATCCGCTCCGCCTTCTGGTACCCGGCTGGTATGGTATGACGAGCGTGAAATGGTTAGATCAGATCGAGGCTGTAGCTGAACCATTTCAGGGCTACCAGATGGTGAAGGCTTATCGTTATTGGGAGGCAGTGGACGCTCCCGGAGAAGAAGTTACCCTCATACGAGCGCGCGCCTTGATGGTTCCCCCCGGTATCCCGGATTTTATGACTCGCACCCGACTGGTTGACATAGGCCCTGTCACTCTTACAGGCAAAGCCTGGGCAGGTCGATCAGGCGTTTCCAGGGTAGAAGTCAGCACAGATGGCAGCTCTACATGGATGGACGCGCAACTGGAGGAAGCGCTCTCACCCTTCGCATGGCGAACATGGACGTTCCATTGGAACGCTGCACCGGGGATGTATACCCTGTGTGCTCGCGCGACTGATATGGAGGGCAATACCCAACCGTCAGATGCGCAGTGGAACGTTGGGGGCTATGGCAACAACATGGTCCAGCGTGTCAACGTCATCGTGGAGTGAAAACGCGCCGAGGCCAGCGACCACGAGACAGTTAACGTTTAGATCGCCAATTGACGATCCCGGCCAGGTATTTGCGCAACACTTCGGCGTGCTGAGGGATGGCAATTTCAGGCTCGGCTATTTCTGGATGCCATTTCTTTTCCCATTCCACGGAAAGCCACCCATCGTAGCCCTGGGCGTGCAGGATCGATAACATAGCGGGAACTGGCACTTCGCCTTCGCCTAACAAGGTCAGGTCCCATTGTTCTCCAT
>WNFM01343129.1_pt1 | contig 10607 bp, 17 predicted proteins | sample 5400271 | NCBI WGS metagenome assembly WNFM01 (sample SAMN13153352, study PRJNA577476) | soil metagenome | isolation source: 60 cm saprolite on Douglas fir-dominated hillslope | place: USA:California | collected 2013-09-17 | reverse complement strand
AGTATATGACAGAGTCAGATAGGAACAGTCAGGGGGTATGGGTGGAGTGGCGCGCCGGGCGCAGCCTGGCCTGGCAATACTTTCAGCTCGTGACGATAGAGCCTAAGCAACGTCCTGCCTATCGTCCTAAAGCCCCGATTGCGGTGCCCCCTTCAGCTGCCCCCTAGACCGGCGCATTCGGGCGAACTGTTGCGGACCATTACGAACAGGCATTGCCGAAAGATACGCCCGCAGCGTGGACAAGACCGTGCCAGGATTGGGACTCATAAGCCCTTGGTCGCAGGTTCAAATCCTGCCGCCGCTACCAGCCTGGATTTGTGGCAAGCGTGCATCGCGTATGAGCAAAGGACTCACACCGATGCAACTGGCCGCCGCCCTCGTTGAGTTTGGCTATGCCAAGGACCACACGCCCGCCTCTAGGGCCTGGTACAAGTCCCGCCTCGGAGCCTTCATCCGTTGGGTAGAGGCTCAGGGCATCACCAACATTGAAGACATCACCACAGCCCTTGTCCGGCGCTACGTAGACTACCGGCGCACTACTCCCTCCAAGCACGGCACACCACTCGACTCCCACACCCTACACGGCCATGTGCGCGCGATTCGGGCCTTGCTCAATTGGGCTGTCCAAGACGACTTGCTAGATGAGAAGGTGCCCAAGCGCGTAGCTCTGCCCAACCGGGAGCAAAAGCTACTCGCTGTCTTCACGCCGGAACCGATTGACCGCCTCATGCATGCTTGCGAGAGCGGCAAGACTCCCCAACGTGACAAGGCCATCCTAGCGGTTCTGCTCGACACCGGGATACGTGCCAGCGAACTCTGCACCATTGCCCTCGATGATGTGACCTTTACGCCCGACGATGCCTACCTGTTGGTCCACGGCAAGGGCAGGAAGCAACGCGAAGTGCCACTAGGACGTACCTCGCGCCGACTCCTACACGCCTACATCCATCGGGTACGCCCAACAGTGAATGAACAACACGTCTTCCTGGCCAAGGGAGGCGGCGCACTGACACCGGGCGGGCTGGACCTGTTCTTGTACCGGCTGGAACGGCGCGCGGGAGCTGGGCACTTCGCAGGCGTTCGGGTAAGCGCGCATACCTTCAGGCATACCTACGCAGTTCGCTCGCTAGAGGCCGGGTTAGACATCTACAACCTGTCGCGTCTGATGGGCCATAGCACCGTGAGCACGAGCGAGGGGTACCTGAAGGCATTTACCAACCGAGCAGCCAGACAAGGCGGCGTAAGCGTGCGGGATGCGCTTTCCTCGAAGCGGTGCTAACGTCGTCCTGCTGCTTCCCAACCCAAAATAAGGAGGACGCCTGGCAAGCCGTGAGTACACGTAGCCTCACGACCGGCCAGACGCCCCAACGGTGCTACGCTACGCTGTCGTACCCGAAGCCAGCCGTGCGAGCCGGGACAGCGCGAGCCATCCCAGGGTGAGCATGACGGCGGCAATGATGAGGACGAGCTGCGCCTCGCCGCCCAGCGGGGGCAACACCAAGCATGCCGGCCCGTTGTAGCTGCACGTCCTCAGCGGCGGCGGGCACGGCGGCAAGCCCCTCTCGGCACCGTAGAAGGTGAACGCCTGCGCCGCGACGAACCCGCAGACGCCAGCCCAGACGACGGGCAGCGCGAGCGGCAGGCGCCCCCACCACGCGACGCGCAGGCGCGCCACGCGCCGCCACAGCAACACAGCCTATGCCAGCAGGGCAAGGCCCGCCAGGGACATTACTACCATCACTGCAACCAGCCACACCCGCGTCGCGCCGACATTGCAGCTATCAGGCGGCACGAAGATGCCCACGCAGCCTGCCCTCCCGACAACGATTTCGTGCCATCGCCTGGTCGCCAGTCTACACGCCGTCTGCCGTCTTGCATAGCCTCATTCGTTGTCTGTGGAACGGACCCTGCTTGCTATGGTGCAGGCCAGCTACCGACTCGCCTGGCGCCGGACATCCTCAACGCCAATAGCCGCCACCGACGCGATGATGGCCAGCACGACGCAGAGACCTAATGCCAGTGCCAGGCTCTGGGCCTGTACACCCACACGAGCCCCTAGGTCGACCGGGACCTCGATGTGCAGGGCGGACAGGAGGAGCAGGGACAGGATGGTCCCGCCCCACACGACGAGCCGTCCCTCAGGTTCGCTGCGCCTGACGTGTCGGTAAGCCCCGTAGGCTACTGCCGCTGTCACAAGCATGAAGGCGAGGATGAGCAGGGAGTAGATAGGTTGGTCCCGGATGAAGTTGTCCAGGCCATGCACATCGTCCACCGGACTGGTGTAGATGATTTGAGTACCAATGTAGGGGGGGCCAGCGGCATACACCTTTTGCCACGGGACGAACAGCCAGATGACCCAGGTCAGAGGGCCGATGACGCCAGCGGCCACGCCGGAGATGAGTTCGACGCGCGCGATACCTGTCACCATCGTACCCTCCTGTCCTTCTGCCCTCGGTGTGACTGCCCGCGTTGGACGATTCGCGATACCGAGGAGGCAAGCTTCCTGCTAGCAGTATAGCCCCGTCAGCAGGCAGGCACAACCTGGAAGATGCGCTTCATCAATCTTCCTCAGTTGACGGACGCGGGCGAATCCGGCCCATCCTTTGCAGTTCTCGCAGCTCATAGCCTATCCACACCAGGCTTGCCATTGTGATGATGAAGAAGTAGGCGATAGGCCCGGCCATGAATCCCCAAATAGGTGCAGCGACGACGAAGGCGATTGCCATATCAAACACTTTCGAGTCATGCATGCGAGTTACCTTTCTCTTTCCTAAGCGGTGTGCTTGAGTTGGTTATCGTCAGTTTCCCAACGGCCAGCTACCAGATATCGTGTGAAATAGGGCAGTCGGTACCACATGTAGTCCGTTTGGTTGTGTAACAGCGCAGGACACTCGGTCCTTGGTACGTCTCGGAGTGCGTCTCGGCACACGACACCTACCCTCATGCTGGTGCCCTCGACTTTGGGTAACCCGACTCCCTCACACACGCGGCATTCGAGTTCAGTTAGGGTTGGTTCGGCCAGCTCGTCTATCCGGTCATAGGTCGCGTGTGACGGCGGAAAAAGGTCGCGTTTCGGACAGAGCAGCCTCGCTACACAGTCGCGATGTCTCTTAGCTCTGTACCGAGCCTTTGGAATCTTCTTCGGCAACACGGGTCTCCTATCTCAATGAACAAAGTACGTGATAGCAAGCATCTAGGGGTCGCGGTGACCGGCACCAAAGCCGCTTCGTGCCTGGGCTGGTGACAGTCGCTAATCGTCCAGTTCGTGCATGTTGAGGATGTCGTGCGGAAGATGCGAAGCAGGAAGCGTCCTTGCCACCTGCCTGGTCGCTCCGTGGGGTCGTGAGCGGAGATAGAATTGGTTCCAACACATGCTATCATGATGCCCAAGTGGTTGCTGCCAGTGCAGGAGGGGAACACCATGCGCCGGGGTCGGGGCTACGTTATCGTGGATGGGGTAGCTGGTCACACCGCTGAGGACGGCGTCCTGGCCAACCTGCGCTTCACCCTGCAATTACTCGCTGCATCTGCCCAGGACCAAATCAGTCACGTCCTACCGCCTCTGCACGGCGACATTGCGGGTGAGATGGCTGAGAATTTCGACAATTGGGCGTCATCTGTTCACACCTATTGGACGTTGACGGACGAGCAAACGCAAGCGCTGAACGGCCTCTCCGCATTCTTCGATGCCCAGGACTCTGCCGGACATCCGACCTTTTGGGAGGATGAAGCACTCGCTGCCGATGCCCGGTGGGAACAGGTGCGTCAGTTGGCGCAGGCGGCTTTAGCAGCATTTGGGTGGCCAGTGGAAGTACCTCCCCGGCAGCAGTACCGCTGGTTGGAAGGGGCCAACTGAACCCCGTTTGGAAACCTCTTCTAGTCAGTCGCTTCTTCGGGCAGAGTTCGATGGCGTGGAGGGGGGGAGGAGTTACTTCGTTACCTAGAGTTACCTATTTCCCTATAAAGTCTCCTAATACACATCTCTAGGAGGAAACCTCGGAAATTGGTAACTAAAAGTAACGAAGTAACTCTCAGCACCACCACCGCGAACTAGGCGGCCCATCCCTTCGCGCCGTTCGCCAAGCCGATGCCGAGCCAGACGGGTTTGTTGCCGGTGCCGCGCCCATCCTGATACCCGCGCTCGCGCAAGCTCTCATGGAACTGGCGCTTGGTCAACTCATGCTCCCCCGACTCGTAGGCCCAATTCTGCCTCTCACCCGTCACGCACTCGTCTTCGAGGAACATGCGGATGATGTCCATGTCGTTGCGGTACTCGGCGGTGGCCTTCGTCACGCTCTCCGGCACGCTCAGCCCGTCCCGCTGCCCGGCCAGACAGCCACGCACTGCCCACGCCAGGATGCCCGCGTATTCAGCCCGGAGCTTATTGGGCAAATCCCGGTCCTGCTCTGCTTTGGGAATGCTCACGTTGAACGGGATTTGCTTGAGACGGTTCCAGATGGCGTTATCCGTCCCACGCACGAACGGCGGGTGATTCGTGGAGATGAACAGCGTAAACTCAGGCCGAAACTCAAACCACTCCGCATGCATGAACCGCGCGGCAATCGTGTCGCTGCCGGTGAGTTGCTTCACCCGTGATTCCGCCAGGCGTTTGCCCTGCTCCACTTCCGCCGTGTAGACGAAGCGCACGCCCACGAGCCGGGCTACGTCGTTGGGCACGCCTCCCGTTCCGTCCTTGGCCAAGATGGTTTCGACCGGCGTACTCGCGGCGTAGTCGCCTAGCATGCCCGCGACGCACTCCACCAGCGTGGACTTGCCGTTGTCGCCACCCGCTCCGAACAGGAAGGCCAACACCTTCTCACTCGTGTCACCTACCAGCGAGTAGCCGATAAGCCGTTGGACGAACTCCACCAGGCTCTGTTGATTGTCCAGAATGCGCGTCAGGAAGGCCATGAAGGTGGGGCACTGCGCAGCCGGGTCGTACGTGACGGGAGCGAGCTTGGTGATGAGGTCGCGACGGTCATGCGGCTTCAAATCGCCCGTATGCAGGTCCAAGGTGCCGTTCTCAACGTTGAGCAGCCACTTCTCGCGGTCAAGGTCAGCAACAGCGACGCCCACCTCCGGGCGGGCCAAACTGACCATTGCCCGGAGCTCCTTCTCGTCTTGACTCAGCACCGCGTGCTTGGCAAGCAGTTTCAACTCGGCTTTGCTCTGCGCCGCTGAGGCTTCAGTCATGATGCTCTTGGCGGTGTTCTTGGCGGTGTTCTTGGCGGTGTTCTTGGCCCGCATGAGCACCACGTCGTTCTCGTCCTGCTTCCAGCGTCGTCCGTCCCACACCAACCACCGCTTCTTCTTGCCGCACCACCGCAGGTCCGCTCCGTGTTGCGTGATAAAGCGTTCCGCGTTGGCAGTATCGGTGGCCCGCGTGGCGATGTCGAGCGCCTACATCGCCTGCGCCTGGAACAACGGCTGGGGGGACAGGGCAACGTGTGGTGACGTGCTGGCGCGGAGGTTCAGCCACTTGCCGAGGGCGTCTACCACGCGCGCGTCTAGGTGCTCCCTGAGCGTCGGCCCGCCCGTCACGTGCTCGCCACGCGCGATATTGCCTGCGGTCGTTTCGACATTGAGCACGCGCGCATCAGCTTCTTCGTCACCCGCACTCTCTGCCGCTGCTCGCACGACGGTACAGGCGGTGTCTATATCCACGCCACCATTGAGCAGATAGCCGGCCAGCGCAAGGGAGAAGTAGTGACGGCTGTGGGTCGGCCAGTGCCGTGCCAGCAGAGCGGTGGCAGCGACCAACGCAACGTGCCGGTGGAGTGCAGATATCGCTACCGCACCCGGCTCTCCACGTTCGTGCCACACCACCACCTCCCCGCTCGGATGAATGGACGGCGGTACGACAGTCATGGCGCCTTTCGCACTGTCGGTCGCGCGCAGCTCCACCAGCATGGCGCTGTCAAGCGGGTCTCGAAACTGCTGTACGCCGCCTGGCATCTCTCCTTGGCCTGCATACCACCAATGCGAGCGCGGCTTACTGGCCCGGCCATGAATGAGCTGAGTGGGCGGCAGGAAGTATGGAGCCACCGCTACGGCCTCAGTCGCGTCCAAGTCTACGTCAAGGGTGTTGTCTTTCAGGATGGTGCCAAGGTTTCCCTCTCCCTCGAAGCAGTCGTCGTCATACTCGCGGGTATGCCAGCCCTTGCCGTTGCTCTTGGGGTTCTTCTCTCCGGTTGGAAGTGGAAGGGGGCACCATCCACGACTCCGGTAGTAGCGTGCCCACTCCAGGCGTGTGCGCGGTGTGTCATCAACGCGGCGGTTGAATGGGATTGCCATCTTCGTTTTCTCCATCATTAGTGGTGTTGTAGGTTGCTTGTTTCAGAGTCTTGAAGGCGTTCCAGAACTCGCGTGCATTGACTGTCGCGCCCCCCGCCTTCCACAGTTGGAGAGCTTCAGCCGCACGGCCATCGCTGTTGTCGAGTTCGTAAAGCTGCCACTGTCCAGGTATGACCCGGATAAACTTCACGCCTTGGCACAGCGCAAACGCAGCCGCGCCTCGGTCGAAGAACGCTAAGGTTGTCAACTTCGTCTCCTTGGTGTTTGTAGGCACGATAAATCCCACCGGGGCCGCTGCTCCGCTGGGTCTGGCTTGGTATTTTCTGTTGTCAGTCTGTCAGTCTGTCAGTCCATTCCCTCCTTCAAGCTTTCCAGCCTCTGCGCCACACCTGGGATGGTTCTAAGGTCGTCTAAGCGAACGAGCGCCGTACCGCCCAGGGTGATAAAGGGTATGCGCCGAAACCTGACATAGAGCTGGAGAGTCCGGTACGACTTCCCGACTATCTCAGCCGCGCTTCGGAGGGTATGGTACTCACCAAGATGCTCGACTACCTCTATCTGCATCAGCCTTTGTCCTTTCTATGGAGCCAGCCATGTCTAGCCAGCCCCGCTATTACTTCGCTACGACTTCTTCAGCACCCCCCATCTTCCTCCCGCCACGCCGTGCGCCACTTGCTCGCTGTCGTCTCTGACACCTTCGCAAGTCGAGCGATTTCGGACTTCGTGAGATTTGGATTTTTGCCAAGCAGCCTAAACACTCGCTCTCGTGCTCCCAGGACTGCTGTCTTCCTCGCGGCTGGTTGGAGTCTCAGCAGCTCCGGTGTTGAATAGCTCGCCTGCTGGCCCGCGCCATTCGATGCTGAGGTTGGACTTCCACCGCCTGTCGGATACCGAGGTGGAGTGGCGTGCTTCACCTTGGCCTTGCCAGCAGCCGTCGCAGCCACTGACCTCGTGAGATTGACAGCTCCAACCGCCTTCATCTCCGTCAGGCGTTGCTTTAGCGGTATCAGCTCTAGTTCGCGATGTAGCTCGGCTCGCTCATCAGCCAGTGTTACCTGCGGGGGATGGTACCGATTGAGCGCACTTAGGGCCACCAACGCAACCGCCAGGAACGCTCGTTGGTACTGATACAGCATCGCGTTGACGCCCATCATATCGAGCGCCTGCTGTTCACTGTACCCAAGTGCGTGCTCGAAGCCGAAGACAGCACAGGCAATGTAGCCAACATAACCGAGCGCGACACCAACCACCAGGTACAGCGCCAGCACAAACCATTGTCTTTGCCGGAACGCTACGCCTACGCGGTCCCATGCCGCAATCACCTGGGCGTCCAAGCCTATTGCCATCGCTATGCCCCAGGCCACCAACAGCCACGGCACGGAGTTGAGTAGCGCGTTGTTGGTCGCCAGGTCCACGACGGCCACGCCCAATCCGATGGTTAGCAATGGTCCGGCTAGCAGCAGGATAAGCGACTCGAACCAACGGATAACGGCTGCGATGCCAGCAAGTGCGGGAAGCTCTCTCTGCGTCATGCCTGCACTCCTCTACGCCTTGCCGGGAACGCAAAACTGATGGCGACCGCAGGAATCATGCAGGCCAGTGCTGCCAGGCCGGCTCCACTTGGCTGAACCAGGAAGACACCTATGCCGAATACCAACATGGCTACGTAAAACGTGGTTAGTAATTCAAGCTCAGTCCGCTTCGTCTTCGTCATTCCGTGTGCTCCTATTTTGGTTGGGAGCACTGGCAACAGGCAATGCGGCGTGATAGAGTACCGCTCATGTATCGGCCTGCTTATCCCAGTGCCGGTGACAGATGCCCTCGGTGCTCGAACGCCGGGGGTATCGCTTCATCTTTCAGAGTCGTAAATTTTCGATTTCAGGCAAACAAAAAACCAGCGGCTCATTCGTTCTTTGCCCTGGTCCTGATGCATTGCTATGTGGAACTACGCTCTCTTTGTCGCGGCACCGCCCTTTCCGTCAGCCGAAGCTGCTATCCCTGTGAAAAGCTTAACATAAACAGGCTGCTTTTGTGGCACGCACAAAACAACCATCACTACAAGGATTATACCACGGATGGCACCCAAACGGCACACGGTCCCCCAAAGCAGTCGCACGTACGACCTCTCGAAGCCCTGAATTCAAGCGGCCTCGTGCGAATGGCAAAACCTGGAACCATGCTCTCAGTAAATACTGGTCGAATGTACAGGTAGTTACGTCAACTAGCCACTGGCCACGACGCACCGAAATGGGCACGTCAATCCGCGCTGAGAGCCGACACAGCCTGCGGTTTTCCACACTACTAGAGACGAACGAGCACCCCTCGCGGCCACATTCTCGCCACTGTTGGAAACGTCCTAACCAGCCCTCTACGCTGCGCTTCTCTGGCCCACACGACTCTGCCATCTCTGAATGTGTCGTTGGCTATGCAGGCTGTCTGTTGGGGCTGTCAGTGTGTCTCAGAGGCATCCTAGCTTCCATCTGTCCTTTATCTCCCAGCCGTCCAAGGTTACAAGCCGCATGGAGCGCTGTGAGCCTGCTGGCTTCGATTCTAGGTGTGGCCTGTGCATCATACCGCTTGCGCATCCTAGGCCATCTGGCGGTCATTCTAGACGGCTCACGTGGGCATTCCTCACCGTGGACCATGCTCCGAGCGCATCCAGTCGCCTCGTGGTTCGTACCTCAATCGGTTGTACGTATGGGGATGTGGGCGGGAGCCAGCCGAGTTGCGGCCTCGCGGACACTGGCCTCCAAGATATCCGCGTCGAAGGGCTTGGGCAGAATGGCCGCGTTGAGCTGTGCTAGGTGCGTCATCAAGGCGGGGGGAATCAGGAGGAGATTGCTCGACAGCAGCAGGTACCGATGCCGTGACGCTACGCGCTCGCCTGCTACCACCCGCGCGAAGAACGCCGCACTCAGATGGTGGTCGGCATCCTGGTTGCTACACAGCACGACCACGCCATCTGGACTCGCGGCGAGGAAGTCCAAGGCCGCCGCATCCGTTGCGTGCTCGATAACCTCAAAGCCTGCCCCCATGAGCAGGTCGTGCAGTGCGTTGCGAATAGCATCGTCGTACTCCACGACCAGCACCGGCGCCATTCCCAGCCTCACCATGTTCCCCTCCCCCGTCGCGTTCTCTAGGCGCGCGGATGACCAGGCTGCCGACATGCGAGAGAAACCAACGAGGCGCAGCATAACACCGTGTCCGGACAAAGTCCAGGAGGAAGAACTGTTGTCCAGTGCTGCCAGCAGAGGTCACTTGCCACCAGCGCGTCATGTGGCAACTCTAGCCTGCTCTGCCGAACCTTCGTAGCTTCCTTCTCCAACCGTCGCTCTTTTGCAATCTAGGCGTACGCTCAGCTCGTGACATCCCTGTTCAGAGCCGCCCCTGGCTCGTACATCAACCGGTGGCGCTTGTGCCGGTGTCGCCAGGAGCCAGTCGAGCTGCGGCCTGGCGTACAGTGGTTACCAAGTTATCCACGTCAAACGGCTTGGGCAGAATAGCGGCGTTGAGCTGTGCCAGGTGCGTCTGCAACTCTGGAGGTATCGCGGAGGGGGAGCTGGAGAGCATGAGGTACTGGTGGCGTGACGTGAAGTGCTCGTTTGCAACGACTTGGGCAAAGAACGCCGTACTGCGGTGGTGCTCAAGGTACTTGTTGCTACACAGCACCACCACGCCCTCTGGACAGACGGCGAGGAAGTCCAGGGCCGCCCCATCTGTCCTGGCCTCGATGACCTTGTAGCCTGCATCGGTGAGGATATCGTGCAGCACGTTGCGCACACCATCGTCGTATTCCACGACCAGTACCGGTGCCATTCCTTGCCTCATCATGCCACCTCTCCGCGTCGCGTTCTCTAGGCGCGCGCATGACCAGGCTGCCGAGATGCGAGAGAAACCAACATTCAAACATCCGCAATGCCGACTCAACAAACGCTCGCCTCGCGTAGCCGGATACTACGAATAACAAGCATTATTCAAAGTCTAGAAGCGCCCAACAACCACCCTAAGGCCTACAAGGAGTCGTCCATTTTACCTAGCACAGCCCTACCCTTGCAGTGGTCGCTCGTTACATGCAAGAGGCGACGAGCGGGCAACGAGGGGCGAGCATGGACGTGTTTCGGCACAATTTGCAAGAGGCTTGGCGGTGGATGCTGGAACCGCCTTGGCGACACTCCGGCCCAGCCCCCTGGCGGAGAACCCACTGGCTCTTCTGGCTCATCGCCCGTGCGGCCAGGAGACCCCTGCCGTCAGGCAGGGGGAGGCATGGCCGCTCTCCGTCCTACTGGGTGTTGTACCCGCTCTAGGGTAGCAGG
>WNFM01217269.1_pt2 | contig 10608 bp, 5 predicted proteins | sample 5400271 | NCBI WGS metagenome assembly WNFM01 (sample SAMN13153352, study PRJNA577476) | soil metagenome | isolation source: 60 cm saprolite on Douglas fir-dominated hillslope | place: USA:California | collected 2013-09-17 | reverse complement strand
CACACCGCCACTTCTCCCACCGCGAGGACGCCGAGCAGCAGATCGCGCTCGGGATGACCACCTTCGAGCGGCTGCTGGGTCGGCGCCCGGTCGGCATGTGGCCCTCCGAGATGGCGGTCGGCGAAAGCGTCGCGGCGCTCGCCGTGCAGGCCGGCCTGGAGTGGATGATCTCCGACGAGGACGTCCTCTCCCGCTCCATCGAGGGCGGCGTGCCGCGCGACGGCGAGGGCAGGATCACGGCGCCCGAGACGCTCTACGAGGCGTACCGGATCGAGCGCGAGGGTCGGGAGGTGTCGATGGTCTTCCGCGACAAGATCCTCAGCAACCTGGTCGGCTTCGACTACTACCGGATGTCAGCCCAGGACGCGGTGAGGGACTTCATGAGCCGGCTGCGGCGGATCCAGGAGCAGCAGGGAGACCGCGACTTCCTGGTCACCGTCGCGCTCGACGGCGAGAACGCGTGGGAGTTCTACCCGCGCGACGGGCACGACTTCCTGAACGCCCTCTACACCGAGCTCGACGCCAGTCCCGACGTGATCTCCACGACCGTCGCCGACTTCCTCCACAGGGTGCCCAACCGGCGGCCGCTGCACCGCCTCTTCACCGGCAGCTGGATCAACGGCAGCCTGGACACCTGGATCGGGGATCCCGAGCACACCGTGGCCTGGGACCTCCTCGCCGAGACGCGCGACTGGCTCGACGAATACGCCCGCAGCCATCCCAGCAAGAGCGAGCAGCTGGCCGGCGCGTGGCGGGAGATCCTCATCTGCGAGGGGAGCGACTGGTTCTGGTGGTTCTCCCGCCGCCACGACTCGGGCATGGACGTGATGTGGGACAACCAGTACCGCCTCCACCTCCGCAACGTCTACAAGCTGCTGGAGGCGAAGCCGCCCAGCCGCCTGTTCGAGCCGATCATCGTCAGGGAGGGCGCGGTCAACGTTCAGCGCCCAGCCACCGAGTTCACACCGCACGGCGTCGACGACGCCGCCTGGTCGCAGGCCGGCAAGTACGAGGTCTCCAGCGGCTTCGGCGCCCTCCACCGGCCGAGCGGGCTCGCCTCCCGCGTCTTCTACGGGTCCGACCAGGAGTCGCTCCACCTCAAGGTCGAGAGCTCCCGCAGCCACGCCGAGCTGGCGGAGATGGGGGTCAGCTGCTGGATCTACCTCGCCGGCGCTCCGCTCACCGAGATGGAGAGGGCGCAGCCCTCGACCCGGCTGCCGCTGCCCGAGGTCTCCGCCGCCGATCTCGGCTTCACACCCGGCTACGTGGCCGAGGTCCACTTCGAGCCCAAGACGGCGTCGGTCGCCGTCTACCGGATCGGCGGCTGGCGCCGCCACGGCGAGCCGGTCTACCGCTACGAGGTGCCGGCCGCTTCCGCCCTGGTGATCTCGATCCCCTTCGCGGCGCTCGACAAGGGCGCCGGCGAGCCGCTCGAGCTCGCCCTCGCGGTCGGCCGCGACAACGCCGAGCTGGAGCGGGTGCCGCCGAGCGGCTCGCTCTCACTCCGGGTGCCCGGCCCGCTCGTCCTCGGCGCCGACCCCTCCCGCGAGCCGCTCAAGATCCTCCTCGCGTCGGCCGAGGTGACGCCCTTCGCCAAGACCGGCGGCCTGGCCGACGTGGCCGCCGCTCTTCCCAAGGAGCTTCGGCGCCTGGGCCAGGACGTCCGGGTCGTGATGCCCCGCTACCGGCAGGTCAACCCCGACGTCCACAACCTGCGGCCGGTGGTCCAAGGGCTCGAGGTCCCGCTCGGCTCCCAGACCATCCCCTGCACCATCCTCGAAGGCAGGCTGGGCGAGGTGCCGATCTACTTCGTCGACTGTCCCCAGTTCTTCGACCGCGAGGGCATCTACGGCTTCGGCGACGACGACGCGCGCTTCATCTACTTCAACCGCGCGCTGCTCGAGATGCTCCGGCCGCTCGGCTTCATGCCGGACGTTATCCACGTCAATGACTGGCACACCGCGCTGGTGCCGAACCTGCTCGACGCCCTCTACGCCGAGGACAAGGAGATCTCGCGGATCGCGACCGTGCTGACCATCCACAACCTGGCCTTCCAGGGTGTGTTCGGCTCCGGCACCCTCCACCTGGCCGGCCTCGAATCGCTTGGGCTGCTGAAGATCGGCGTGCCCCACCTGGACGACATCGTCAACTTCCTGGGCCGTGGCATGCACTTCGCGGACATCATCAACACCGTCAGCGAGCGCTACGCGCAGGAGATCCAGACAGCCGAGTTCGGCGAGGGGATGGACGCGATGCTCCGGCGCAACGCGCACAAGCTGCACGGCATCGCCAACGGCATCGACACCCAGCTCTTCGATCCCAGCACCGATCCCGCCGTCCCCCACCATTACTCGGCCGCCGACCCGACCGCCAAGCGGCTCAACAAGGAGGCGCTGCGGGCCGTCCTCGGCCTCGCCGACAGCCAGGCCCCGATCGTGGCCATGATCTCCCGCCTCTACGACCAGAAGGGCTTCGACCTGGTCCAGCAGGCGCTCCCCCAGCTGCTCGCCCAGGGGATCCAGTTCGTCGTCCTGGGAGCGGGGGAGAGGCGTTATGAGGATTTCCTCCGCTACCAGGCGGAGCAGTGCCCGGAACAGATGTCGGCTTCGATCGGCTTCGACCACCACCTCGCCCAGCTGATCTACGCCGGCGCCGACATGGTCCTGATGGCGTCGCGCTTCGAGCCCTGCGGACTCGGCCAGCTGATCGGGATGCGCTACGGCACCATCCCGGTGGTGCGGGCGACCGGCGGCCTCGTCGACACCGTCCAGGACTTCGATCCCGCGACCCGGGAGGGGACCGGGTTCATGTTCGGCGAGTACGACCCCTGGCAGCTCTTCGCCGCCGTCATCCGGGGCGCCGAGACCTACCGCCACCGCGACGACTGGGACCAACTCGTCCGCCGGGACATGGCGCAGGACGTCAGCTGGGGGCAGTCGGCGCGCCGCTACATCGAGCTCTACCGGACGGCCATCGTCTCCAACCGCGACCGCCGCGGCGTCCTACCGGCCGGCCTGGTCAGCTAGGTAGCCCAGGCGCGACCGACTCCGATCTCGGCCCAGCTGAGTTCGATTCACCGCATGCTCTTCGTGCCTTTGGTTTTCGGACCTCTCCCTTATGGCCAGATCTAGTACAAGCCAGCTGGTTTAACCGCCCCAGTCGGGGAGGAGGCGGAGCTGCTGGACCCGGCGGGCGGCGGGGGCGTAGGCCTCGTCGAAGTAGTCGAGGACCATCCGGCTGGCACTGAACTCGGGCGCCAGGCGCCGAATCGACGCTTTCATCATCGTCAGCCAGCGATGCGGCACACCGTCCTCGTCACGGTCGAAATAGACGCCGGCCACCTCCCGCTCGAGGAGCCGGTAGAGCGCCTCGGCCTCGGCCAGGTCGTCGGTCCCCTGGCGATCGATGGTGGCGCCGGACGGGATCGCCCAGCCCACCTCGGGCCGGTAAGCCTCGTCCCACCAGCCGTCGAGGACGCTCAGGTTGAGCACCCCGTTGGCCGCGGCTTTCATCCCGCTCGTCCCGCTCGCCTCGAGGAAGCGGCGGGGGTTGTTGAGCCAGATGTCGGCGCCCTGGACGAGGTGGGCGGCGACGTCGATGTCGTAGTCCTCCAGAAACGTCACCCGCGGCTCGGCGCGAGCGAGCTCGACGATGTCGTGGAGGAGCGCCTTGCCGGGCTGGTCGGCGGGGTGCGCCTTGCCGGAGAAGATGAGCTGGAGGGGTCGCTTCTCGTTGCCGAGGAGCCGGGCCAGCCGCTTGCGATCGCTGAGCAGGAGGGTGGCCCTCTTGTAGGGGGCGAAGCGGCGGCTGAAAGCGATCGTCAGCGCGTCGGGGTCGAGCCCTTCGCCCCCCCGCGTGTTGGCGTAGCGGACGAGCCGGTGGCGGAGCGAGCGGTGCACCTCCCAGAGCCTCTCGTCCGGGATCTGGTCAACGCCCGCCCAGCTCGGATCGCCTGGCTTCATCTCCCACCAGGCGTCGCCGACATGCTCGCGGAGGAGCTCGGCGATCTCTTCCGCGACCCAGCTCCGGAGGTGGACGCCATTGGTCACCGAGCCGATCGGGACCTGGGTTTCCTTGATCCCCGGCCAGGCGTCTTTCCAGAGCCGGCGGGAGACGGCCCCATGGAGCCGCGACACGCCCACGCTGACGTCGGCGAGGCGAAGCGCGAGGTAGGTCGAGACGAGCTGCCCGCGGGGATCGCCCGGCCGCTCCCGACCGAGGTCCATGAAGCGTTCGAAGCTGAGCCCGGTCTGGTTCAGGTAGGGCCCGAGCAGGTCCCAGACGAGCCCGGGGTCGAAGAAGTCGCTTCCCGCGGCCACCGGGGTGTGGGTCGTGAAGACGATGCCGGCACGAGCGACCAGCCGCGCCTCCTCGAAGGTGAGCTGGCGCTCGAGGCGGAGCTCGCGGATCCGTTCGACGCCGACCAGGGCGGAGTGGCCCTCGTTCATGTGGAAAACCGTCGCCGCGATCCCGAGGGCCTTGAGCGCGCGCATGCCGCCGATGCCGAGGACGATCTCCTGGCGGAGCCGCTTATCGGGTTCGGGCACGTAGAGCCGGTCGGTGATCGTCCGCAGGTGGGGCGGGTTCTCCTCCACGTCGGTGTCGAGCAGGAAGAGGGGAACCCGGCCGACCTGGGCCCGCCAGACGCCGATCTGGATCGTCTCGTTCCCCATCGGGGCCTCGACCCGGAGCGGCCTCCCGTCCTGCTCGACCTGGCGGATGGGGAGCAGCTCGGGCTTGTTCTCGACGTAGACCTCGGCCTGGGTGCCCTCGGGTGTGATCCGCTGCCGGCCGAAGCCCCAGCGGTAGAGGAGACCGACGCCGGCCAGGGGCAGGTTCAGGTCGCTGGCCGCCTTCAGGTGGTCGCCTGCCAGGATCCCGAGACCGCCCGAGTAGATGGGCAGCGCTTCAACCACCCCGAACTCGAGCGAGAAGTAGCCGATGACGAGCGGCGCCTTGGCGTCATAGAAGGGCGGGTTGTGCTCGTGGTGCTCGCGGACGGCCGCCCGGGCGACCTCGAGGAGGGCTCCGAAGCCTTCCGTCCGGGCCGCGGCCTCGACCCCTTCCGGACCCAGCCGGGCGAGGACCGCGATCGGGTTGTGGCGTGTCTCCTCCCAGAGCTCGGGGCTGAGGGTTTCAAAAACGCGGCGGATCAGCGGTTCCCAACCCCAGCGGAGGTTGAGGGCAAGGGTGTGGAGTTCGTCGAGCAAGCGAGTCTCAGCAGGGTGACGAGAAAGGCTGGCCAGGGATTCGGGCACCGAAACGCCGCCGACTCTCCTTTTTCGTCACCCTGCCTAGGATATGGGAGTGAAGGCCGTCGTCATGGCCGGCGGCGAGGGGTCCCGGCTTCGCCCGCTGACGAGCACTCGCCCCAAGCCGTTGGTACCGGTGGCGGGCCGGCCGATCATGGAGCACATCCTGCTGCTCCTCCGCCGGCACCACATGCGCGAGGTGGTGGCCACCGTCCAGTACCTCGGCGCCAGCATCCGGAACTATTTCGGCGACGGCTCCGACTCGGGGGTCTCCCTCAGCTACTCGGTCGAGGACTCCCCGCTCGGCACCGCGGGGTCGGTGCGGCTGGCCGAAGACCAGCTGAAAGACACCTTCCTCGTCATCAGCGGCGATGCGCTCACCGACATCGACCTCACGGCGGCTGTCCGCTTCCACCGCCAGCGCAAGTCGATCGCGACCATCGTCCTCAAGCCCGTGCCCAACCCCCTCGAGTACGGGGTTGTGGTGGTCGACGACGGCGGGGCGGTCCAGCGCTTCCTCGAGAAGCCCTCCTGGGGCGAGGTCTTCAGCGACCTCGCCAACACCGGCATCTACATCCTCGAACCGGAGGTCTTCAAGTACTTCAAGGCGGGCGAGGTCACCGACTGGTCGTCCGACGTCTTCCCCCGGCTGCTGAAGGAGGGTGAGCCGATCCACGGCTGGGTGGCCGACGGCTACTGGGAGGACGTCGGCAGCCATGCGTCCTACCTGAAGGCGAACTTCGACTGCCTCGAGGGCAAGGTGGCGGTCGAGATCCCCGGCGTTCGGTCGGGCGACTCGACCTGGATCGCGGAGGACGCCCAGGTCTCACCGGACGCCCGGATCGAGGGCCCGGCGCTGATCGGCTCGGCCGCCCGGCTGCTGCCCGGGGTCTGGCTCAACGGTCCGGTCGTGATCGGCGACGACACCACCATCGACACCGGCACCAAGATCTCCAATTCGATCATCTGGAACCACGTCTATGTCGGCGAGAACTGCCGCCTCCGTGGCGCGGTCGTCTGCCGCGCGGTCCGGCTCAAGAACTCGACCCTCCTCGAGGAAGGGAGCGTGATCGCTGACGAGGTGGTGGTGGGCGCCGGCTCGACGATCAACGCCAACGTCAAGATCTGGCCGAACAAGGAGATCGAAGCGGGTGCGGTCGTCAACGAGTCGATCATCTGGGCCGGATCCTGGAAGCGCGGGCTCTTCACCTCCTACGGCCTCACCGGGCTCTCCAACATCGAGTTCACCCCCGAGTTTGCCGCCAAGCTCGGGGCCGCGATCGGCGGCCTCTCGGCGCGGGGCTCGACGGTCGCCATCAGCCGCGACTGGTCGCGGGCCGCCCGGATGATCAAGCGGGCGCTGATCGCCGGGCTGCTCAGCTCGGGGTCCAACATCGCCGACCTCTCGGCGATCTCGATCCCCAACGCCCGTCACTTCGCGCGTCACCTCCGGCCGGCGGCCACCCTGCACGTCCAGAACTCGCCCCTCGACGCGCGCTCCGTCGACATCCGGATCTTCGACAGCCAGGGCCTCGACATCGACAAGCGGCAGGAGCGCAAGCTCGAGAACGTCTTCTTCCGGGAGGACATCCGCCGGGTCAGCCACTACGAGATGGGCAGCATCAGCTACCCCACCGGCGTGGTCGACCGCTACGTCGACGACCTGCTCGCCAAGGTCGACCTCGAGGTCGTCCGGCCGGCCGCGTTCAAGGTCCTCGTCGACTACGACAACGGCGTGACTTCAGCCGCTCTGGCCCGGGTGCTGGAGGAGATGAACTGCAGCGTCATCCCGCTGAACGCGTCGATCGAGCCGCCGCTGATGCCGCAGGGCACCGACGCGTTCAACGCCCGCCTCCAGGAGATGGGGGTGATCGTGCGCGCGGTCCGCGCCCGGATGGGCATCTTCATCGACTCCCCCGGCGAGCGCTGCTTTCTGATCGACGAGACCGGCGAGGTCCTCGACCACGAGACGGCCTTCGCTGCCCTGGCCGAGCTCCAGCTTCGGGTGAACCCCGGCATGCTGGTCGGGCCTGCCTCCGCCTCGGCCGCCTTCGCCCTCATCGCTGAACGCTTTGGCGGCCGCTTCATGCCGGCCAAGCTGACGCCTGGCGCGGTCCTCCGCACCGCCCAGCACAAGGAGACCGTGCTCGCCTCCGACGGCAACGGCGGCTACGCCTGGCCCCAGTTCCAGGTCGCTTTCGACGCCTCCTTCACGGCCGCCCGGGCACTCGAGCTGATGGCCGCCACCGGCCTCTCGCTGCACCGCCTGCGGCAGGAGATCCCGCAGGTGGGCTACCGCCACGTGACGCTCTTCTGTCCCTGGGAGGCGAAGGGCCGGGTCATGCGGACCGTGATGGAGCGCCACCTTCGCGACCGTGTCGACCTCACCGACGGGGTGAAGGTCTTCGTCGACGGGGGGTGGGCGCTGGTCGTGCCCGACCCGGACCACCCCGAATACCACGTCATCGCCTCGACCCAGGACCCGAGCCGCGTCGACGGCCTCCTGGAGGAGTACGTGAGCCTGGTCCGCGAAACCGTCGAAGGCCTCAAGGCGGAGGCCCAAGGGGTAGCCGAGCGGGAGTAGGCCGGTCGCCGGTCCCCCTCCCCGGCTTCGCCGGTACTCCCCCACCAAGTGGGGGAGAGACCTTGACTCCTGCGATCCAGCTTTGGAGCGCAGAGGGGACGCCCCCCTCCGATCGACGACGGGAGATGAAGCCCCGACTACCAATCAGTGCGTTCAGCTCGTGTACCGATTCGAAAGCTGATCCGCCGCCTCGAAACCCTAGAACACCGCCCTTCTCGGATCGGCAGGAGATCAGAGTGAAAGCCGGGGCAGGAGCGAGTGTTGCTCCAGAAATCCCACACGGTCGGTCGAAGTCACATATCGGCCCGATACGATCCGGAAAGCGGATTTGGTCGACGCCCTACGCATCAGGATCAATGACCCAAAACGGAGGACCGACGCGGACATCGGGCCTGTCCCTCTATTGTCAGTCGCCGATCGCCAAGAGTTCGACGCGGCCCAGGCCGCGATCGGTCAACCCCTGCCTCACGTGTTGCGACTGGTGCTCGAGCAATTGACAAATGGCGGATTCGGGCCTGGCTATGGTCTGCTCGGAGTAGGACCAACTGGGCACAGAATCAATCTCGCCTCTGGTGAAGTCGATCTGAATCTTCCCGACTTCTATCGGTTCCAAGCGGAAAACGATCCCGAGTGGGATAGAGATCAACTCGTGATTGTCGACTGGGGCGACGCCATTTGGGGAACAGTCAGCCTATCGACGGGCTGATGCGCTGGGCGCGAGGCGAACGCGTCGGCTGAGTTGCGTGCGCCGGGCCCGTTTACCGCTGACACATTGGAGACCGGAGCGCGCGGTGTCCAATCAGGTGGGCGCGACTGTGGTCATCCCCATCGCCGAAGCTGCCTCCGCCATCCGGCTGTCGTATGTAACTACCCGCCGAAGACTGCCACCAAGCTGGCGCATCGTCGCGATGTGAATCGCATCCAGCGAGCGAAGTCGGGCAGGCAGCAGTGACCCGGCATCCACGAGGATCCGGTCGGTGACTCGGATTAGCTCGACGCGGCTAAGCACCTCTTGGCCCCTTTGCACCGCCGCTGGACCCAGCGGTAATAGCGCTCGAGCGACCTCCGTCCGCGCGAGTGCGCTCACGACGACCGGTGCCCGGCGTCGCAGGTAACGCCGGAGGGCGGGTGACTCTTTCTCGGCGACCGCGAGCTTCACGATCGCTGACGAGTCCAGGTAGGTCGCGGCCTCAGCGTTCACTGCGACGCAGCCGTGCCAGTATCACCGATGGTGATTCCTTTCCGGCCGGCAGCGGCAAGGGCTCTGGGAGGTCTGTGAGACTGCCGACGGCAGGCATCACATCGCCAGAAGCTCGGAGCTGCTCTAACGGTCCAGCTTCGGGCAGCGGGGCGAGCACCGCGACCGGCCGCCCGCGATCAGTGACCTCAATGGTTTCACCGGCCTCGACGCGGCGCAGCAGTTCGCTGGCACGCTGACGCAGTTCACGAACACCTACCGTTGCCATGTGCTATTTGTAGCACAAGAGAAGGTGGAGCGGGAGACGGGGGTCGAACCCGCTACCTCAACCTTGGGAAGGTCGCGCTCTGCCAGTTGAGCTACTCCCGCTCGTTGGAAAGGAAGTTTACCGGCAGCAACGACCGGGCCACCGGGATCCAAAACGCGCGGCCTAAGTGATAGCGTTGATAGCAAGAAAGCAGGCCCGGGCGCCTGCGAGACCACGACCCCGACCGGCGGTGTGGTGGCCGGCGGAGTCCTCGGCGATCTCCACGGCTACTTGATAGTTCCGCTCCCCCCCGGCGAGATGCAGACCTCGACCAGCCCCTACTGAACACGGTCCAGGTTTCTCCCTACGCTTCCTGCCGCGGAATGACGGTGCACACAATCTTGCCAAGTCACCTACGAACCGGTGACGATTCACCGCCATCATCCATAAATAACCTCGGAAAGGAGCTCTCTCAATGTTCAACGGATCGAAGTTCAAGCTGGTGCTGAGCACCGGGCTGGGCGTGGTCGGCATCGGCATCGCAGCCCTCGCTGCGACCCCCGTCTACGCGGCCACCACCGGCAGCACCACCGCCAACGCCACCGTCAACTCCTCGGTCACCCTGAGCGGCCTATCGCCCAACTTCACCATCGCCGGTGCGCCCCTGACGACCGCGACCGGATTGTCCGCGGTCACCATGAACGCCAAGACCAACAACAAGACCGGCTACAACGTCACCGTCCAGGCCGCCGCGGCGACCATGACCGGCGCCATCGCCGGCAACACCGACACCATCCCGGTCTCCGCCCTCAGCGTCCGCAACACCACCACCGGCGGCACCTACACCGCGATCAGCAACACCGCCTCGGTGCAGGTCGCGAATACGACCGCCAAGAGCACGAGCGGCGGTGACACCGTCAACAACGACTACCAGGTTGCGATCCCCTGGGTGAACGCCGACACCTACAGCGTGACCCTCAACTACATCCTCGCCAACAACCCCTAAGCTTCCGTCAGGTTTGGACGAAATCAAGGCCGGGCGAACACGAGCCCGGGCCTGGTGGGCCCTTGCACTGCTGGCACTCGTGCTGGCTTTGCTGGGGCTCTTCTATCTCTACTCGACCGGCACCATCTCGCAGGCGCTGCCGAAGGGCCTTCGCCCACCCAGCACCCCGGCCGCGTCACCCGACACGGGCGGCCTCTTCTCCTTGACCGTCAGCCCGGGTCGGATCGTCATCCCCCAGGGCGCGACCCACCAGGAGACCAGCTTCGAGGTGTCCAACAGCGGCGGGCAGGACCTCGACGTGGTCGTGGCGACGACCGAGCT
>WNFM01039567.1_pt1 | contig 10609 bp, 11 predicted proteins | sample 5400271 | NCBI WGS metagenome assembly WNFM01 (sample SAMN13153352, study PRJNA577476) | soil metagenome | isolation source: 60 cm saprolite on Douglas fir-dominated hillslope | place: USA:California | collected 2013-09-17 | reverse complement strand
CTTCTCCAACGCGCCGTAGTCGCCATCGAAGTGATGGGAGCCTGCGATTCGAACGACCTTGACGCCCTTCGCCGCAAGATCCGGACATGCCGTGTGTTTCTCCCCTTCGCCGTAATAGCACTGGATGAGTTGAGGTTGGATCTTGTCGATTTCGGGGGCGACCGGCACCGCGTCCTCGCCCGGAGGCAGGTTGAGCCAACCACTCACTTTGATCTCGAAATTCGCTCGGCTCTCCAGTCCTAGCAACGGCATCTGGATGACGTGCCGCCGCAGCTCTTGAGGCAGCCGGTTATAGGCGAACGGCAACACATCGGCGCCGAACGAATAGCCAATCAATACGACCTGGGTGGCCCGCCAGCGCTCCATGTAAGTCGACATCACCGTGGCCAAATTCGCGGCTACCTGATCCGGCGTCTTCGGGCGCCAGAAATATCTGAGACTATCCCATCCAACGACCGGCACGCCGTCGCGCTGGAGATCCTCGCCGATGACCTTGTCGAGATCGGCCCAACCGCCATCTCCCGACAGGATGATCGCCATGACACCCGACGGTCGATCGACCGGAAGCTCGACCAACGGGAGTGCCGTATCGAGCGGGTGCGTATCAGTTGCCAGTTGGACATGGGGCGCCGTCAGAGCAGCCAGGGCAGCGGCCGATGTCCCTTCGGTCGTCAATTCATGGATGTCGATCGACATTCCGCCCTGACTCAGACGTTGGACGCGATCGCGCCCATCGGCCGGGCCAGCTGACGTGATGCCGACGGACCAAAAGCCAGGCAGTTTCAAGACCTCATCGATGTGGAGGTTTTCATGATATTGCGGCCTGGCCGGCGGCCCCGCGGCGAATGGGCGATCGGCGGCGACGATGGCACTTGGATCGATCGACACCGCGCCCGCGATGGTGTTCGGGGGAGCCTGCGCAAGGATCAGCTCGGCGAGCGCACCGCCCTCGCCGATCCCCGCGAGGATAGGAGAGTAGTAGGTAGAATTGCCTGCCTTGCGCTCGAGCTGTTGGCTCACCGTCCCGACATCGGCGGCGAGATAGAGGCGCGGTTCGGAACTTCCCGACAGGTTCTGAAGATACTCCTTGGTATCGACACCAATCACCATCGCATCCTGGCGAGCCAATGCGCCAGCAGCCATATCGTCGGCGCTTGTCCACCCTGCGCCATCGGAGAAAATCACGACGAAGCCGCGAATCGCCGCATCGGGTTTGAAAAACCTGACGCTGCCGTAGCGTCCGCCATCAACCGTCGGCGGCGGCGAGCAGGCAGCAATCCCGGCCGCAAGGCAGATTGCGGCGAGGGCCTTTCCCATCATCGGGATCTGCCTACTCGCCGTGGATGGACCAGCGCCGCCAGATCGGCGAGGGCGATGAAGGGACCAACCGTCCCCGACGCAGCCTGGTAGCGTGGTTCCCAAACCGGGTGGAACTTTTCCTTGAAGGCCCTCAGCCCTTGGAAATTGTAGAGACGATTGCCCTTTGTCCAGAGCAGCCCGCCGATCCGATGCCATGGGGACGACAGCGGAGTTTGTTCGAGGCCGGCCAACGGCGCCATGCCGAGGCTCAGTCGCTCGAAGCCAGCCTCCTTGAGATGAAGGATGACGCGAGTGAAGAGAAATCTCATCGCATAAGGCGGCGCCGCCGTCAGGTGACGCATTACGCCGATCGCCGCTTCGCTGTTTGGCGCCGTCATCATGAGACTTACGAAGGCCACGGTCTTGCCGCCCTGGCGGAGCAAGGCGAGGTGCTGTTTCGCGACAAAGGCGCGGTGGAACCCGGCGACCGAAAACGCCATCTCGCCGGATCGCCGGTCGTGCAGCCAAGCATCCGAAACCGCTTGAAGTTCGGCAATCAGCAATGGGTTCGCCGGCGGCTCGAAAATTTCAACGGTGAACCCATCGCGCTCGCCGCGTTTCAAAGTATTGCGAAGATCGGCCCAACACGCCCCTTCGAGGCGGAAATCCCGCAAGGCGATACGAGCTNNNNAGGTAGAGCGGCAGGGCCTCCGCACCGACCTCGTGGAAGACGGCCCGGCCACCATGATCGTCCGCCAATTCGATGAACCGCCAAATCAGCTCTCTCCATTCCTCCTTTCGCCCGATGGGACCAAAAAGGGCGATCCAACTCCGCCCCTGCTTGCCGTACATCAGCATCGACTTGCCGGTTTGAGAAAACAGGAAGCTCTTGTCGCCCATGAGTGCAAGGATCGCTTCGGCTCCGCCCTGGTCGCGAATGATCGCCTCCGCTCGGATCATCTCGTCGGCAGTCGGAGGCGATGGATCGCCGGAGGTTGGTCGCAGCAACTGCCAGATGGCAATTCCGAGGGCGAGCGTACTCGCCCCGACAATGGCGCGAAGCGCCCGCGGCGCCTGGGCGTTGAACTCGAACTGCCACCAAAGGTCGTGCGTGTAGGGCGTGTCGCGGAAGGCGAAGAACAGGATCCACGCGGCGGTTGCGATGACGATGACGATCGCCACACATGAGCCGGACGTCATCGGCACGCTTAGCACCGACGCTCGGCGTGAGAATTGCCGCCGGCACCCAAGTAGGATCAGCAGGACGAAGACGATGATGCCGGCTTCGCCATAGGCCAGCCCCTTGGCCAGTGACAAGCCGAGAGTGATCAGCACCAAGATGAAGGCGACCCACCAAGCGCCATCCAACCGGCGAAACAGGCCTTGAACGACGAACAGCAGGATAACGCCGACCAGGCTGGCGATGAAATGCGCGGATTCGACCACCCATATCGGTAGCGTCATCTGAAGCGTCGCCAGCCGAGACCCGAAGGCCGGCGTGGCACCCGAGATCATCAGCATCATTCCAGTCGCAAAGACCACCACGCCAACGAACCGAGGCGTCAACCACGAAGAGGTCGCGACTGCCGCGGCGGCGATCGCCGGGCTGACCTTGCCTACCACGTTCCGGATTTCGAAGGCGGCAAACAATGCGGTCGACAAGAGAAGCGGCAGTAGGAAATAGATACCCCGATATGCCAGAATCGCGGCAACCACTTCGTTGGGCGACATCCGACCGGACAATCCGAAGATGACCACCGCGTCGAATACGCCCAAGCCGCCTGGCACGAAACTGATCGCGCCGAGCCCCGTCGCCGCTGCGAATACCGCGGCAAATGGAAGCAACGCGATCCGCTCGTCTGGGAGGAGCACCCAGAGCGCGCCGGCGGCGGTGATAACATCGACTCCCACCAGCACGAGCTGAGCAACGAAGAGAAGCGGTGTTGGCAGCGTCAGAACGGAGCTACGCAGACGTGAATTGTCGCGTTCCCACGCGCAAAGGATAACCAGGAAAACCGCGGCCGCCACGATCAGCCAGGCGATCGCCTCCATCCAGAGGACGGGCAAGGGGAGGAGTTCACCAATTTGAGGGGCGGGAACGAGCGAACTCGCTGCGGTAAAGATTGCGATGTCGATGCCGGACCCGATGGCGATGAACGCGACGATGCGGCCGATCGCCTCGGGCGCCATGCCGACGCTGCGGTAAAGGCGATACCGGACCGCGCCGCCGCTCAGCGCCCCAAAGCCGACGGCGTTTCCCAAGGCATTGCCGCAGAACGAAGCGATCAGCAGGATCGGCACCGGCACGCGGGTAACCGCATAGCGGGCGGCACAGAATTCGCGCCCAATAAGAGCAACGAAGCTCAACACGGTCGCCGCCACAGACAGGCCAACGGCCTGAACGGGGACCTGCCTCAGAGCACCGATGATCGCATGGTAATCGAGATCACGGGACAGGCGATCGACTAGCGCGATTACCAAGCCGCCGACCGCGAGAGCGGCGATCGGCGCGACACGCTGACGGATCAAGGCGACGAATCTTGATCGCTCGAGCGGTGTCCCGTCTTCCTTGGCGCGGACTGAAAGGGGCGGCTCGCCGCCGGGTTCAATCGACGATTTGGCCGAGCCGTCCGAAGATCTCTGCTGCGCCGTCGTGCGTGTCCACAGCTGCCGGCCGTCCTTCAAGGACAGGATTCCGGCATCGTTGTCCATTTTCCGCGCAGCCCGCACTCAGCCGTCTAACCTGAACAGCTTCACTAGGCGCAGCCGGATCCCAGCGACCTGCTGGGCGAGTCGTTCACGTGGCAGGAATGATCGACGGGCCCGATCGGAAGGTCGAGGCCGGCACCGCCTGTGCAGGCCGCCATTGCCAGGGCAGCGGCGACGACAAGAACGAAGGATCCCTGCCGTTTCGCTCTCGACGGCATTGTGTTCTTCATGTTGGAAGTGGTCTCAGCGTGCGCCGGCGAAAACGTCATGGCTGGCAATTCGGACATCTTCAGTCTCCATGGCTTGGTAGATCGTCAAGCGCGGATCGATCTCCGCGAGAGGACGCGGGCATGACGATCTCATGCGTAAAATACATTCTGGTCACACGCACATGTCTGCGATGAATTAGGGTGCTTCGAGATCGACCTCCCTCATCGTTTGTGACGCTGTAATGCAGGAGGGCGACGTCATCCGCGCAGGGCGGGCACCGTCGCAGCTGCCAACTCAGGACTCTTGCTCCGGCGCTTGATAGATGGCCGGAGGCGAGAATCGAGGTTTCTCCGGCATCTTCGGTTGCGGCGCTGGGTAGAAGAGCGGCTCGCGGGTGTCCCAGGAGAGCTCGAAGGGCATTTGCATGCGCACGCCGGCACCGTGGTTTTGGGCGTTCTGCTGCTGGGCTTCCTGGAGAGCCGTTGCCGCGCTCTCGCTCCACGGCATCCGATAATAGCGAGGCTCGTCGACCCCTGGGAGTTGGACCCAAAGGTAGATCCCCTTTCCTTCCGCTGCGTAGGAACCGAGCAACTTGACATCGTCGATGCCGCCGCGTGCGATCTCGAGCGCCGTCGATTTCGGCCGCCCCAGCATGTCCGAGTAGCCGAAGAAAAGGAGCGTGAGGAGTACGGCGAAGAAGCTTGCGACCACGGCACGGCGGCGATGCGTCATCGCCGGCATGCCGAGGAAGGCGAATGCGCCAAGCAAGAGAGCGAGCGTAACGAAGGCGATCACGAACGTTGTCATTTGGGCACTCCCGATGCAGCAGCGCGTAGATCCTTGTGAATCCGGTTGAGACTGCCCGGTGCCATCTCGCTCTTCTCGTCGAGACGGAAGCGGAAGACGGTGACTTCCTGACCTTGGAAGCTCAACTCGGTGGCGGAGCGCACGATTTCGTGGACTTGTCCGTCCGCGCCCTGGACCGATGCGGTGGCAGTGATCGGTATCGGAAACTTGCGGTCAGCGCTGCGGTACAGATGAGCATTAACGACATACTCGCCGGGCCACCTGCCGCGGCCGTAGGCAACCTCGTAGTTCAGCGAGTTCGGATCACCGCTATGGCCGAGGTCGTCGCGGACGAGATTGAAGATTGCACCGCCCTTATTGGAATAGCCAACGGGCACATCGCCTGGCCCTTGCACCCAAAGGTCGACATCCGCATCGAACTCGGGCGCCCAGCGCAGCTCGACAATGACGTTGCCGGGCGGCTGCGCGCCCTTGTTCTCCTCCGCCTTCCTGTGCACATGAGCGAGCGCGATGCCGCCGATCAGGAGGTACATGAAGACAAGGAGGAACAACATGTCCCGGAAGGACACGTTCATGCCGCGCCACACGGCTCAGATCTCCTGACGGGCGAGCAATTGCGCGTTGGTGCCGAGCCAGAGATAGCCGACGCAGGCGAGCAGATTGGTGTAGAGAGCAGTGCCGGAGCCGACGAAGATGGCTTCGATGATCGACTTGAAGCTCTCGAAACTCTGCGCCTGATCGACAGAGAGTGCGCTGACCGTTACGACCAGACCGAGTACCGTGCCAACCATGCCGAGATAGACCAAGGTGTTCCCGATCCAGCGAACGGCCTGCCAGTCGCTTCGGAAAGTGCGCCAGAGCCCCCAAAGAAAGAGCGCGGTGATGAGGAAGCACATTCCCGAGCTGTCGGCCTGATAGGGCTTGAGCGCCCAGCCTTCGGCCCAGGCCGCCGCGACAAGGGCAGCGCCCACCAGATTGATCACGGTGAAGCGGGCGACGAAGGCCTTGGGGGAGGCACGGCTCTGATCGTCGCTGGACTTGAGCGCCTGAAGCCGCGAAACGATTCCCACCGGCTCGACGGCAGCGACAGGTTCGGACCGAAAGGCGCCAACCCTCGCCTTCTCTTGCCATAGCATCGAATTGCTCATGTCATCTCCATTGATACAGTCAGGGAACCGTCTGTGAGGGCGCGAGAACGATGATCCGCCCTTCCCTGGCGGCAATCTTTCCACCTCGTGTCCTTATCTACCTCGCGTCGCGCGTGGGACCGAGTGAAGTGGGGTAAATCTTGGTGAATCGTGGTGAGTCCCACCCGCGGCGAGCAGGACGGCAGTGGTTACTGCGGTTACGTCGGCCCGCACTTGGTATCCAAAGCTCGAGTTCAACCAATTCAACGATCTGGAGGAAACGATCCGGAAGGAGCCGTAGGCCTTGGGGTCTCCGCCTTTGCCCATCTCGCGGGACCCGTGTGGGGCACGGGCTTCGTCGTCGATCGCCGAGGACATCTTCTTACTGCCGACCACGTCACAAACTCCTGTTCGCATATCGACGTCGTCGGCGCCCATTCGCGCATGCCTGCGATGATCGAAGCGCGGGACGAGGCCAATGATCTAAGCCTTTTGCGTGCTGAGCCCGATATCGGAGTCCCGGTCGAATTCAAACGCGATGGCGAGCCCGCCGCGGGATCACTGATTCTTGTCGCCAATTTCTCCGAAGCCCAGGGTCTTGCGAACCTCGGCCAGGCTCAAGGCCGAACGCTTTTCAATGGGATGATCATGGTTGGACCGCCGACCCGTAGCGAGGCGGCAACACGGCTCTATATCGTTGTGGAGGCTCGGCCCGGCAGCAGCGGAAGTCCAGTGATCGACCCCAATGGTTTCGTCGCCGGGCTGATCTCCAGCAAGGTCAGCTGGCACGGACGCTCAGCCCCGCCCGGACAGCCGAGCGAGGTTCGCGTCGCGATCGGCGCAGCGAGCGCCAAGGATTTTCTGCGTCGCCACGATGTCAACTTCCTCGAGGGCTCCAATATTCTGAAGTCCGTGTCGAATGTCGTGCCTGAGAGACCGAGAAATCGCACGCTTCTTCGACTATTTCGACCGCGGCGATCTTGAAGTAAGCGCTCGGCGAAGACAGGTCACCGACAGTCGCGCGGTGCCACTTTTGCCCTGTGAGGGCCGTAGGCGAAGCGACTCAGGTTGCGGCCGAGCGCTCAGCGCTTAGCGGCTTCCAGTTCCAGTGCAGTGCGATCGCCGACGAGAAGGACGTGGCGATGCCCCTCGGCGGTAGCTGGGTCACCTGAGGCGGCAGAGGGTGAATGCGACAATCGTGAAGGCGTCGCGGATCTCGCCCTTGCCGATCATTTCGGCCACCGCTGACATCTCGACGATGCGTAACTCCCGAATGTCGTCCATTCCTGGTTCGAATTTTGCACCTCGTAACCGCTGATCGTCGAGCCGCGCGACGAAAACGGAGGTTCGTTGAGCGGTGAGGCCGCCGATCGGATGATACCAGGAGATCGCCTCCAATCTGTCGCCCACAATGCCCGCTTCCTCGCGCAATTCCCTGTGGGCGGCCATTTCTGCGGTCTCGCCGGATTCGATCTGGCCCATCGGAAACTCCCACGACGAATCGTCGATCGGATGTCGATGCTGCCTGAGCAAAATGGTGCGATTTGCGTCGGAAATCGGGACGACAGTGACGCTGTCCGGACGCTCGACGACATAGTAGTGATCGAACGGGCTGCCTGACGCCCCGATCGCGTCTTTCCTGATGGCAAGCCAGGGACAAGCGAAGACGACCGAGCCAGCCCCTTCAAGTCGCTTTCGACTCGTATCTACCAATGCAGGTGCCCTCGCCGGGATTTGTCGCGTGGCCGCTTCCGCCGTCATTCGGCATGAGCGGTCGCCGCGGCGTGATCCTTAATCCTTAGGCGCTGCGGCGAGGGTTCTCGTGCTGCTGCGTAACGCCGCCGTCGTGGCGCAGGTTAGCGACCTCGTCACGGCTGAGGATTCTGCCGAGCTCGATGCGCGTCCGCGCCGCCGAGCGCATGAGAGCATCGATTGCATCCTGAAGAACAGCGACGCTTTCGGCTGAGCTTTCAAGGACCGCGTGATCGAGCGCCGCGAGAAACGACACGGTATCGCCGGTCACCCGCGTCAGCAGCTGGGTCCCGAGCAAGCTTGCACTCGTGCCGCGCCCGTCGGCGTTGGCACGGTGCGGCAGCGAAGGACGAGCAGCGCCGCCGCTCGGCGTGGTCGGGGGACGGGATGGCCGTGGCTGCAAGACCTTCCGCCCCGACTCGCCCTTGAGCCTTCCGCTGCGCCTGATGATGTACCGTATGGCCGGCGCCGTGCAGCCGTAATCTCGCCCGATCTGGGCAATCGTTTCACCGCCTGCATATTTGGCCAGAATCTGCGGCCACTCGCCGTGCGGGATCTTTCCTTTTGTCCGCGTATTTACCATCACTTCTCTCGCATTCTCGTCATGCACCTATGACGATAATCATATCATCCGATGCGCAACCGTTCAACCGCGCCAGCGGTCTACTTGATGATCAAGAAAATATCGGGGTGATTCGAGAAAACACAAGGTGATCCCCGATAATGGCCGGGCAGGTGAAATCTCCCCGGGCTTAAATCTCGCCGACCCATGGTTCAAGCGTTAACACCAGGCGGGAGAACCCGAAATAGCCGGCTATCAAGAGAGCCGAATGGCGAAATCGCCCGCGAAAATGCGCCGATAGGGCGGGGTGAGGCCGTCGGTGCCGATCGTGACCTGAGTTGAGAAAGCGCGATGACGCAACGCTTGATAGGCTAACGTGCGGGGATCTCGTCGGCTGCTTTTCCTCGGGGAGCACCATGCCCGCGGTCTGAGATGAAATCCAGCGGGCTAGGCGCAGCATCAGAGTTTGTGCGTCAACGGGATCGTCGACGCCCAGAGCTATATTAACTCGCGAGCTACTGCGGAAGGTAAACGTCATGCTCGGCGAGGGAATGTCGTATTCCTCCAGAATGTTCCAGGCCTCGGCGATCGCGTCTTCGGCATCTGGGATCGACAGGAGGTGGAAATAGATAGTGGGCATCTCCCGACTCCTCTTGCCTTGTATTATCGATATCCCCCATTGTCATCGATATCCCCCGTTGTCGTCTCGGAAGTCAAGAATTCGATGCCGTCAGGATTTGGATCGACCTCGTAAGACGGGACCGTCGCGTGCGCCGGCGACCATCCTGCGGGGAGCATGAGCCTTGGTGTCGTAAGATCGCTCGTCACGCCATATTTCGAAGCGGTGCGCCTGACATTCGGCATCAAAATACTCCCCTAAAAGGGGCGGCAAGGCTTTTCGAGGGGGTCTATAGCGAAGAGTTCGCTGCCACCGTTCTGTCGGGTTGATTAACCGTAGATTGCATTACCAGAGCGTAACCTCATCGATAACGATATAACTTGTCTCAATATTATCACAAACCTTATCTTAAACAATATTTTTCCTTATCTTAAACGATATTTTTTGGATAGTTGGCAAAAATCTCTCGTCCGATCAGTATGTTAGATAGCGACCCCACTGCTGGGCAAGCAGTCCAGCGCGCGCCAGATCCGCATCGCGAATAAATTACTCCACCCACATCGATCGGCCGAAGTTCACTATTCCGCGGTCTCGAAACCGCGGGCGCGGTACCACTCGTAGGTTCGACCGATGCCCGCATGCAGTGACACCGTCGGGGTATAACCGGTCACGGTGACAGCGAGCCCGAGATGCGGTTGCCTCCGTTCCGTGGATCCTTGGGTTGCCGGGCCACGCTCTATCTCGAGATGTTTGCCGACCGTCGCGACAATAAGCTCTGCAAGACGGGCGATCGACATTTCTTCCGTGTTTGATCCGATATTAAACGTCCTGTTGAGCCCCGCTGAAGCCTTGGCGAGCCGAATGATGAACTCGACTGCGTCGTCGACATAACAGAACGTCCTCTTGTGGTCGGCCGAAAAGACCAGCAGCTTGCCGCCCATCGGGGTTTGGTGGGCTCGTTTCAAAAGCTCTGGTACGACATGGGCCATCCCCATACGAGGGCCATAAATATTGTGCGGACGGATAATGGTGAACGGGACTCCCGCATGATGGCAAAGCGCCTCGCCGTAGATTTTCGACAGCATGTAGGATGTCCGGGGTTGCGCCAGGTCCGTGACCGCCAAGGGCGTTGTCTCAGGAGTCGGGAACGGCATTCCGAAATACTGGAGCGTTCCCGCATAGACCTCGCTCGTCGACGGGAATACGAGGCGGCGCAAGCCAGTCTGCCGGCGTGCAACGTCTATGACGTTGACCAGCGAGCCCACATTGTCGGTCAGGACCTCGTACGGCTGTTCGGCAACACGTCCAACCCCGACGATGGCAGCCATGTGAAAGATGTAGGTATAGTCGTCGGCAAGCCGCTCGAGACCGCTTTCATCGATCAAATCGCCGATGATCAGCCTATATCGGCTATTCGCCCGTAATGCCTCGAACTGCGCGTCAATGGTGCCGCGGCGGCAATTTTCGTAAGCATGGACCTCAAACCCTTCCGCTAGGAGGCGGCTCGACAAATGATATCCAATG
>WNFM01341341.1_pt1 | contig 10611 bp, 7 predicted proteins | sample 5400271 | NCBI WGS metagenome assembly WNFM01 (sample SAMN13153352, study PRJNA577476) | soil metagenome | isolation source: 60 cm saprolite on Douglas fir-dominated hillslope | place: USA:California | collected 2013-09-17 | reverse complement strand
TGCGGCGGAGCGGCCGCTGCTCGATGCGGAAGAGCGCGCCTACGTCGCGCTCGGCGCCGAGCGGAGCAGGCTGCCGGGCCCAGATTCGACGCGCTTGCGCGCGCTGGAGGCCGAGTTCGCGGCCGCCGAGCAGGCCGCGGAGGCGACCGTCGAGACCGAGGAGTTCGTGCGCATCCTCGAGCGTGCCGGGGCGAAGGACTTGAACGCGTCCACCTCGAGCGACGTGACCGCCTACACCTGCTCGCTGCCCTCCAACCGCCTCGAGCTGTGGGCGGCCATGGAGGGCGGGCGCCTCGCGCACCCGGTGTTCCGCGAGTTCTACAAGGAGCGCCAGGTGGTGATCGAGGAGCGGCGGATGCGCACGGAGTCGTCCCCGTTCGGGCGCCTGCTCGAGGAGTTCGTGCACGCCGCGTTCTCGGCGCATCCCTACGGTTTCGGCACGATCGGCTTTCCGTCCGACCTGGAGTCGTTCTCGCGCACCCAGGGCGAGGCGTTCTTCCGCCACTACTACGTGGCGCCCAACATCACGATCGCGGTGGTCGGGGACGTCTCGCTCCCCGAGCTTCGCGCGATGGCCGACCGCTATTTCACGGACATCCCGGCCGGCCCGCCGCCGCCCGCCGTCGCCACGATCGAGCCCCCGCAGCGGGCCGAGCGGCGGGCGATCCTCCAGGATGCGGCGCAGCCGATGGTGCTGGTCGGCTGGCACGTTCCTGCCTCGAGCGACCCGCGTTACGTCGCCTACCAGGCGCTTGCCGACCTGCTCGGCGGCGGCGACCACGCCCGGCTGCAGAAGGCGCTCGTGAAGGACGAGCGCATCGCGGTGGACGTGGAGACGACGACCGGCTTCCCCGGGGAAAAGTTCCCCTCGCTCTGGGGCGTCCTCTCGGTGCCGGCCGTCGGCGTGCCGCCCGACTCGGTGGAACGGGAGGTCTGCCGCGTGATCGACGACGTGCTCACGAAACACCCGCTCACCCAGGCCGAGCTGGCCGGCTACAAGGTGCGCGTGCGCGCGCAGAAGCTGGGCGCGGTGGAGCGCAACGGGGCGCTCGCGAACGAGCTGTCGATGGCGCAGACGCTCCACGGCGACTGGCGGGAGTTCTTCCGCGATCAGGACCGCGTGCTGGCGCTCACGCCGGCGGACCTCGCGGACGCGATGCGGCGCGCGTTCACGCGCACGAATGACATGCGCTCAGCACCCCGCATTTTCGCGCTCGCCGTGCCCGCCGCCGCCGTGCTGTTCGGCCTCGCTGCCGGTGCCGCCACCGGTGCCGGTGCCGAAGCTTCCCGGTTCGATCCGCATCATCTGGCGGCACCTCCGCTCCGGCCGCTCCGAATTCCCGAGCCGGAGCGCACGACGCTGCCGAACGGCATCGTGGTCTTCCTGCTCGAAGATCACACGTTCCCGATTGTGACCGGGACCGCCTATTTTCCGTCGAGCCCCGCACTCGTCCCCGACGGCCGGGTGGGGCTCGCCGAGCTGACCGGCGACGTCATGCGGCGCGGCGGGAGCGCCGCTCACCCGGGCGACGCGCTAGACGACCGCCTCGCGGCGATCGGCGCGAGCATCACCACCTGGCTCTCGGGCGAGCTCGGCTACGGTGGCTTCCGCTCGCTCGCCGAGCACGCCGACGAGGTCGTGGGCCTCTTCGCCGAAGTGCTCGCGCGCCCGGCGTTCCCCGAGGACAAGCTCCAGCTCGCGAAGCTCTCGCTCCACCAGGAGATCGCGAGCCGGAACGACGAGGTGTTCCCGATCGCCTCCCGGATCGCGAACCGCGCCGTCTACGGCAAGGGATCTGCGTGGGCGCGCATCCCCGAGCACGCGGGCGTGAACGCGGTCGCGCGCGCCGACTGCCAGCGGCTCCACGCGCAGGTGTTCGTCCCCGAGCGGATGGTGCTCGCGGTCTACGGCGACTTCCGGAGCGCGGACATGAAGCGGCGCCTCGCCGCCGCGTTCGCGGGCTGGAAGCAGGCCGGCACGCCGGCGCCGCCCCTGCCCGCGGTCGCGGGCCACGTCGAGCCGCGCCTCTATTTCGCGCCCAAGGAGGACGTCACCCAGTCGGTGCTGCTGCTCGCCGGGCTCGGCGCGCGGGTCGACGAGCCCGATGTCGCGGCGCTCGACGTGGTGGAACAGGCGCTCGGGGGCGGGGGGCAGTCGCGGCTCAACCGCCACATCCGCACCGAGCGCGGTCTCGCCTACACCACCGGCGCAGAGGCCGGCGAGGAGTACCGCCGACCGGGCGTGTTCCTCGCCTGGTCGCTCACGCGCAACGATTCGGCTCTCACCGCGCTGCGGCTCCTGCGCGGCGAGGTCGAAGGCGTCCTGAAGGAACCGCTCGGCGACGACGAGTTCCGCGCCGCCAAGGAGTCGGTGATGAACCAGTTCGTCTTCAACTTCGAGCAGCGCTCGGCGCCGCTCTTCCGCGCCGCCTACTACCAGGTGCAGGGCTACCCGATCGACTTCCTGAGCACCTACCAGCGCGCGCTCGGCGCGGTCACGCCGGCGACGGCCTTCGCGGCGGCGCACCGGCACATCCGTCCCGGCGAGCTGGCGGTGATCGTGGTGGGGAAGGAGCAGGCGTTCGAGCACCCGCTCGAGCGCGAGGGCCTGCCCGTCGAGCGCGTGGACATCACGATCCCGCCCGAGCCCGACCACTAGCCGGCGCCCGGGCATCCCACGGGGCGTCGCGCACCCGCGCCCTCCCCGGCGGACCCACGCTTCGCATGGGTACCCGGCCCGGCCAGCGCCGCTCCTGTATGCTGGCCGGGTGAGCCGCAATCTCCAGCTCGAGTTCCCCGGCCGTCCCGTGCGTTCGCGCATCCGTATCGCCCGCGGCGGGCTCTCGCGGCTGGGCGCGTTCGCGCGGTCGACGACCGGGGCCCGGCACGTCGTGCTGGTGAGCGATGCGAAGGTCGGCGGGCTCTACGGCGCTGCCGCGGCGGGCTCGCTCGCGCGCGCCGGGATCGCGGTCGACCGCCTGACGGTGCCGGCGGGGGAGGCGGCGAAGCGCGCGCGCGTGCTCGAGCGCGTCTGGGAATCACTCGCCTCCCGCGAGCTGGGCCGCGACGGGGCGCTCGTGGCGCTCGGGGGCGGCGCGGTGGGGGACCTCGCCGGGTTCGCCGCGGCCACCTGGCTCCGCGGCGTCCAGTGGGTGGACGTCCCGACCACGCTCCTCGCCCAGGTGGACGCGAGCGTCGGCGGGAAGACCGCGGTGGACCTCGTGGCGGGCAAGAATCTGGTCGGCGCGTTCCATCAGCCCGCGGGCGTGCTCGTGGACGCCGACCTCCTCGCGACCTTGCCCGTGCGGCAGCGGCGGAGCGGTCTCGCCGAGGTGGTGAAGACCGGTTTCGCGGTGGACGCGGCGCTCTGGCGCTGGCTCGAATCGCATCTCGACGCGCTCGCCGCGGGCGAGCCGGCGGCGCTGGCCGGCGCGGTGGAGCGCTCGCTCGCCGCCAAGGCGCGGGTCGTCCAGGCGGACGAGCGCGAGCAAGCGGGCGGGGCTCGCACGGCGCTCAACTTCGGCCACACGCTCGGGCACGCCCTGGAGGCCGTGCTCGGCTACCGCGGCCTCCTGCACGGCGAGGCGGTCGGGCTCGGGCTCCGGGCTGCCGGCTGGCTCTCGGTGCGCGCCGCGGGCCTGGCACCCGAGTCGCACGTCCGGCTCGAGGCGGCGCTCGACCACCTCGGGCTCCCGGTGCGCATGCCGGCGGTGAGCATCGCGCGGCTGCTCGCCGCGATGCAACAGGACAAGAAGCGCGCGGCCGGCACCGTCCGCTGGGTATTGACGCCCCGGATAGGCGATGCTAGCGTGCCGCGCGCTGTGGAAACCCGACTCGTGCGTGCCGCGCTGGTGCATTCCGGCGCGCGGACGGCGCGTGCCTGAAGGTGGCCCCGATGCTTCGCATCCTCATCCTGCACGGACCCAACCTCCAGGCGCTCGGCTCGCGAGAGCCGGAGCTCTACGGTCGCGTGACGCTGGACGAGGTGAACTCGCGTCTCGGCGCGCTCGCGAACGAACTCGGCTGCGAGGTCGAGACGTTCCAGAGCGCGCACGAGGGAGTTCTCATCGACGCGTTGTACCAGGCCCGCGGCCGCTGTCACGGTGTGGTCTTCAACCCGGGCGGCCTGACGCACACGAGTGTCGCGATACGCGATGCGATCGCGGGCGCCGGTCTTCCCACGGTCGAGGTGCATGTGTCGAATCCCCAGGCGCGTGAAGCGTTTCGCCACGGCTCCCTCGTTGCCGGCGTCGCCGTCGGCACGGTCGCGGGCTTCGGCGTCGAGAGCTACCGCCTGGCGCTGCGCGGCATCGTCGCGCACATCGAGAGCCATGCCGCGCGCGACTGAGCGCCGGAAGGCCGCCCCGGCGGCGAAGCCGCCCCGGGGAGCGAAATCCGCCGCCGCGGCCGGCGCCACCCCCGCAGCGTCGCCCGGCGTCGCGGTCGCCGGGTTCGAGCTCGACGAGCTGCGCCGGCTCATCCGCCTCGTCCAGCGCACCGGCATCGGCGAGCTGGAGCTGAACTCGAACGGCCGCTCCGTGCGCATCTCGGCGACGCCCGCGGGCGGCGCCAGCTGGGTGGCGAGCGCCCCCGCCGCCGGCCCCTCTGTCGCGGGGGCCCCCGCCGCCCGCCCCGCCGCGGAGCCGCCGCCGGCCGCTGCAGCAGCCCCGGCCCCCGAGCCCGCCAGCCGGCTCAAGGCGATCGTCTCGCCGATGGTGGGCACGTTCTATCGTACGCCCGCGCCGGACGCCGATCCGTTCGTCGAGGTCGGCGACGTCGTCGAGGTGGGCCAGACGGTGTGCATCATCGAGGCCATGAAGCTCATGAACGAGATCGAGGCCGAGACCAAGGGCCGCGTCGCGCAGGTGCTGGTGGAAAACGCGCAGCCGGTGGAATTCGGGCAAAAGTTGTTCCTGGTGGAGCCGATCTGACACGGAAGTCGGACGAGGTGCGAGCGAGCGGGCCGGACCCGCGCGCAAGTGCCCGCCACGTGAGGACCACATGAACATCCGCAGCGTGCTCGAAAAGATGATCGCGGCTCGCGCGAGCGACCTGCACCTCAAGGCCGGAACTCCGCCGGTGGTGCGCGTCGACGGCGTGCTCTACACACTCGACGAACCCGCCCCGACCTCGCAGGAGCTGCGCGAGGTCTACCAGCAGATGCTCAATGAGGAGCAGCGCGCCCATTTCACCACGCACCACGAGATCGATTTCGCGTTCGGCGTCTCTGGGCTGGCCCGCTTCCGCGCCAACATCTTCATGCAGCGCGGCACACCCGCGCTCGCGCTCCGCCACGTCCCGGTCGAGGTGCCGACGCTCGAGGACCTGGGGCTTCCGCCGGTCATCCGCGACCTGGCGTTCTCGCCGCGCGGGCTCATCCTCGTCACGGGCCGGACCGGCTCGGGCAAGTCCACGACGCTCGCGGCGATGATCGACACGATCAACCGCACCACGACGCGCAACGTGATCACGGTCGAGGACCCGATCGAGTTCCTGCATCGCGACCGGCTGTCCTTCATCCACCAGCGCGAGGTCGGGCTCGACACCGCGTCGTTCCAGGACGGCCTGCGCTACGTGCTGCGCCAGGACCCGGACATCATCCTGGTGGGCGAGATCCGCAATCTGGAGACCATGTCCACCGCGCTCATGGCGGCCGACACGGGGCACGTCGTGATGAGCACGCTGCACACGACCGACGTCGTGCAGAGCATCCAGCGGATCGTCTCGTTCTACCCGCCGCACCAGCACGACGAGGTGCGCATGGCGCTCTCCGCGAACCTGCGCGCGGTCGTGTCCCAGCGCCTGATCCCGCGGCGAGACGGCGCCGGGCGCATCCCGGCGGTCGAGGTCATGCTCAGCACGCCCACGGTGCGCGAGTACATCCTCGACGCCGAGAAGGTGTCGATGATGCACCAGTTGATCGGCGAGGGCGTCACCCAGTACGGGATGCAGACGTTCGACCAGTCCGTCCTGGCGCTCCTGCGCGAGGGGCTCATCACCGAGGAAGAGGCGCTCCGGAACTGCAACAACCCGAACGAACTGGCGTTGAAGCTCAAGGGGATCGCCGCCACGTCGGACCGCACCTGGCAGCCTGTCGAGGCCGCCGAGCGCGACTCGGACGCCACGACCCCGGCGCCGGGTGCGGCGCAGAGCCCCATGGGCTCGACGGGTGGCGTGCCGAAGCAGCCGGACTGGATGTCCCGCGAGTAGCGGGCCGCTTCCATGTTCAAGAAGGTCCTGATCGCCAACCGCGGCGAGATCGCCCTGCGTGTGATCCGTGCCTGCCGCGAGCTCGACGTGGCGACCGTGGCGGTGTTCAGCGAGGCCGACCGCGACAGCCTGCACGTGCGGCTCGCTGACGAGTCGGTGTGCATCGGTCCGCCCGCGCCGGCGCAGTCGTACAACTACATCGCCCGGCTCATCTCGGCGGCCGAGGTCACCGGCGCGGACGCGATCCATCCCGGCTACGGGTTCCTGTCCGAGAACGCGCACTTCGTCGAGGTGTGCGAGTCGTGCGGGTTCACGTTCATCGGGCCGAGCCCGGAGATGATCCGGCGGATGGGCGACAAGGCCGAGGCCAAGCGCACCATGAAGGCCGCGGGCCTGCCCATGGTCCCGGGCAGCGACGGCATTCTCGCCGACGTGGACGAGGCGACCGGCGTCGCGCGCGAGATCGGATTCCCGGTCATCGTGAAGGCGGCCGCGGGCGGCGGCGGGCGCGGCATGCGCATCGCCTGGGACGAGAAGCAGCTCCGCCAGGGCTTCGGCATCGCCCAGGCCGAGGCGGGCGCCGCGTTCAGCAACAGCGCCGTGTACCTCGAGAAGTACATCGCCCGCCCGCGCCACATCGAGGTCCAGCTCTTCGGCGACGGCCAGGGCAACGTCGTCCACTTGGGCGAGCGCGAGTGCTCGGTGCAGCGAAACCACCAGAAGCTCATCGAGGAGGCGCCGAGCGCCGTCCTGACCCCGGCGCAGCGCGTGCAGATGGGCGAGCTGGCCGCCCGCGGGGCGGCGTCGATCGGGTACCGGAACGCCGGCACGATGGAGTTCCTCTACGACGAGGACGGCATGTTCCATTTCATGGAGATGAACACGCGCATCCAGGTCGAGCACCCGGTCACCGAGGAGGTCACCGGCATCGACCTCGTGAAGGAGCAGATCCTGGTGGCCGCGGGCGAGCCCATGACGTTCCGCCAGGCGGACGTCCAGTGGACCGGGCACGCGATCGAGTGCCGGATCAACGCCGAGGATTTCGAGCATGGCTTCCGCCCGAGCCCGGGCCGGGTGACGTACTGGTACAAACCCGGGGGGCCGGGGCTTCGCGTGGACAGCCACGTCTACGCCGGCTACGTCATCCCGCCCTACTACGATTCGATGATCGGCAAGCTGATCGCGCACGGGAAGGACCGGCCCGAGGCGATCCGCCGCATGGAGATCGCGCTCGAGGAGATGATCGTGGAGGGCATCAAGACCACGATCCCGTTCCACCGCCTGGCGCTCGCGAGCGAGAGGTTCCGCGCCGGCGACCTGAGCACGCGTTTCGTGGAGGAGCTGCTCAAGGACCACCGCGCGCCCACCGCGGCCGCGCCCACCCCGCGGTGACCCCGGCCGCGCGATGACCCCGGCCNNCTGCGCGCCACCACCACGCTCGCCTGGGCGCGCTCCCACGGCGCCGCGCGCATCGAGCCGTTCGCCGAGACCGCCGGGGCGCTCGCTTTCCGCGACGGCCACCCGGGGGCGCTGGCGTGCGGCGAGCGGGACGGTCGCATCGTGCCGGGCTTCGACCTCGGGAACTCCCCCGGCGAGTACACGCGCGAGCGCGTCTCGGGCCGCACGCTGGCGTTCGCCAGCACGAACGGCTCGCGCGCCCTGCTGGCCGTGGCCCGCTGCCGCCGCCGGTGGCTCGCGAGCTTCGTGACGCTCGCCGCCACGGCCGAGGCGATGGCAGCGGAGACGGTGGCGAGGGGCGGTGACATCTGGCTCGTGTGCGCGGGCAAGCTCGGGGGCTTCGCCATGGAGGACGCCGCCTGCGCCGGCGCGCTCGCGGCGCGCCTCGCCGCGCGCGGCAGCCGGCTCGGCAACGATGCGGCACGGCTCGCGGTGGCGCTCGAGCCCGACGGGGCCGCCGCGGTGCGCGCGCTCGTCGAGGGCTCGGACCACGGCCGCTGGCTCGCGAGCCTGGGCGATGCCTTCGCCGCCGACGTCGCGGCGTGCGCGACGCTCGACGCGCTGGCGGCACCAGCCGAGTGGTGAGCCGGACTTCCGGGCACTGGCCGATGGCCGGTCCGGCCCTCGGCCACTCCTGGACGCAGCCTAGCGCCGCTGCGCCTGGACGAGCATGACGAGCGCCACCGAGCCGAACAGCACGTCCGCCGACCACGCCGCGACGTACGGCGGCAGCGCGCCGTTGTGCCCCAGCGCCTGGCCCGCGCGCATGATGCCGTAGTAGAGGAACGAGATCGCCACCGAGAGCCCGAACCCGAGTGCCGCGCCCTGCATGCGCAGGCGCGTGGCGAGCGCGCCGCCGATCACGACCACGATCAGACAAATGAGCGGGAACGCCAGCTTGAGATGCAGGTCGACCAGGTAGTTCTCGACCCGCGCCCCGCTCGCGCGCAGGCGTTCGATGTAGCTCCGGAGCTCGAACCAGTTCATCTCCTCGGGCTTGTGGCCCTCCTTGGCGAAGTCGTCCGGGCGCTCGCCCAGGCCGCCGACCGCCATGCGCTGGAACGCCTCGGCCTGCTCGTGGCCGCGCTCGAACTGGCGCACGTAGCCGGAGACGAACACCCAGCGCTGGCCGTCCCAGCTCGCCTCCGCGGCGTCGATCCGGCGCGCCAGTACACCGGAGTGGAATTCCTGGAGCGAGACCTCGTGCATGCGCTGCTCGTGCACGAGGTAGAGCCCCACGACCCAGATGTGTCCGCCGCGGCCCAGGTAGGTGACGTCCGCGCGCTCGCTTGGGCTCTGGCGCTGGAGGTGCTGGATGCGCTCCTCGAAGATGGTGTCGCGTGCGCGTGTCGCCGCGGGGACGACGTACTCGCCGAGCCCCAGCGATACGCCGACGCAGAGCGTGGCCACGCCGAGGACCGGCGCCAGGATGCGGGTGAGCGAGAGGCCGACGGCGCGCATGGCGGTCAACTCGCCGAACTTGTTGAGCTGGCCGAGCGACAGGAACGTCGCGAGCAGCAGCGCCACCGGCAGCATCTTGACGACGACGTCGGGGGCGAGATTCATGAAGTACTGGGCGACGAGAAGCCCCGGTGCGCGGTGATCCAGGAACACGTCCATCTTCTCGATCAAATCGACGACGATGAAGATGACGATGAAGCCGAGGAGCCCGAGCAGGAGATAGACGAGGAACTCGCGGAGCAGGTAGCGATCCAGGATTCTCACGCCGCGTCCCTCATCACGGGGCCCTCATCTGGCGCCCTCGGGCACGCCGCGCGGGAAGCCGCGCCGTCGGTGGTGCCAGGGCAGCCGGATGTCGCAGGCCCGCGCCGTGAGGTCCAGACCGAGCCCGCCCAGCACGAGGTTCGCGATCCACATCGCGAACCAGGGCGGCAGCAGCAGCCGGTTCGCGAGCTCCTCGCCGCCGATCAGGCACACGTAGTAGAAGAGGAAGAAGCCGATCGACACGAACGCGACCGCGGGCCCAGCCCGCCGGACGCGCATGCCGATCGGCGCTCCGATGAGCACGAACACGACGCACGCCACCGGGAGCGCGAACTTCTTGTGGACCTCCACCGCGAGCCCGGCGGCGCGTCGCAGCAGCGCGCGGCGCTCCATGTTCCACAGGTTCACGTCGAGCTGAAGCGCCGGAAAGTCCTTCACGACGTCGTCGAGCGGATCGCTCCGGCGCACCGCGCTCACGAGCGCCATGCGAAGCCGGGCGAGGAGTGGCGCCTGCTCGGGCGCGAGCGCGGGGAGGCGGGATTTCGGCACGCCGAGCGTGAGGAAGCGCTGGCGGTGGCTCGCGAGGGAGCGGTCGTAGTCGGTGAGCACCTCGCGCTGCTCGACCAGGAGCTGCGCGGCGCTCTTCTCGCGGTCGCCACGCGCACTCCGCACCGTGCGCTCGAGCATCCCGCCCGCGCCCTGGATGTAGATCGTGTGCTTGCGGAACTCCAGCCGGTGGTAGCGGCTCGGGCCGTTCTCGCCGGCCGGGATCTCGTGGATCTCGCCGTCCTCCAGCTCCAGCACCGCGGTGTGCCCGTCCGGCGTGTAGGTGAGGAAGCCCCGCTTGGCGAGGATCGTGGTCGGCGGGCTGCCGGCGTGGAGCTGGTAGATCGTCACCCCCCGCATCTCGTTCGTCTGGCCGTTCACCGACTGGACGAGCAGGTTGTAACCCGGGAAATCCGTGATGAAGACGCCCTCCTGGAGCTTCACCGTGGGGCGCATGCGGCCGATATCCACCAGCAGGCTCGCAAAGGCGTGGTTGGCGTCCGGGTAGACGTAGTTGTTGAAGAGCGTGAGCCCCAGCGCCAGCACCGCGGCCGCCCCGAGCGGCGGCAGCATGGCGCGGAACAGGTGCACGCCGGCGGCCCGGAGCGCGGTGATCTCGTTGTCCTGCGACAGGCGCCCGAACGTCATGAGGGTGGCGATCAGGACGGCGCA
>WNFM01320149.1_pt1 | contig 10611 bp, 9 predicted proteins | sample 5400271 | NCBI WGS metagenome assembly WNFM01 (sample SAMN13153352, study PRJNA577476) | soil metagenome | isolation source: 60 cm saprolite on Douglas fir-dominated hillslope | place: USA:California | collected 2013-09-17 | reverse complement strand
CCTCTTCCCGACGGGATGCCAGGCGACTGCATAGACCCCCCCCGTCAGCCCCTGCAGGGTGGACATGCGCTCCCCGCTGTGCGCATCCCACACGAAGAGCTCCCCGCTGTCCTGGCTGTCACCCCCGGAGGCGAGCTGCGTGCCATCGGGGCTCCAGGCCACGCTCGTGACGCCTCCACGATGCCCCGCTAGCCGCTGGAGCAGCCTACCATCCGCAGCGTCCCAGACATAGACGTGCCCATCTTCGCCGCCAGCCACCAGGTGGGTGCCATCGGGGCTCCAGGCCACCCGGCGGATCCAGATGGGCCGCTCCCGCCCGATCCAGCGAGGAGAGCCTGCTCCCACCTTCCACATTAGTACGCCACGACTCAAAGTGGCGCTGGCCAGCTGCTTGCCATCGGGACTCCAGGCCAGGCCCCAGAAGAGGGTGTCGGGGTGGTCGGGGTCGCCGATGACCTGTAGACAATTGCTGGTGGCCGAGTCCCAGAGCCGGATAGCATTATCCCAGCCGGAACTGGCCAGCACGCCCCCATCGGGACGCCATGCGACCCCGTACACGCTCCAGCCATGTCCACGCAACACGCCTCGCGGCGCCCCTCCTCCGAGGCTTTCCACCTGCCAGAGGCTCACTACGCTATCTGAGCTGGCACTGGCGAGCCGGGTGCCATCCGGACTCCAGTCCAGGTCGTAGAGACAGGCATCGTAGCCCTGCAGGACGCGCACGCACTGCCCTCGCTCTACCTCCCACAGCCGCAGCGTGCCATCCTGACTGCCACTGAGCAGGCTGCGGCTGTCGGGTGTGAAGGCCAGGCCGTGCACCGCGGCGCGATGGCCCTGCAGCACCACCCGAGCGAGGCCCTGCTGGGCATCCCACAGCCGGATCGTGTGGTCCCAGCTGCCACTGGCTAGCGTGCCTCCATCTGGGCTCCAGGCCACAGGTTGCACCTGCTGCGTATGCCCCACCAGCGTCTGGCGCAGGTGAAGGCGGCCTGACTCTCCCAGTTCCCAGAGCTTGACGCTGCCATCCCAGCTCGCGCTGGCCAGGAGGCTTTCGTCGGGCGCAAAGGCCAGTCCCCACACCCAACTGCTATGCCCTACGCCCACAGCCGGATCGTGCCCGCATCGTCGCCAGTGGCGAGCAGGTGCCCATCCGGACTCCAGGCCAGCGCGGAGACCGGGCCGGGATGCGGCACCTCCTGGATGAGGGTGCCCAACTTCGGATCCCAGAGCCGGACGGTCGCATCAAGTCCTCCACTTGCCAGTAGACCTCCATCGCAGGCAAAGGCCACGCAGAGGATGGTGCTAGGATGCCCACCCGACCAGAGCGCGGCTCCACTCTCGATGTCCCACAGCTTGACGCTGCCATCAGTGCTTCCACTGGCGAGCAGGCGTTCGTGCGGGCTGAAAGCGAGGACCGTGGCAATATCCGTATGCGCCTGCCAGACCCGGTGCAAGGTCTGGCCTGCCCCGCGCCACAGCCGCACATCGCCACGCCGACCAGCGGCGGCCCAGTACTGCCCGCTCTGGCTGATGGCGACCGCCCAGATGGCATCAAGGGCTTCGGTAAAGACACTCTCCTCGAGCCTTGCCCCGGACAGAGTGGCATCTTGCAGCTCGACGCCTTGTAGATAGGCCCCTCGAATGGCGAGCCTCGACAGATCCAGGCCGCGCAGGTGCCCGCGCAGTGCGGTGAGCAGGGTGATCACGTTGGCCGGACCATAGCCCTGGGTGGTCGCATCCTCGGCACGGAACTGCGCGAGCAGGGGCAGCAGGTGTTCCTCGACCAGGTCGTCTGCTCCCAGTTCGGCGCGCAGCCGCTCGAGGAGGGGCTGCATCAGCAGGCGCACTTGGATCTCCCGCACGTAATCCTTGGCTTGCGCCTGCGCGAGTGCCACCTGGCGCAACTGCTGCGGGTCGCCCAGCACGATCTCCTCGGCCAGGCGCTCGCCCAGTTCATCGGTGAGGTACTCCATCACCACCGATTGCAGGCTAAAGCTCGCCTGCTGTCCCCGTTCCAGCAGCGAGCGCCTCCTCAGCGCTTCCAGCGCCTCCAATAGTTTCGAGCGCAGCATCCGGGGATGGATAGCCTGCGAGAGCGCTTCCAGCGGTGTCCACTCGCGCAGCACGGCCAGCCAGGTGAGCAGGAGGTGTTCCAGCGGAGTGAGCCGCCCCACCTGCTGGCGCAACACCGGTCGGATGCCGTTGAAGATCAGTTCCCCTTCCTGCAGGAACTGGTCGAGATCGCCATTGAAGAGATCCAGGATCGTCTGTGCCACGATTTTCAAGGCCAGGGGATTGCCCGCGTAGCTGGCCACCAGGCGTTGCCAGGCGGCAGGCGTGCCACGCAATTCCTTGTCGCTGAGCAGTTCGTGCGCGGCCTGTTCATCCATCCCCACCAGGCGCAGCGAGCGCACCGGGGAGCGTACGCCTTCCAGCGGCTCAATTTCTTTGGGCTTCTCGCGGGAGGTCGCCAGCACGCAGCTCTGGTGGGACGACTCGGCCAGGCGCTGGATCAGCCGCCCGTAGCCCTCGTAACCTGGCCGGTAGCCGCCTGTGGGGTCCCGGCTTTCAAGGATGGCCTCCAGGTTGTCGAGCACGAGCAGGCAGCGATGAGTCTGCAGGCGTGCCAGCAATTGGTCGATCCGCTGCTCCAGGGACGTGGGGAACTCTGCTGGCGGTGTCTCGGAGAAGAAGGTGATGCAGTCGGCGACCAGCTCTTCGCAGGAAGGGGCATCACGCACCGAGCGCCAGAGCACCGCCTCGAACTCGTGAGTCAGGTGCCGACCCAGGTAGGAAGCCAGCATGCTCTTGCCGATGCCGCCCATCCCAAGGAGCACGATCAGGCGGCAGCGCTCCTGCACGATCCGAAGTGGCTCACGTCCAGCACTTCCACTAGGTTGACGCGCGGGAAGGCCGCCGGCTCCGCGAAAGCTGGGGCAGCAGGTGTCCCAGCCCGCGGGGAAAGCTGGACGGGCGCAGGAGGAGCGAGCAGGTCGCGCAGCCAGGCTTCATCCAGCAGCACCTTCTGGTGCGCCGCCTTCCAGAGGGCGCGGATCTCCTCCTCCTCGCGCCCGGTGGCAAAGACTTGTTGCTGCATCCCCAGGGTAATGAGCTGTTTGAGGCGTTCAGCTTTGGGGTAAGCGCTGCCTGCCTCCCACTCCGCCACTGCACGCCGGGAGACGCCAAGCCGCTCGGCCAGTCCTGCCTGCGTCAGGCCGATATTCGTCCGCAGCGTCAACATCATCTGACCGAATGTATAGTCTCGCTCGCCATAAGAGGAACTCTTCATCGGTGGTCTCCTTTCCGTGTGACCCACCAGAGCAAAGCAATGTGAAGCGATATGAAGTGAGACGTCATCCGATGGACAGTGACTTCCCCAGGGGAACAGCGCTATACTAGTGACTGTCGGATGTGCCCTCCAAGCGGGTCAACGCCTGTCTGGGGTGGTCTGGGGACATGCCAAGTGAAGCCAGACCACCTCTCCTCATCTGTTCCTCCATGATAGCACATGCGCTGGCGGATGACGAACAACTTGCTCAGGCTCTCCTGTGTCTGCTCCCCAAGAAGTGAAGCGAGTTGAAGTGACATGCCATCTGATGTACGCTGACTTTCCCTGCACATGCTTCTATACTCTTGAATGAGGAAGAATTACGATTTATAAATGTTTGAGCTTGATGCCAGCGTTGCACGTCGTGCAGCCTGCACCAGATGGCTCAGAGATACAGGAGGACACCTATGGAGTTACAAGAGCAGATCCCAACCGGAACAGAGGTTCGCAATCTCGAGCACGTGGGTTTTTCGAGCGAGGAGATCGCCAGCCTCTTCAGAGTCAAAGCGCGCTATCAGCGAGGTGCCTATCACGAGGCCACTCCTGAATACAAGCGGCTGGCGTTTGTGCGCTGGCTCTACCTGCAGGGTCGCCTGCAGAGCTAAGCCGTGATTACAACGCATGCGCGAGGGAGGATGTGGAATGGGGCAGAAGCTTTTCTGTCGTTATCGTCCAGTGGACATTAGGAGTAGACTATGAGCCAGTTACAATTGTCGCTGCTTGGTACACCAGTCGTGAAGCACGGTGAGCGTACGCTCACCTTCTCCACGCGCAAGGCGCTGGCCCTGCTCATCTACCTGGCGGTGGAAAGTGGAACGCACCCGCGCAAAACACTGTCCGAAGCGTTCTGGCCGGAGCTGGACGCCGAGCACGGGCGCGCAGCCTTACGAGCTACCCTGCTCGAGCTGCGCAAGCTCCTTGAGCGCTCTCACGGACCAGGCGAGCGGGCTCACCTGCTGGTTGAGCGCGATACGCTGGGATTCGATCAGGGCAGTCCACTCCTCCTGGACCTCCGCCTCGTCGAAGCTGCCAGCAAGCAGGTAGGGCGCGGGATTGAACCGCTGGCAGGCCCGGCGCGTGAAGCGTTGCTGGCACAGCTCGAGCAGGCCACGCGCCAGGCCCACGGTCCGTTCCTGGCCAGCTTCACGCTGCGCGACTCGCAATTCTTCGACGATTGGACGCGCCAACACCGCGAGTACTGGCACCTGCGCGTCCACCAGCTCTTTGATGCCTTGTCGCTGCTGTACGAACGGGCGGGCGATGGGGAGCGCGCCATCGAGACCGTAAGCCGCTGGCTGAGCTTCGATCCACTCAATGAAGAGGGCTATCGACGCCTGATGCGGTTGCGCTTCTCTCAAGGAGATCGCGCAGGAGCCTTACGCGCGTACGCCCGTGGCCGAGCCGTGCTGGCCGACCAGCTGCAAGTCGAGCTGGAACCAGAGACCGTGGCCCTGGCCAAGCGCATTCGCCACACCGCTCCTTTCCGTTCGCCGCAGGTTCAACCGCCTCACGCTTCACCCGGACAGCCGCCGGCGAACCTGCTGGACGGCCCGTTCCTGGGACGAACTGCCGAGTTCGGCGCCTTGATCGAGTGCTACCAGCGCGTGCATGCGGGACAGCCTCAGCTCGTCCTGCTCCAGGGGGAGAGCGGGATCGGCAAGACACGCCTGGCTAGCGAATTTGTCGGCTGGGCACAGGCGCAGGGGGCCGCTGTGCTGGCGGGCAGAGCCCTTCAAACCGGGAGGCAGCTCCCATACCAACCCCTCATCGATGTGCTGCGCCGCCAACTGGAGCAGGAACATACGCCTGATGATCTCCTCAGCGCTGTCTGGCTGGCCGAACTCTCCCGCTTGCTGCCCGAACTGCGCGACCGCTATCCCGATCTGCCCATTCCTGCGACGGATGAGGCGCTCGGGCACCATCGCCTGTTCGAGGCCATAGCTCGCCTGGTCCAGCTATGGGCCACACGGCGTCCCCTGGTGCTCTTGCTCGATGATATGCAGTGGGCGGATACAGCGACGCTCGACCTGGTGCTCTACCTCGCACGCAGCCTCGCCGAACAGCCCGCACCGGTCCTGCTGCTGCTCAACCTGCGCACGGGGACCGATAGCTTCACCGACGTGCAGTCCACCTGGTTGATGGCCCTCAAGCGGACGCGCATTGCGCTGACCGCACTGGTACTCGCCGCTTTCACTCAAGAAGAGACGCAGCACTTCGTGCAGGCGCTTGCATGGACAGAGCAACCACTCGAGGTGGGGAACAACGGCTCAACCGGCGGATGCCCCCAGAACGCGGAAGCCTTCACATTTCGAGAGGCGCTGGTGCCCTTCGCCAACTGGCTCTATTTTCAGACGCAAGGGCAGCCGCTGTACCTGGTCGAGATCCTCAAAGGGCTGCTCGCGCGCGAGATCATTCTCCCTTCACCTCAGCAGAATGGCTCCTGGGGACTGGTGCTGCGGGCCGGGCTGTTGGCGCAGACACCGGTCGGCGATCTGGTCCCGTACAGCGTGCGTGAGCTGATCCGCTCCCAACTCGGCCGGCTCACCCCATCCGCCTGGACGCTGCTGGTGGCCGGGGCAGCGCTGGGACAAGGACTGACCTTCGAGCGGCTCATTCAGGTGGCCCAGCTCGATGAGCAAGATGGTTTGCGTGCCCTGGAGGAGCTCCTACGCAGTGGATTGCTTAGCGAGGGGACACCGGTTGAAGACTCGCAGGCGTTCGATGGATTTGCCTTTCCTCGCGAGATGACCCGCGAGGTGGTGTTTCAGGAGGCAGGGGCGACCCGCCAACGGCTCGTGCAGCGGCGTGTATCGGCAGTCAAGCAAGAAGAGAAGGCCCGTCTCCTTCATCCCGCTCCCGGCGACGGGTATGCTCCTGCAAAGACCAGGAATGCACAGGGATGGCGGCTGGCGGCTGGAACAGTTGGGGGAGATATGCACAGGGCCGTCGCAAAGGATTCTTCGGGCGCGACCAGAAGACATGCAGGCGCAGGGGCGGGCGAGCACACCCTACTGGCCGTCGGTGATTGGAGTGCAGGGGGACATTCTACTCCAGACGTCCCAAGATCACCTCCGGGCAGTCCCTCCAGAGCTTCTTTTGAGACGCGCTGAAGAGAACAATAGGAGAAGGGAAATCCCGATGATAAATCAGCAACAGCTGGACCTGTTAAAGCAGGGAGTAGCCACCACCTGGAACGAATGGAGAGAAGAGCATCCCGATATGCCGATCAAGTTGAACGGCGTTGACTTGAGCGAGGCCAACCTGGGTGAAGTCAATCTCGCCGGGGCGGACCTCGGCCAGACCGATTTGAGCAGAGCCGATCTCAACAATGCGAACCTGAGCAAAGCTCTGCTCGCTGGGGCCAATTTGAGCGGGTCTAACCTCGCCGGGGTTGATCTGAGCGCTGCGGATTTGCGCGGAGCGAATCTCAGGTACACCGATCTCAAGGATGCCAATCTCGCTGGAACTGACCTGCGAGGCGCAGATTTGAGCGAGGCTCGACTGGACTGGGCCACGTTGGAAGAGGCGCTCATCACCCCGGAACAGCTAAGCAATGCCAGAGCTGGACGCGAGAGTCTGTAGGAGGCAGATAATGAACGCATTGAACATTCCTCTACCGGCCGAGCCAGGCCGTCGAACGCTCTCTGAGCGAAGCGCCGTGGGGAGGAGCCTTCGCGAGAGGGTTCCTCGCTCCAGCCACGCTGCATGGTCACCAGCTGCTGATCGACCCGATCCAATCGGTCTATTGGAAGAACAGGACCGCTCCCGGCTGGCACAGTTCGTGCCGCTTCGCTACGGACGGATGATCGCCTCACCTTTTGGCTTTCTGCGCGGCTCGGCAGTCGTTATGGCGGGCGATCTCGCTGCAACTCCCGTGACAGGCTTGCAGGTGCAGATGTGTGGCGATGCCCACCTCAGCAACTTCGGCGTCTACGCAACGCCTGAGCGGAACCAGGTCTTCGATGTGAACGATTTTGACGAGACGCTCCCAGGTCCATGGGAGTGGGATGTCAAGCGGCTTGCCGCAAGCATCGTCGTCGCGGGACGGACGCTGGACTTCACCCGCGCAATGAACAGGCAGGCGGTAGTGGGATGCGTACGATCCTATCGTGAACGCATGTATAAGTACGGAGAGATGCGCCATATCGATGTATGGTATGACCGCATTGATCCCGAAAGTATACGCCAGTTCGTTCGCCGCAGCGACCGCTCCTATGTCGAGAAAGAACTTGAGAAGGCTCGCCGCAGCTCGAGCCTGGTGGCATTCCCCAGGCTCACCCAGGAAGTGGATGGGCGGTACCGCATCAAGGATGACCCACCTACGATCGCGCACCTCGATGACGAGGAACTTGCCCAGAAGTTGGGCTCACTTGTGGAGAAGTACAGCGAATCGCTGCAGGAAGACCGGAATGTGCTGCTCAGGAAATACCACTTCGTTGACGTTGCCTACAAAGTCGTCGGTGTGGGGAGCGTGGGTACTCGTTGTTACATCACCTTGCTCATGGGGAGTGAGGAGGGCGACCCGCTCTTCTTACAGGTCAAGCAGGCACAGGCATCGGTTTTCGAGCCCCGCCTCGGGCCGAGTTCCTATCTCAACCACGCCCAGAGAGTGGTCCGCGGACAATATCTCATGCAGGCGGCCAGCGATATCTTTCTCGGGTGGACCGAGCTTGGATCCATCAACTTCTATGTTCGCCAGCTGCGGGATATGAAGTTATCAGTGAGTATCGAGAGCCTGGGCCTGAGCCGCTTCGTGGGGTACGGCGAGCTCTGCGGTTGGGCCCTGGCTCGGGCACATGCGCGTTCAGGCGATCCCGCGCAGATCAGCGGCTACCTGGGCACAAATGATACGTTCGACCGGGCGATTGCTTCGTTCGCCGAGGCATATGCAGATCAAACCGAACGCGATCATGCCACCCTCGTCAGTGCCGTCAAGACAGGGCGTATACCCGTGGAGACCGTGGGGTGAAATCCAGGTAGACAGAGCGTGAAGTCATGCTGGTGCTCACAGGAGGACCGGAAAGGAAGAAGAAGATGTCATACGCGCAGCCGCAACATGACAGCGTGCTACAGGGGCAGGACGTCCCTGATGGCGTCCTGGTTGGGCAAGCTCAGGCAGGCGATCAGCGCGCCTTTGAGCTCCTGGTGAGTCGTTACCACTGCCCACTCGTGACCTACATTCGGGGCTTTCTCAAAGACAGCGAGGAAGTCTCTGATGTGCTTCAGCATGTCTTCTTCCAGCTCTATGTTTCCCTGCCGATCCTGCTGACGCATATGTCGCTCAAGGCCTGGCTGTTTCGGGTGGCCCGCAATCGCTGCCTGGATGAGCTGCGCAGGAGACGCCGGCGCGCTGAGGTTCCTTTCTCCACCTTTGAGCGGGAGGTGGGGGAGGAGCTATCACCGCTAGAGGCTATCCCCGATCCCGAACCCTTGCCCGAGGAAGTTACTGAGAGGAGCGACCTGCGCTGTTCACTGCAGCAGGCCATGTTTTCTCTGCCTCCGACGTTTCGTTCGATCGTCCACCTGCGTTGTTTCAGGCAACTGAGCTTCTCAGAGGTCGGGCGCCTGCTCAAAATGCCGGAGGCTACCGTGAAGGCCTACTTTTACCGCTCTCTGCCGCGCTTGCGCAGAGCCCTCGCGGGCAGCAAGCACTTTGCAGCCGTCTCGTAGTGTGAAACCTGTAGATTTTTTACGGACCAACAAACGCTTTCCTTCACAGTATGATCATATCATGCGAGAAGAGAGCAAAAACGTTGCCCCAGCTGAATGGGGTGAAACGCCCGGTGTGTTCTCGCTGTTTGCCTTTCAGCTCTAGTCGCCAGTCGAAGCGAGGTTGTGGGGGGAACAGCCAGGTACAGATGTGTCTCGTTTTTTCGTTGTCATTCCATAAGGAGGAATAACATGCAACAACTGATTGGTAACTTCCGTACGATGTTCTTGTTTCGCGGCATCGCCGCCGTTCTGTTCGGCGTAATCACACTTGTATGGCCGAAATTGTCACTGACCGCCCTGGTACTCGTGTTTGGCGTGTTTGCCGTCATTAGCGGGATCACTGCGGTGGCGGCTGCTTTGCGGAGCACTGACGTGCCGGGGTGGGGATTGCTCCTCTTCCAGGGCATCCTGGGGATCCTGGCGGGGGTGATTGCCCTGGTATTGCCGGGCATCACCGCGCTCGCTTTCCTCTACCTGCTGGCGGCCTGGGCGATCATTACCGGCATTCTGGAGGTCATTGCACCACTCTCGTTCCCAATGAGCACTGGGCGCGCTGTGCTGGTGGCGCTGGCCGGCGTGCTATCGGTCGTCTTCGGCATTCTTATCGCTGCTCAACCAGCAGCAGGGCTGCTCGCCGTGGCCTGGCTGATCGGTGTCTACGCGATTGTGTTTGGGATCATGTACATCGCGGTGTACTTCCAATCGCGCTCCCTGGCAGCTAGCATAGCCTGAACAGCATCCGTTCAAAGAAATCCTGCTCGCGATCTACTCCGCATGGGGTTGGATCGCGAGCAGGGATCGCGGTTCTCCTGGGGAAGGACCGGTGGAACGAGGAGAGGAACATGCAGCAGGCTGGCAGAGACGAAAACGGACAGGAGCAGGTGCGTTCAATAGCTGAAGACGCCGAACTAGCAGTGGTACGCACTCCAGAAACTCAAAAGCGCCGCAGGAAAGTAGTCGGGTGCTTGCTCCAGGTATTGGCACTGCAGCTCACGCTGTTTGGACTGCTAGCCTGGTTCGTCCACGTCCACCCCATCTTGCCGCTCGATGTCGCGATTACGCGTTCATTTCAGCAGAACCAGGCTCCGTGGCTGCGCATCACGATGCTTGCCATCAGCTATCCGGGGAGTTCACTTCTCCTGCCCGTTCTCATTCTCCTGACGGTGGGCGCTTTCTGGGCGGTGGGCGATCGTTTAGAGGCCGTATTCGTGGGAGGGCTTTCGACCGTCAGTCTGCTCCTCAACCTCCTGCTGAAAGTCCAAGTCGGCCGGCCACGCCCGACGGCCAATCTCGTACACATCATTCAGGAAGCGCTGGGATACAGCTTCCCGAGCGGCCATGTGATGGCCTACATCGCGTATTGGGGGCTGCTCTTCGCCTTCGGCATCATCCTCTTCAAGGGAAGACACTGGTGGCGGACCGCCCTGCTAATCACCTCGGCCACGTTCGTGATGCTGATCGGCCCCTCCCGAATTTACCTGGGAGACCACTGGGCCAGCGATGTCCTCGGCGCCTACCTGATCGGTGAGGCCTTGTTAGGCCTTGCCGTGGGTGTCTATCTTCCACTGAAA
>WNFM01240520.1_pt1 | contig 10611 bp, 7 predicted proteins | sample 5400271 | NCBI WGS metagenome assembly WNFM01 (sample SAMN13153352, study PRJNA577476) | soil metagenome | isolation source: 60 cm saprolite on Douglas fir-dominated hillslope | place: USA:California | collected 2013-09-17 | reverse complement strand
TAAAACGGCTTGGGAGGCCGATTGCCGATTCATATCAGCAAATGAGTGAATGCCCTCCAGAAGCCACCTCACACGCTAAATGGCACTGTAGCACTAGTTTGCGATGCGAAATGGCTTGAGGAGGGAATGGAGAGTAAGCGAGCGGTGATGATTTGATGAACTTTGCTCTGGTTTTCTCCTCAAGAGGGGGGATCAGTGCTTGGCGAGGGCAATGCGGCGCAGGTTACTCGCCATGGCCCCCAGACCTAGCCACGGCTCCATCCCGTCTTGCTCGTGATAGGCGCTTTTGCGCCAGCCGAAGTCGCGCCTCAGGCTCGCAATGCGCCCCCTCGATGCCCGCACGCCACCGATAGCCACGCTTCCAACTGCATGTGCACTCGATCGCGTGGCGTTCCTCCGAGAACTTGCCCGCAGCCGGGATGGCCACCCGCTTGACTTCTGCAGTCGTGAGAACCTCCGCTCAGGCGCGATGCCCCTCATGGCAACTGCATGTCCAAATCTCTCCGTAAAATTGTCACTCAAGGCATAAAATGGCCGCCAAAAACGCCATAACTTGGCCGCGTCCTGCGAGTTCAACTTGAGTTTGGCGCGGGCCCAACATGAGTGTGGCGCATGTGCGGCGAGTAGCGCGAGATGGCTTGTAGGGCCGTATGAGCAAGAAAAAACGATGCCAGTGAGATAGTGTTGGCAGTAGTTTCTCAGAAGCCGTGAGAGCGCTTCACGAGAGCGCTCGCACTGTTGGTCCGGTTGCGCCACACTTAGGTTGGTGATACGCCAAACTCAAGTTGAACTCGCACGTCCAGACATTTTCACGCTCACGTTGCCATAATAAAATCTCTTCCATAACGGAATTTCTTGGCCGAAAGTGCAAAAATCGGGCATAACTTGGCCAGGAATCCTTTTTGTGTGCTATGATTTGATGGATAGGGAGATACATGTAAGAAGACCTTTTTAGAACGAATCATCTTTCCTGTACTCGTACGGCTCTGTTATCGATTGGATCTCTCTTTGTGTGAGGTGCTGTTTCAGGAGGAGGAAATGCTTCAACCGTCTCTGAGAGATCCTGTGCCATCTGCGATCTTCCCGTCAAGAAAACGAACGGCCATCGACAAAGAGCGCATTTTTCACGTGCTGCAACAGGAGGCGAGCATGGCAGAAAACCCTCCTCCTTCGCTCAAGGAAGTGGGGCTGCGGCTCGGCTATCAACCAACTCCGTTGTACAAGATCAATCAGGCTGCCTGTCACGCGATTGCTGAGCGCTACACAGCTCATCGTCGAGAACTGCGGGAAAAACGGTTGCAGGGATATCGTGAGGAGATCCGGCAGATTGCATTGTACCTTCAGGCAGAGCAGATGTCCCTCACGCAGAGACATATCGGCCCGTATCTCGCGCAGCCTGCCATTTTGCGTGACCCAAAGGTACGAGAACTTCTGCGAGAAGTGTGTCGCGAGGTAGAGACAGGTGCTGGAGAAAAGCCACAATGAACAAATATGTTCGCAAGCTCATGCGTGGAGTGTCCCAGAAACCAGAGGAGGCAAAGATATGAACGACCTTACGAAGCTATCATCACTCATTACTCTGAGCGCTGTAGGCTCTATTATCCTCTTATCAATTGCATCCTGCGCTACCGAATCAGGAGGATCGCAAAATACTCTCCAGGAGAAACAAAAAAACTTTGTAGGCAAGTGGAAAAAAATCTCATCTATCTCCTGCGCCGCCACCTATCCCGACGACATCGAATTTTTCACCGCCACCTATTTTGGCAAAAAGGGTTCGTCTGGGCAGCGTTTCATCGGATGGGATGCTGGCGGCTATCAAGTACTGCAAGGGGATCAGGTGAAGATCGATACTGCGACAGATCAGCAAGTACTTTACAAGTACTCCTTTTCGCAAGACATTCTGACCTTTGTGGACCCGACAGGATGTGAGTTCCAATATCGCAAAGTCGGTTAAAGTCTCGAAGTTCTCCTCTAAAAAAGAAGATACTGTGCGTCTATTTAGTGGCAATAATTGACTCCACTTCCTTGCTGTCAGATGAGCCAATGGTTAGATGCTCTAGCTCCGTTTCTGACAGCATACAAACAGGGTCTTTGGCAACTCGTCTCTGTTGCACTTCAAGAATGGGACAGCAGACGATGCTCACATGCAAAGCAGGGAGTGAGCCTGTGCGCCATTGAGGCGTGTCTACGCTTGTTGCGGTAGTGCAACACCACTGGTATCGATGTGGTTAAAGTAGCACCTGACCTTCCGCCGAAAGGCGTGAGGGGACAGGAGCATGGTGTGAAAAGGCCGAACGGGTTAAGTACCTAAACCGGGTCGGTCAACTAGGCCGTATATGGCTAGAGCTGAATTGCTCAAACCCCAGCTGAGCGGACAAGCTCCCGTCCTCTGCCTGCATGGTACTAGAGGGCTTGCTGAGTGATCTTCCCACTAAAAGGCTCGGTGGGCAGAAGATACCACACTCAGGCTACCCGAAGTGATCGGGGAATCCAGCGAAAAGGGGGCCTACGTACGGACCGGCGTAGATGCGAAACGATGGGATCACCTGCGCGGTGCGAGCCGCATGGTGACAGAGCGGCAGTAGTACCCAAACGCCAGGGGTAATGCCCAGGACAGGGGGAAGGGCCGCAGGAGAAGGCAGACAGAACCCAAAGGGTGCGGTGGATGCCGCGTGAGCCCGATACCGGTGGAGCTGCCTCTCTGGAAAGCCGGATGCGCTGAAAGGTGCCTGTCCGGTTTGGGAAGAGGCGGTTGGAAAAGGACCGTGCCCCAGATACTCTCTGGTAGACCAGGGAAGTCGGAGCAGGAAACGGTACCTCGCTGGCCGCCTACTTCATTTTTAGGTTTGCGCAAGGAGAGTGAGACCTAACCACTCTGTGCTGGTTGCCGTCGAAACGAGTATGAAACCGCCCGCTCCCTGACTGTCTCCACCAGCTGTCCGCCGTCTGGAAGTGTCACCTGAGCTTATCCCAATGTAGATGCGTTGATTGGGAAAAGGCTCACTCCCTGAAAGGCCGGTGCAACTGTTCCATGTGAAAAGTGCACGGATTGGTGTCTTTCACCTACACCTCTTAAGGAATGGGACGGCAGACTTTACCCACAACAAAAAAACGCTCTTCGTTCCAGTCTCGCAAGGCACAGTGATCGGTGACCTCAAACTCGTCCAAATGTTTCACCTCCCGTACCAGAATAGTGCTTCCTTGCTTTCTCAGCTTCATCTTAGCTTTTTCACAGAGACAACTCAGAGAGCTAAACTATACTTATGTGTGGTACATTAAAACAGTTGTGCTGGTAACTGCTTCCTTAAAAGTACAGAGAAACTGAAAAAGTACAGAGAAACTGAGAGAAGGAACCTTCCTTTCAGTGGGAGCAGCAGTTCTCGTCTCATTCTTGTTGTTTAGTAGGCTTTGTTTGCCAAAGATCCTGACAAAGAACGTGAGTCTCTTTGTCAATCTGTATCAGGAGTTCCTGTCGTCTTTCGAAAGACGGCAGCTAGTCTGTGATGAAACGCTCTTCTCTCAAGAAAGGAGTACACCAATGGCACCCAATTTGCACGATCATTCGCCAGTAGCTCATGAGGCTGGTGAATCACAGGGTCCCTCATCGAGCACGGTAGGCTCTTCTTTCGTACCCTCGGCAGAGCCGCTTCCGCTCTCACTCGAAGCATCGACTGAGCTTATCCCGAATCCAGAGGGTGGCCCTGTTCCCATACCACCGCTGCCGCTTCCTGGGCCACAGCCTCTCCCTTTCCCATGGCCCCCTCCCTGGCACTTCTGCCTGATCAACCTGCGGTCTGGCTGCTATCGTATCACGTTCAGACCCAATTCGGGGATCACTGTATATTACGGTACAATGCGCGTAGACACGGCGGGCGGGCAGACGACAATTAGCGGTGACCTGTATCGATTTTTACAGGTGCCCATACCGTGGCCCATTCCTCCTCTGAGTCTTGCCCAGCCAGCTAGCCCGCCATTTCCTTTCCCCCTCCCTTTCCAGTATGATATTCCAATTTATTCACGAAGCCGCTACTACTCGTACTTGAAAGTCACAAATGTCCAGCGTAGTCACATCTTCACCACAGGTCCTTGCCAGCTGACATTGACGGCTCAAGAGTACGTCTACACTCAACCGCTAGCAGGCTCATTTGATGGCACATTCCCTGGCACGCCGGGGACTCGCACAGTAACCATCCTACTGGAGCCAAAGCCTGCCCCATTTGGATTTACCAGCAGTTACTTCGAGGGGACGTTGTACGATGGCGGTGTAGCGCAGGGATCATTTATGATGGGCTGGGTATCGAATTCCTTCCGCAAAGCGACCCTGGAGATCGATACGCTGGTCGGATGCGTTGCCCCTACAGCAGTCCCCGCACTCTCTGGTTCTGGCACGGAAGACTTTCAGACAGTCTTTGCGACGGCTGGCTGGGATCTCAACGTCATCTATGATCAGGTGAATGTGCCGGTACCAGCAGGTGTGAATGCCAATACCTGTTGGTCGAACGGCGACCTGCATAATCTCATGTCGGCTATCCGCAACCCTGCCACTAATCTGGATGCGGAATGGCATATGCACCTACTCGTCGTGCCTGCAACTATGGGATGTGGTAGAGGGGTGATGTACGATACGATTGGCGTTCCACGTGAAGGTGTCGCCAGTTTCTGCGATGACGGCTATCCCTCGTCGCAGTCGGCTAACTTCGGCACAGCAGCAAATCAACAACAACATAATGTGACCAGGGCCTTCATGCGCAGTGCTTGTCATGAGGTTGGGCATGGTTTCAATCAAATCCACCAGGAGCAAGAGAATGGAGCTGACAATTCCATCATGACAACCACGCCGAGTGTTGCTGATGTGCTTGGTGGTCCAACGACCGGAGCGCCTGGTGTATTCCCTGACAATATTGCCCTACAGTTTAATGACCATGTCCGACATCACCTGGTCCATTTTCCCGACATCGTGGTTCGCCCAGGCGGGATGACCTTCGGCTCAGGCCATATATCAGTTGTACCGGAGACCGACCGTTACTACTTCGCGCCCCAGGAACTGGAGCTCAAAGTTGATCTTGGAGCCACACACATTGAGTTAGGTGAACCACTACAGCTTTCCTGGACTTTGCTGAATCAGTCTTCAGCAGCCATTCCGGCTCCATCGGATATCAGCATAGAGGCCCAACACACCTTTATCACGGTCACCACGCCAGGTGGCAGAGTGAAGCCAATGCCGTCATTTATCATCAAAACAGAGGAGGTGAAAATCGCACCTTTGCCATCCGAACAAGCGCTTCAAGCTGACACGCGAGTGTACTGGAGTTCGAAAGGTTTTGCCTTTGAGACACCGGGGAAATATCTCCTCGAAGTGCGGATTGTATGGACATATGAGGGAATGCCGTTCGGCGTACTGGCAAGTACCGATCTCTGGGTGAATTATCCCCAGTTGCCCGTTGACAACGATGCAGCGTCACTGCTCCACCACCCACAGGTAGGCATGTACGTTGCCCTCGGCGGGGGCGCACCTCACCTGACCGAAGCCATTACCCGCCTCGAACGGGTTTCTGCGCTCGCCGAAGGAGATCAACCTGCACCCAAAGCTCTGCGAGGGTACCAAGGACTGCTCCCAAAGGAGAAAGGGCCTATACAACCTGCCTAGGATAAGCCTTGACTGTCACCTCAATCCAGCCAAGTCCACCAGCGGTGTCTATCCGCTTGTAAACGCGAACCGAGCGGATGCACCGAGGAAGCACTAGGCAGGCAGACACTGCTGGTGGACCTAGCAAGTGACCCAATGACGGCCATTGACGGAAGTTTGTCACAAAGGCTGTCATAGAACTGGTCATTGAAGGGGGTTTCATCGCTATGCTCACTCAACGCTTCTTTGGGAAGTAACAGGTGTTAGAAGGGAAGAGTCAACAAAACTTCTCAAGGAGATTTCTGCGGATTACCCGAAAGATTGGCCATTTCCTACCAAAAGTTTGGCCGCACAAGAAAAAACTGGCGAATCCGCTCTGCAAGCCGATTTACGCGGCTTAGTAGAGGCAAGGCTGATACTTGCGAAATTCCGCCGTTTTTGTTACTCGTATGGCTCTATAGGCCAATTTATCCATGTGGCCAAACTTTCGGTAGGTTGCGGCCAAACTTTCGGGTAATCCGCAATTTCCAAAAAAGCAATTACTGGCCGAGGCGGCCAAGTTATCCCGTTAGTCACAAAAATCATCGTATGATTTTCAATCGCTCAGGCACGATACCCCTCATGCCAACAAGAGTTGGGCCAGCTCGCAGCCGATGCCTGGACAGAACTTTCAATCGCTCAGGCGCGATACCCCTCATGGCAACCTGGTAGAACATTCCCCGTGCAATCCCAAGAAGACGTGTTTCAATCGCTCAGGCGAGGGTGGAACTATTTTATTTGTAGAAATACACTATTAGTGTATTGCGCTTTTGCTAAAGCGCGTACATTAATAACAATATAAATGAGCGTATTGAGGTGGGCAACCGAGCGACCATTGCGCACTTTGGGGCGGTCAATGCCAAGTGCCTGGGCTTGGCTGTTGATACGTTCGCAGCAGGTGCGCTGTGTGTAGACAGCGTGGTAGAGTGGGCCATCGCGATCGAGCAGGACCCGCATCAGTCCGCCTTTCTCCCAATTGGGGTCCCTGACACAGCCTTTGCCTTTGGCAAACTGCGCATGGTCGCAGCTCTGGCCGGTGTGTGTGGGAAAGAGCAGCGGGCAACGAAAGCGTTGGGCGCGAAAGCCGTTAGAATGCCGAAAGGCATAGGTGGGGTGCATGCGCAAGCCTTTGGGGCATAGCGGTGTCCCATCGGGATCGCGAGGTCCTTCCTCCTGGCCATGGGTATTGAGAGGAATGGCGGCGATGCCGATGCCATGAGCCACGGTCTCATAGGTGTACCAGGCATCGTAAGCAGCATCAGCGGTGGTATGCAAGGGGAAGAAGCCCACAGTGGCGACGGTTTGACGATGCAGGGGCAAGTAGTAGCTGACATCCCCTTCGTTGAAGGGGTGGGTGTAGTCGGCCAGCACCACATCGCCGTAGACGGGATCAGTGGCAGCCGCGACACCGGAGCCATAGCCCCAGAGGTATTCCTTGACTTCTTTCTTGGAGCCATCGGGGTGCACTTGGTTGGTGCTCTTCTTGACGCCCACGCGACAATCAGGATCACCTTTGGGTTGACGCTCTTTGCAGAAGCGATCACGCATGGACTCGCGGGGGTTGTTTTCGCACACCCAGGCATAAATATGCTTCACATCGAAGGCCACGACCTCTCCCAAGCCAGGAATTTCCTCCTGCAAGGCATGGACGGTCTGCTCCAGCAGAGAGGCCAGGAGCGTGGGATCCAGACGATGCAATTTCGCACGTAACCAGCGGTCGCTGGGCACGGTGCGCTGCACATCAAAGCCATAGAGCTGACTGGCATCCGGCACGGGACGGAAGCCCAGTTCGAGCACTAAGAGCGGATGGTCGCACAAGAACGTGCGCAAGTGGGTCATGTAGGGCAGATGGTGAGTGATCTTGAGCAGGAAGGCTTTGAGATAGGCGCTCTCGGGATGCGGATGGGGACCTGGGCAGTGACGTTGTTGATCCACCTGGCTCCAATCCAGCAAAGCAAACATGGTACGAGCGCGCTGCACCAGGGCATCCTGCTCGCGTAGCAGGTCAATGGTGGCTTGGTCAAGCGTCGGGGTTTCTGTTATCATAGATGGAAGCTCCTTTCTGAGTAGTAGTGAGATGTATACTGACTACTCTGTCAGGGAGCTTTCCAATTGTCAAACCTGGCGGATTACACCCCCCACTTGCTTAATACTTCCGACCCTCGCGTTCGGGCTCAGGCCGCTTCAGACGTCATGGGACACCTCGCTCGTTGTCTTCAGATCGGTGTTTCAATCCCGCGTTCGGGCTCAGGCCGCTTCAGACGGTGCCGTATCTTGTTCTTGTCCTGATAAGCAAGCGGTGTTTCAATCCCGCGTTCGGGCTCAGGCCGCTTCAGACACTATTACAGGGCTTATAACACTGGCACCGAGTAGAGTTTCAATCCCGCGTTCGGGCTCAGGCCGCTTCAGACGTAGGTCTGCTTCATCTATCAGGTGTATGGTCATAGTGTACCCATCGGCCCGTAGCAATATGCCTGACTGTTGAACCACTCGATACGCCAGCTACCAAAGTCTTGCGCCACCCCCGGACTGCCATCCCAACCATTGATCGCATACTCGTGTGAGGTTGCGGGGCCGATCTGGTGCCCACTCAGATACAAGGTATACCACTTTTGATATATTCCCGTACCCGTAGGCGGCACTGTCGCTGCGAGTCCGAGTGCTTGTAGTTGTAAGAAGAAGCTTGACCACCTCTGTAAGGCCGCTTGCTCCACGAAAACCCCTCCTCTGAAAGCCCTGTACGCCGGCTTCTGGCTACTATCCAAACGAAGCAGTCCGTATTCTAATCCTACTGAGTCTTGAAGTTTGAACCAGAATGCAGCAGCCACCCGCCCACTACGACGCAGCACATCAATGGCGTTTGACAGGTTGGTTGCTTGCTGTGCCTCACTCATACCGGCAGTGTTGTACCCGAACTCGGTAACGAACAGTGGCTTGTTACCTATAAAGCATGCAGCCAGGTCACTTGCGTATACATAAGGATGGATGCCCACGTAGTCGAATATGGCACCATACCCAATCGCGCTGCTCAGATAGTCGTTGGTAGTATGGAGTCCACCCGCGTCCCTGAACTGGAAGAGACCGCCGGATACCACGGGCACTCTAGCAGCCAATGGGTAGATGTTTTTGAGCAGGTAGGCCCAATTGCTCGGATAGATATAGCTGCCACCCTGCCCTGGAGCCATCGTCCATGCGTTCGGCTCATTCCATACTTCGTATGCAGCCACCAGTCCAGCATATTGCGCCGCTGCTTGTTTGAACTTAGCAATAAGTCCATCCATAAACACATTTTGGCCGGTGCCGCTACCCGCCTCTGCACTGCCTGCGCTCCAATCTCGCTGCCCCGATGGAGTAGAAGTACCAGGATCAATCAAGCCGAGTACCTTGAGACCTGCGGCCTTAATACTCGTCAGGAGAGCAGTAATGTCTACCAGGCGCGGATCAGGAATGCCCATGCGTATCCATTTGGCACCTGTAGCAGCGATCTGTGGGTAGGTCTGTAGTACGCCACCAGGGAAGTCCAGAGTGCCACTTGGTTGGTTAGTCCACCCGGTATTTAGCCCTAATTCCATCATACTCCTATAACAACCATTGCAGATTGCTGTGTAAACCCGGCTGTATTCCCCCAAGAGATGCGATCAACCGAAGAAATTATAGTACCAAACGAGTTATGATGGAATGTCGTTGCTCCGGTGCCAGTACCACCACCAACTGCCAGGGCTGTCACTATTACAGGGCTTATAACACTGGCACCGAGTAGAGTTTCAATCCCGCGTTCGGGCTCAGGCCGCTTCAGACGACTCTAGCTCATCCCTTCCACGGTACGAACTCCACTACAGTGGCACTTTGAAAGCGCGGCATTTTCCCCGGAATACTCCCAGGAATCTTCCCGTCCAGAAAGCATCCTGGAAAGATGCCTCCAAAGAACGCCCTTTTCCCCGGAATACTCCCAGGAATCTTCCCCGGAACCGAAAATACCTTCGTGCCATTCTCGCTCCGATGTGACATGCTAGAAGTCCAATCTCTTCTCAGTTGCGTCGTCCCTCGGAAAGGAGACCAGCATGAAGTCCTCCCACTATACCACATCCGAGCAAGCCGAGCACCTCCTCAGTGAGATCAGCCGCTGGCCTGGGCGCTTGCGCGAGCTGCATGAACGTCTGCGTCCCCGTTTTGCACGCCCCGAAGCCTTCCAACATGCCTTGCTCTACCTGCAAGCCATCCTCAGTGAGATCCCTCGAAAAAATGGCTGGCAGATTGCTGAACACGCCAGGCTCGCCCGGCCCTATGGCATGCAGCGCTTGCTGTCGCGCGCCGTCTGGGACGAAGCAGGCGTGCGTGATGAACTGCGCGCCTGTGTCTGCCAGACCTTGTCCCCGCCTGTCTCTGCTGTGGACGAGCCGCCTTTCCCGATCCTCGTCATTGATGAAAGCGGCTTTCCCAAACGCGGCCGCCACTCGGCGGGCGTCGGGCAGCAGTATTGCGGTGCGACGGGACAGGTCTCCTACGTCACGGCGCTGGGCCATGCCCTCATCGACCGTGAATTGTACCTGCCCGAAGACTGGTGCTCTGATCTGCCGCGCCGTCAGGCCGCTCATATCCCCGATCATGTTTCCTTTGCTACCAAACCTGAACTAGGGCAGCGCATGATCCAACGCGCTCAGGCGGCCCACCTGCCGATCCGCTGGGTGGTCGCCGATACCGTTTACGGTCACAGCCCGGACTTGCGTCTCTTCCTAGAGGAGCAAGGGTACGCCTACGCGATGGCAGTTCCCTGCATCGAAGTCGTCTGTGTGCAAACACGAACGGGATGCCTGCTCAGTGATGTGGCCGACATCGCGCACCAAGCGCTGCGCGCAAAGGATTGGCAGCGTCTCTCTGGGAGCCTGGGCACCAAAGGTGAGCGCCTTTTTGACTGGGCTCGCCTGCCCATCATGCACGCTGGCACC
>WNFM01186535.1_pt2 | contig 10611 bp, 12 predicted proteins | sample 5400271 | NCBI WGS metagenome assembly WNFM01 (sample SAMN13153352, study PRJNA577476) | soil metagenome | isolation source: 60 cm saprolite on Douglas fir-dominated hillslope | place: USA:California | collected 2013-09-17 | reverse complement strand
GTCAGGCTCCGGCGCGCCCGCGTCCAGGCCACGTAGGCGAGACGCCGCTCCTCCTCCAGCGCGCGCTCAGGCTCGACGGCCTCGGCGATCGACCGAGCCGAGGGGAACCGACCCTCGTCGAGCCCGACGACGGCGACATGATCGAATTCGAGCCCTTTCGTCCCATGGGCCGTGGCGAGCGTGAGGGCCGCGTCGTCTCGTCGGAGTTCCGCGAGTCGCTCGCGGAAGTCGCGGATCCGATCGCGAAGCTCGCCCAGGTCCCGGCACGCGGCGGCCCAGCCGATGAGCGTCGCGAGGATGTCCTGAGCTGCCGCGGCGACTCCGCCGCTTGCCGCGGTGGCGTCGAGATCCCCGATGTGCACGCCGTGCACCAGCAATCCGACTTCTCCGCGTCCGGTGGTCATTTGTGCACCCCATGCACCTGAATCGCCCGGTTTTGGCTCCAGGGAGTCCAGGCGAAGCGATTCGGCAGCGGTTTTCCGGTCGTGCGGCGTGATTTGGTGCTGGTTGGTGCACCCGGTGCACAAGTGAGCTTTGGGCGCTCGGCGGATTCGGATGAGCAGCGGCGCCGCCGATGACCCCGAGCTCGGATCGCAGTCAATGTGGTCGAGCACCCGGTCGACCTCGGGCGACTCGATCGGCAGCACGAGGTCCGCGGCTCGGAACGGGATCCCGAGGCGGACGGCGGCGACGGCGGCGGGGAGCAGCTCGCGGTTCGTGCGGGCGAGGACGGCGAACGTGTCCGGCGCACCCAAGCGATGCCACGACGCCAGGACCGCCCCGATCCGGTCGACATCGTCCGCAGCGGATGGCGCCAGGACCAGGGATCCGGCGGCGCCCTCGCGTGCGCGGATCGTCTTCGCGAACCGCTCGGCGTTGTGCTCGATCAGGCGGACCGAGCGCTCCAGCACGGGGGCGGGGCAGCGGTAGTTCACTTCGAGATCCACCCGAGCCAGGCCCGGCAGGGAGGACTCGGCCAGCCCGAGCAGGCGGCGGACGTCGGCGAGGCGCCAGCCGTAGATCGACTGGTCGTCATCGCCGACGAGGAAGATCCGATTCGCGGGCGCGGCGAGCAGGAGCGCGAGCCGCAGCTGGCTCCGATCGAGATCCTGGGCCTCGTCGACGAGCAGATGCGTGCAGCGGTCTCGCCAGCGTGCCAGGACGCGGTCGTCCGAGGACAGCACCCGCAGCGCGCGAGCGACGAGATCGTCGAAGTCGAGGCCACCGCGCCGGGCGATCTCTCGCTCGTAGGCGGCGAACGTTCGCGCGACCGGGCCTGCCTCGGGATCCCCCTCGATGGCGGCGGGATCGACGTCGAGGTCGAGCTTCAGGCGCGACATCACGGTATCGAGGCGTCTCAGCTCGGCGAGCGACGCATCGGGCCGAACCGTCGCGAGGATCTCGTCCCGGTCGAGCAGCGGCTCGACCTGGTGGCCGGCGTCGCGCAGGATCTCGAGCCCGAGCGCGTGGAAGGTCCGGATCCGAACGCGACCGGCGAGCCCGTCGCCGAGTGGCTCGAGCGCCACCGACACCCGCTCCCTCAGCTCCTCGGCGGCGCGCTTGTTGAAGGTGACGGCGCAGATCGAGCCGGGCGACGCGCCTTCATCGATGAGCCACGCGATCCGGGCGACGAGCGTCGTCGTCTTGCCTGACCCCGCCGGCGCGACGCACAACACAGGCCCCGGTGCCGCCGTAGCTGCAGCACGCTGATCCGGGGCGAGCCGTTCGAGCCGAGCCGCGACTGCCGGGTGCGTCATAGCGCGCACTCTGGTGACCGCCGCTCACCCGGGAGTCACGCGACGAGCGGCGGCGCGGGGTACGAATGGGTCCCGGACGTCTACGTATCCGCTGCTAGAGTCGTGATCGATGGGCACCGGACCCGACCAGACCGCACCAATCGACACCGCACTGGACACGCTCGACCCGAGCCTCGATGCGGGCCTCGACGCCGACTGGGCCGATCCGGCCCAACGCGCCGAGCTGCCGCCGGCTCGCCCTGATCAGCTCCGGCGATTCGACCTGGCCCTCGGTGCGATCGCGCTCGTCCTGACCCTCGCCACCGTGTCGACCCTGCTGCCCGGTTTCCACCTCGTGATCGTGAATGGCCGGCTCGACCTCGTGCTCAACACGCTGACGGCCGTGGCCGCCGCCGGCGCCGCTGCCCTCGCCTGGATCCGCTACCGGATCGAGCGCGAGGTCTCGGCTTTGTTCGAGAGCGCCGCGTTCCTTGTCCTGTTCACGACCCGCACGCTGCTCGTCTGGATCTCGATCTTCGGACTCTCCGCTCAGATCGGCCTCGGGATCGAGGCGCCCGAGCAGTGGCCGATCTACGGCTGGACGATTTCCCGGCTGGCGACAGCGGCGCTGCTCATCGTCGCCGCGTCGGCGACCCTGAGCCGAGCCCGACGTGCGCCGCGCTGGAAATTCCTCGTCCAGGTCGGACCGGCCTTCGTTGTCCTCGGGCTGATCGTCATCCTCTCCGCTCTCGAGCCGGAGCTGCCGGCGCTCGTCACGCCGGCCGGCTTCCAGGCGCTGACGGGAGCGGGCGGCGCAGTTCCGGTGATGAACCTGGCGGGGATCGCGATTCAGGTCGTCGTCGCGCTCGTGTACCTGTGGGGTGCCCGGCTCTATCGCGAGGTCTACCGCCAGCGCGGCCGCCGCTATGCCGGTTTCGTCGCGATTGCCCTCCTCGTCGCCGGCTTCGCCCAGCTGAACTGGGCGATCCTGCCCGGGATCTCGCAGGGCGTCGTGACGGCCGACGATCTCCTCCGAGCGACGTTCTCGATCATCATCCTGGCGGGCATCGACGCGCAATCGCGCGCGGACGTGCGAGCGCTCCGCCTCGCCAACGCGCGGCTCCAGGCACTGAGAAGCGCCGACGCGGAACGCGCCACCCTCGAAGCGAGCGCCCGCCTCGCGCGTGAAGTCCACGATGGGCTGAGCCAGGATCTGTGGCTGGCCAAGCTCACCCAGGCCCGCCTCGCCCAGGTGCCGGACCTGCCGAGAGACGCGAAGGCGTTGACGACCGACATCGGCGAGGCCGTCGATCGAGCCCTCGGCGGGGCGAGGGCGGTCCTCGCAACGATGCGGACCGGCTCGGAGGGGCCGACCGTCGGCGATAGCCTCGAGCGGGTCGTCGGCGACTTCGGTGAGCGCTCCGGGATCCTCACGGAGTACACCTCCTCCGGGGCGGAGCCGGCGCTCCCGTCGCGGACCGGGGCGGAGCTCATCCGGATCGTCTCGGAGGCACTGACGAACGTCCGCAAGCACGCGGACGCGACGGTCGTGCGAGTCAACGCGAGCTGGGGCCGCTCGACGTTCGAGGTGTCCGTCGCGGACAACGGCAAGGGCTTCGACCCGACCTCGGTCGATGGCACGACGTTCGGGATCGTCGGGATGCGCGAGCGAGCCGAGCTCATCGGCGCCGACGTCGAGATTCAGAGCCGCCACGGTGACGGCACGAAAATCGTGTTGCGCATGCCGGGTCGCGCTGCGGCATGATCTTCGGCGTGACCACTCCGGGGGGAGCCGGCCGGCCGCCGATGACCGTGATGCTCGTCGAGGATCACGCCCTCGTCCGAACGGCGATCCGGCACGCGATCACCCAGCCCGACATCGAGGTCATCGGCGAATCACCGACCGCCGAGGCGGCGCTCGCGCCGGCCCTCGAGCTCCGGCCGGACGTCATCCTCCTCGACATCGACCTGCCCGGGATGAGCGGCCTGCAGCTCCTCCGCGAGCTGGCCCCGAAGCTGCCCGACACGAAGATCATCATGCTCACCGTCTCGGCCCAGCACCGCGACCTCATCGAGGCCGTCCGGTTCGGCGCGACGGGCTACCTCACGAAGGACCTCACCCCCGAGGCACTCCTGCGCGCCGTGCGCGGCGCCCGCGACGGCGACCTGCCGATGCCGCGCCGCCTCGCCGCCGAGGTCATGGCTCACCTCGCGAAGAACGCCGGCCGCCTGCCCGGGCCGGGCCAGCCGCTGCCGCACCTGACCGAGCGCGAGACCGAGATCCTCAAGATGATCTCCGACGGCCTCACCGACCGCGAGACGGCGATGGCGCTCGACATCTCGATCCGGACCGTCGAGACGCACGTCTCGAACGTCCTCCACAAGCTCGGCGTCCGGAGCCGCGCCGACGCCGCGCGGCTCTTCCGGGACCAGGGCGAGCAGGTGGCTCAACCGAGCGAGTAGGACCTTCGGATGAAACGGTCCGCCGCCGATCGGGTCGGCAGGGTGCGGTCCGGAGATACCGGGGTAGTCTGCGGCGGCACACGGACCCCGCAATAGGTACCTCCCACCATCGGGGACGTTGCAACGGAGGCCGGGCCCATCGCGCCCGGCCTCTTCGATGCCCGGAGCTCGTCGACTCCCTCGAGGGCAAAGAGAAACCCCTCCCCATTGCGGTGGGGAGGGGTTCGGCTTACCGGTGCCGGTTCGGAGTCTGGCCCTAGACCGAGGAACCGACCGTGCTGAGAATTCGGCTGATCGCGCTGCCAAGGAACAGGAGCGCGACGATGGCGACGATGGCGATGAGGGCAAGGATCAGTGCGTACTCGGCGAGACCCTGGCCGTCCTCCTCGTCTCGACGAAGGAAGTTCGTAACTGCGAAATAGAGCTTGTCCATGTGGTGTCTTGGTCCTCCTTTCCTCGAAGGATCCCCCGATGGGAGTCGGGCTCACCGTAGGACAAATCGAGGTCGGCGTCTACGTATTCCGTCAGTACCTTGGTCCTACGTACGCGAGGGATTTCGTCGCCGGCCGGGCCCCGAGCCGCGCCGGACAAGAAGAGACCCCGCCCTCCGATGGGAGGAACGGGGTCGTGTTCAGTGTCGATTGACAGGGAATCTCAGTTAGACGGACGAACCGACGGTGCTGAGGATCCTGCTGATCGCTCCGCCGAGGAAGATCAGCGCGACGATCGCGACGATCGCGATGAGCGCCAGGATGAGCGCGTATTCCGCGAGGCCCTGGCCATCTTCGTCTTCGCGATTGAAGAGATTCATGAGTGCAAAGGAGAGACGCATATGCCCCCGTACCCCCTTTCATTGGGATCTCCGAGCTCGGAGTCATCGCGCAGGGTACGAGGTCGGGGAGCCCATGTCTACGTAGGCTATCTCGGCCCTGGTCCTACGTACCAGTCGGCCCGGGCAGCAAAGAACCCCGCCTCCCCCGACGGGGACGGCGGGGTTCTCCAGTACGGCGCGTCAGACCGAAGAGCCGACGGTGCTGAGGATGTTGCTGATCGCTCCGCCAAGGAAGATCAGCGCGACGATCGCGACGATCGCGATGAGTGCGAGGATCAGCGCGTACTCCGCGAGACCCTGACCTTCGTCGTCTCGGCGAACGAGATTGATGAGTGCAGAGAACAGTGTCATGACCCGAATCACCTCCTTTCCGCAGGAGATCCCCCGGTTCGGGAGTCGGCTCGACGGTAAGTCGGGCGCCGCCGGTCGTCAACCGATGGCGGCGCGGGCCTGCACCACCCGATGGTCCGGTACGTAGACTCGCCTGAGGTCCATCAGGCGCAGCCGGGCGAGACGGCGGTGGCAGGTGCCGAGGCTCGGGTGGGAGCCCGCACAGCGATTCGGGCGAGGGCGCCCACGTAGACGCCGGCCAGCACGACACCGCCACCGCCGAGCAGCCGGGCCGAGATCGGCTCTCCCGCGAGAATCGCGGCGGCCGCAATCGAGACGAGTGGCATCAGCAGCATCACGTAGCTGGCTGCCGAGGCGCGCCAGCGCCCGATGAGGACTCGGAAGAGCGAGAACACGACGACCGAGCCGACGATCGAGAGGTACGCCAGCGCGGCCCAGGCTCCGACGTCGGTGGGCCACTGGCGTCGCTCGCCGGACAGCAGGGATGCCACCCCGAGCACCGCCGCACCCACGCCCATCGCGATCGCGTTGTTCGCGACGGGATGGCAGGCCGGGAACCGTTTGGCGATGACGTTCGATGCGGCCATGCAGCCCGCCGCCGCGACCATCTCGAGGACGGATGCAAATGGAGCGTCTGCGCCCGCGCCGTCGCTGGCAACGATCACGACGCCCACCAGCGCGATCGCGGATCCGGCGAGCCCCAGCCACCGGAACCGCTCGAGCGTGAGCACCACCGCGAGGATGAAGGTCAGCAGCGGCACGAGAGCGAGGATCACCTGGCCGACCCCTGCGGGCACCCGGACCAGGGCGACGTGGATGAACCCGAACGCGCCGGCAAACGCGGTCAGACCGTAGAGAAGGCTCCCGAGGAGCGCCCGCCCGCGTGGCAGTGGGATTCCTCGGGCAGCGACCACCACGAGGAGGATCGCCGCGGCGATCGCGAAGCGGAGGCTGGCGCCCCAGAGCGGCGCTAGCTCCCGGTCGAGGGCCCGGACTTCGACGCCGTTGAAGCCGCCGAGGACGACGATCGCGACGAAGGCCGCGACCGTCGCGCGCTCGGTGCCCATCAGCTCGAGGGGAGCTTGCTCGCGAGGATGTCGAGCGCCTCGATCGCGGGCGGCGCGGCGAGCAATCGCGGGGCCTGCTCGGACAGCGCGGTGCCGGCGTGGCCCGCGATGTGGGCCTGTCGGCCCGCCTCGTCCGGGAAGGCGTTGACGATCCCGAACTCGGACGGCCCGAACTTGATGGCGAACAGCGCGGTGGTGGCCGGTTCCGCGTCCACGACCGGGATGACGCCGCCCAGGAATCGCTCCAGCTCCCCTTCGAGACCCGGTTTGGCCTGGAGGCGGATCAGCAGACCCTTCGTGACCATGTTCGTGACTCCCCATTTCCGGTTCGGTGCGTGGAGGCCTTGCCGCCTCCCGTCCACCCGAACCTCTCCGTAGCCTGGCGGGCCGCTCGTCGTGACCGCGTCCGCAGCACCACCCAAACCGGCGAGCCCGGACGTCGTGCGATGGCGCGATGCACGCAGCCGACGTGGGCGATGATGGGAGCGTGAACGGGCGTTCGAGCAGCCAGGAGCTGCGGTTCGTCACGGCGCGAGACGGCACCCGGATCGCGTATGCCCGGCAGGGCCGTGGCACGCCGCTCGTTCGTGCCGCCCACTGGCTGAGCCACCTCGAGCTCGACTGGCAGAGCCCCGTGTGGCGACCGTTCCTGACTGAGCTGGCGCGCGATCGGGCCCTGATCCGATACGACGAACGCGGTACGGGCCTCTCCGACCGTGATGTGGTCGACCTTTCGTTCGAGGCGATGGTCGGCGATCTCGAGACGCTCGTCGACGCCCTCGGGCTTGAGCGCTTCGCCCTGCTCGGCATGTCCCAGGGAGGTGCGATGGCGATCGCCTATGCGGCCCGCCACCCGGAGCGGGTCACCGGGCTGGTGCTGTGCGGGGCGTATGCGCGCGGCCACGGCCACCCCGATCGCGGACCGGACCAGCAGCGCGAGGCCGATCTCCTGCTGGATCTGATCCGGGTCGGTTGGGGCACGCCGGACCCGAAGTTCCGGCGCGTGTTCGCGAGCATGTTCGTGCCCGACGCCACGCCCGAGATTCTCGAAGGGTTCGACCAGCTGCAGCGGGTGTCGGCTTCGGCTCAGACCGCGTACCGGCTGCGGCAGATGTTCGGCTCGATCGACGTGACGGGCGATCTCGCGAGCATCGCGGTGCCGACGCTCGTGATGCACGTTCGTGGGGACGGTGTCGTGCCCTTCGACGAGGGCCGGCTCCTCGCCGCGTCGATCCCTGGCGCGAGATTCGTTCCGTTGGAGGGGCGAGGCCACGTGCTGGTCCACGGCACAGCGGCGTTCGCCGGGTTCTTCGCGGAGCTCGACGCATTTCTCGGAAGCGAGCCGGTCCGAAGGCGCGCCGCGCCCGAGATGTACGCGGGCGCCGGCACGGAATCTGGCCTGCTTGCAGGCCGCTTGGCCGCCCTCACCGCCCGCGAGCGCGAGGTCCTCGACCTCGTCGCCGCCGGTCGCACGAACGACCAGATCGCGACGACGCTCTTCCTCAGCCCGCGAACCGTCGAGCGACACCTGTCGAACAGCTATTTGAAGCTCGGCATCGAGGGCAAGTCGGCGCGCGCAGCGGCGGCCGCGATCGTCTCGCGCTCGGAGCCTCGTTGACCCGTCTGGGGCGACAAGCGCGTTTCGCCCCGGTGCCTAGGATTCGCGCGTGACCCCCGCGCCCGCACTCCCGACCGCGCTCCCGACCGCGCTCGCCGCGACCCTGAGGACGCTCCCGGATCGACCCGGGGTGTACCTCATGAAGGGCGCTCGCGGCGAGGTCCTTTATGTCGGCAAGGCGGCCAGCCTTCGCAGCCGCGTCAGGAGCTACTGGCAGAAGGAGTCAGCGACCGCCGACCTGCACCTCATCCGCTCGGTCATCGATCGGGTCGTCGATGTCGAGTACACGCTGACCGACTCGATCTCGGAGGCGCTCCTGCTCGAGGGCAACCTCGTGAAGCGCTACCAGCCGCAATACAACGTCCGGCTCAAGGACGACAAGTCGTACCCGTACATCAAGGTCACGCTCGGCGACGATTTCCCCCGGATCGAGCGGACGCGGAAGCTGCCGAACGACGGGTCGCGCTACTTCGGGCCATATGCCTCGGCGTCGTCGGTCGACGAGGCGATGAACCTCGTCCGGCGGCTCTTCCCATTCCGGACCTGCACGATCGACATCCGGGACGGCCAGCGCGCGCTCCAGCGGCCGTGCCTGCTGTACCACATCAAGCGCTGCCAGGGCCCCTGCATCGAGGCGATCTCGAAGGACGCCTATCGAGCCGATATCGAGCAAGTGGAGCTGTTCCTCGAGGGTCGCCAGGAGTCGCTCGTGAAGGCCCTCCGGGGCGAGATGACCGGCGCTTCCGAGCGCCAGGACTACGAGCGCGCGGCCGGCCTGCGGGACAAGGTCAAGGCGATCGAGCGAACGATGGAGAGCCAGAAGATGGCCGCGTTCGCGCGCACCGATCTGGATCTCGTGGGGCTGGCTCGACGCGACAACCAGGCCGCCGTCCAGCTGTTCGTCATCCGTGGCGGCAAGGCGATCGGGCGTGACGTGTTCCTGCTCGACGTCCCGAAGGGCACGCCGGACGCGGAGGTCGTGTCGGGCTTCCTGTTGCAGTACTACAGCCGGGCCACGAGCGTGCCGCGGGAGATCGCGGTCCCCCTGGTGCTGCCCGACGCGGGCGACCTCGAGGACTTCCTGGCCGCCCGGCGGGGCGCCGCGCCGGGAGCCCTCAGTTCTATGCCCCTTCACGACATGATGCCCGACGAGAGGGCGGCCAGCGCGTCCGAAAATGTCGCAATGGGGCATACGAGCGAGGCCTCGTCCCGCGAGGCCTCGTCCCGCGCGGCCTCCGCCCGAGTGGATTCGAAGGATCGGCGCGAGAACCGGACCGTCGCCCGGCCCGATGCGGTCAAGACAGGGCGGCGCGCGACGGCCTCGGGGGCGCCCCAGCCGGTCAGCCTCGTGGTGCCGCGGCGGGGCGAGCGTCGCCGCCTGATGGAGCTCGCGACGCGCAACGCCGAGGAGATGCTCGCCCGTGAGCAGGCCCACTGGCTGGCGGACCAGGGCAAGACGCTCGGGGCTCTCCAGGAGCTCGCCGACGCTCTGTCCCTGCCGACCCTTCCGGCCCGGATCGAGTGCTACGACATCTCGAACTTCCAGGGCAGCGAGACGGTCGCCTCTATGGTCGTCTTCGAGGACGGCAAGCCGCGGACGGGGGAGTACCGCCGGTTCCGGATCCGGACCGTCCAGGGCCCGAACGACTTCGCGAGCCACCAGGAGGTCCTCCGGCGGCGGTTCAAGCTCGCGAACCGCGGCGATGAGGGCTCGGCCGAGGAGCGGCGCTGGGCGATGCCCGATCTCGTGATCGTCGACGGCGGGCGAGGCCAGGTGAGCGCCGCGAAGGAGGTCCTCGACGAGCTCGGACTCCACGATCTGCCGCTCGCCGGCCTTGCGAAGGAGCGCGAGGAGCTCGTCCTGCCCGGCGTCACCGAGCCGATCCTGCTCCCGACGACCTCGCAGGCACTCTATCTCGTCCAGCGCCTCCGCGACGAAGCCCACCGCTTCGCGATCACGTACCACCGCGACCTCCGCCGGAAGGCCTCCGTCCGCTCGAAGTTCGACGATCTGCCGGGTATCGGCCCGCGCCGCCGCGGCGCCCTTCTGCGCGTGTTCGGCTCGATCAAACGCGTGCGCGAGGCCCCGGTCGAGCAGATCGCCGCGGTCCCCGGCATCGGCGCCGCCCTCGCCGCGAAGATCAAGGCGAACCTCGAGGCGTAGCCGGCGCCTGAGCGCCGCCGCTGGCTCCGGGGCTGCGCCTGTATCATCCGCCGTCGATGCGCAGAGCCGGACTCATCCTCATCGCCGTTCTCGGCGTGCTCGCGATCCTCGTCGACTTCCTGCCAGGCCTGGCGGTGCCCGACGCGAATGGGGGCAGCCGCCTCATCGAGACACGCCTCGGCCTTGATCTTCGAGGCGGGCTGAAGGTCGAGTACCGCGTCAACGCGACCGGCGACAAGACGCCGACGACGGCCGATGTGGAGGTCGTTCGCGGGATCATGGAGCGGCGCGTCAACGCGACCGGCGTATCCGAGCCCGTGGTCGTGACCTCCGGCACCGACCGGATCGTCGTCGAGGTCCCGGGCCTCAGCGACACGGCC
>WNFM01200530.1_pt5 | contig 10612 bp, 9 predicted proteins | sample 5400271 | NCBI WGS metagenome assembly WNFM01 (sample SAMN13153352, study PRJNA577476) | soil metagenome | isolation source: 60 cm saprolite on Douglas fir-dominated hillslope | place: USA:California | collected 2013-09-17 | reverse complement strand
CCGAGGTGGGTGTCGCCGTTGGTGGCCTTCACCTCGACCACCCCTTCGCCCACCTCCAGAACGGAGATGTCGAAGGTCCCGCCGCCGAAGTCGTAGACCGCGATCGTCTCGTCCTTCTTCTTGTCGAGGCCGTAGGCGAGGGCGGCCGCCGTCGGCTCGTTCACGATCCGCAGGACCTCGAGCCCCGCGATCTTGCCCGCGTCCTTCGTGGCCTGGCGCTGCGAGTCGTTGAAGTAGGCCGGGACCGTGATCACCGCCTTCGTGACCTTCTCCCCGAGGTGCTGCTCGGCCGCGTCCCTCATCTTCTGGAGGATCATGGCGGCGATCTCGGGAGGTGAGTAGAGCTTGCCTTCGACGGAGACGCGGACGTCGCCGTTCGGCGCCTCCACCACCTTGTAGGGCACCATCTTCTGCTCTTCGCTGACCTCGGCGAACTTGCGGCCCATGAAGCGCTTGATCGAGAAGATGGTGTTCTCGGGGTTGGTCACGGCCTGGCGCTTCGCCACCTGGCCCACCAGACGCTCGCCGCTCTTGGCGAAGGCCACGACCGACGGCGTCGTGCGCGCCCCTTCCGGATTGGGTATGACCAGGGGGCCGTCGCCCTCCATGACTGCGACGACCGAGTTGGTGGTTCCCAGGTCGATGCCGATGATCTTGCTCAAGAGTCCCCTCCTGGTTGATAATAGTAGTGCTTGAGTGTGCTGCTGTCAACACACCTGCGTGTGATGACTTCATCTTATTGATCTCAAGGAGTTTCTCGGAATCATGACCGCGAGCATCTTCGCGTTGGAGGGTGGTGTCACGACGCGGCTGGGGGATTTCGGCAACCTCTCCGAAGCGTCATCCACACTTCCTTCGGGCGCCTACACGAGCCTGCGAACGTACCGGGGGAATCGGGTCCTTCGGCTCGAGCAGCACTTCGGCCGGCTCGAGGAGTCGGTAGCGCTGCAAGGGCAGCCGGCGAGGCTGGACGCCGAGGCCGTGCGCTCCGCCCTCCGAACCGCCCTCGCGGCCACCGGCCATCCCGACTCCCGCCTTCGGCTGACCTTCGCGCCGCCCCGGATCTTCGTCTCGGTCGAGCCCTTCGAGCCGCTTGCGGAATCGCTCTACCGGGACGGCGTCGCCTGCGCGACGCTCCCCTTCCAACGGGACAACCCCCATGCGAAGGACACGCGCTTCATCGCGACCGCGAGCGGGGCCTACGGCTCCCTCCCCGAGGGCGTGCACGAGGGCCTGTTGGTGGCCGAGGATGGGAGCGTGCTGGAGGGGCTCTCGAGCAACTTCTTCGCCGTGCTGAGGGGAGCCCTCTGCACCGAGGAGGATCGGGCCCTTCTCGGCGTCACCCGGTCGCTGGTCCTGGAGGTGGCGGCCGGCCTGCTGCCGGTCGAGCACCGCGCCGTCCGCAAGCCCGAGCTCGCCGAGGCGAGCGAGGCGTTCATCACGAGCGTCTCGCGGGAGGTCCTGCCGGTGGTTGCGATCGACGGGCATGCCATCGGCGGCGGACGCCCGGGCCCCAAGACCCGGGCGATCATGGCCGCCTTCGCCGACCTGGTGAGGAAGGAAGCGAGTCTGATTTGAGTCAGGGGGTGCTGCGCCGCACCCCCTTAAACCCCCGGTCGCTGCGCCGAAGTGAATTCGGCTCCGCTCGCAGCCCGTTACTCAGCATCTAGAAGCTTAGTTTCAGCGCCAGTTGGACCTGCCGGGGAGCGGATGCCTGCTCGTAGTTGCCGTAGGTGACGCGGCCCTGGGCATCCTTCTGCGGAGAGCCCGGGAACGCGCCCCGGCCGAAGATGTTGTTGATCTCGCTGTAGTTCGTCCGGTCGAACAGGTTGAACGCCTCGACGATGGCGTCGATTCCGACCCGGCCGCCCAGCCGGATGCGCTTCTGCAGGCGCGCGTCCACGATCACCTGCTTGTCCATGGTCTCGCCGTTGCGGCCGACGCTCGTGGCCTCGCTCGTGGGGTCGCGCCGCGCCCGGTCGGAGGGGAAGGCCCCGCCGTCGCCGTCCCCATTCAGGTCGGCCCCCGCGAGCGCCGTGTAGGGCCGGCCCGAGGCGGCGGTGATGATGGTGGAGAGCTGGATGTCCCAGGGAAAGCGATAGAGACCGGAAACCACGAGCCGGTGCCGCTGGTCGTGGGTGGCCGGCCCCTTCTCGAGCAGGGGATCGAAGCCGGTGGGCGTCCCCGTGCGGTCCGACGGGTTGCGGCCCTGCCCGTTCCTCTGGGGGATGAACGCGCTCTGGAAGTCCGTTGAGTCGTCCTCCGCCTTGGAGACGGTGTAGGACACCATGAACTGATAGTGGTTGCTGAAGCGCTTGGTCAGCGAGAGCGTTCCCCCGCGGTACCAGGTCTCCCCGAACGAGGTGTACTGGAGGACCGAGGCCGAGGTGCCGGCGACGCCGTTCACGTCGTTTGGCCGGCGGCCCGCTCCGAGCGAGGGGACCACCGGGTTGTAGTCGATCGTCCCCACCTGCTCCTTGCCCCGTACCCAGATGAAGTTGGCGGAGACCGCGAAGTCCTTGCCCAGGGCCTGGTCGATGCCGGCCGCGGCCTGTTGCGCCCAGGGCGTCTCGAGCCCGGGGTCGATCGCGATCTCGAGGCTCGGATAGGCGGTGGCGGGCTCCGGCAGCCGCCGGGTGGGCGAGCGCCAGGCGGCCAGGCTCGCCGGGAAGCGCTGCACCAGCGTCCGCACTCCGTTCGCGTCGCCGCTGATCCCCTTCGTGACCCCGGACAGGGCGGCGATCTGGTTGTCGAAGAAGATCCCGTAGGCCGCGTGGAGGCTCGTGCGGCCGCTGCCGCTGGGGTCGAAGGCGATCGCCACCCGGGGTGCTATGTTGTTGCTGTCCTGGGGGAACGAGTACTTGAAACGGGCCCCGTTCAGGTCGGACACGTCGTAGGGGATGTCGTCCCAGTACTGCTTCTGGTATCGCAGGCCGGGCTTGATGGTCAGCTTGCGGGTCACCCGCCACTCGTCCTGCACGAAGAGCGAGACGTCCTTGTAGCCGTAGCCCGCGAAGGAGTTCCCGTAACCCTGCACGTAGGCCGCGGGGAGGCCCAGGGCGAAGGCCTGCAGGGCGTTGATGGGCGCGGGAATCAAGCCGGGGATCGCGGGCAGGGAGGCGAAGATGTAGCGCCCCCCGAAGTGGAGGGGCAGCGAGTTGCCGTCGTCCGGGGAGTTGACGGTGTTGAAGTCCACTCCGGCCTTCGCGGAGTGCTTGCCCGCGAAGAAGCTGACCGTCTCCGACATCTGGAGCCGGGTGTTCTTGCGGGGCTGGGGGGTGAAGCGCTGCCGGCCCACGGTGGCGAAGCCGGTGATCTCCAGGGTGGGGCCGCCCTGGTCGTTGGTGAGGCAGTCCCCTCCGCACCTCGGGTCGAGGGAGTTGATCTTCTGGTCTTCCCTCGCCACCTGCACCCGGGCCTCGTTCACCCACCGGCCCGAGAGCACGTTCGTCTGCGAAAGGGAGAGCGACCAGTCCTTGCGGAGCTGAACCGCCCCCCGGCTCTTCGCCACCAGGCCGCCGAAGGGCTCGATGTTCTGGTTGGTGGTGTCCGAGTAGTTGGCGCGAAAGGCCAGGCTCGAGTTGGAGCTCCACTGGTGGTCCACCTTGCCCAGGAGCTCCGAGGTCTTGTAGTCGTAGGGGACGGCCCCCGTCTGCACCGGGAATCCGTTCGCGTTCAATAGCGCCGCCGCGGCCGCGTCGATGGTGACGATGTTGGAGGCCGTGATGTCGGCCCGCTCGAAGGAGAGGAAGAAGAAGGTCTTGTCCTTCCTGATGGGGCCGCCCAGGGTGGCCCCGAACTGGTTCGACTGGAAGGGCGCCTTTTCGCGGTCGATGGGGTTGCCGAAGACGTCGAATTTCTCGAAGTGGTCCTTCGCGTTCAGGCTCTTGTCGCGGAAGTACCAGAAGGCGTTCCCCCGGAATTCGTTGGTGCCGCTCTTGGTGACGATGTTGACGACGCCGCCCGAGGCCTTGCCGAACTCGGCCGAGTAGGAGTTCGTGATCACCTGAAACTCGCGGATCGCCTCCTGGCTGAAGGTGGCGCGCACCGATCCCACCACGGCGTCGTTGTTGTCGAGGCCGTCCACCATGATGTTGTTCGAGCGGGCCCGCTGGCCGGTGAAGGAAAGGCCGGAGGTGGCGGACGCCCCCTGCTGGGGCGTGCGGTCGGTGGTGACCCCGGGGGTGATGATGGAGAAGCTGATGAAGTTCCGCCCGTTGATGGGCAGGTTCTCGATCTGCTGCCGCCCCACCACCGATGAGACCGAAGTGTCGGAGGGGTCGATCACCGGGGCCTCGGTCACCACGGTCAGCTCCTCCTTGCCCCCGGCGATCTTCAGGGTGAACTCGAGGTCGACGGATTGGCCGAGCTGAAGCCCCACGCCGTCCCGGGTGTGGGTCGCGAAGCCCTGGAGGGCCGCTGCGATCTTGTAGGTGCCCGGGGGGAGGGCGGCGAGCACGAATCGGCCCTGAGCGTCGCTGGTCGCGGTTCGGGCCACGTTGGTGTCCTTGTTGACCGCGGTGACGACCGCCCCCGGCAGCACGGCCTTCGACTCGTCCCGAACCACGCCCTGGACGTCGGCCCCGGTGAGTCGGGCCTGGGCCATCACGGGCGCGGGAGCCGCCGGAAGGGCGGCGAGGACCAGGACGAGACATCGAGGGATTCGAGACATGGCGACACCTCCGGGGCACAAAAAAGGGGCACGAACGAACGAGGATACGCAGCGATCGACGCGTCAGATGGACGTTATGTTTGTGGTTGATGATACGCCGGCGGCGTCGGCCGTCAAGCGAGCGGCTAGATCTCGGCCCACTTGCCGTGACCCTCGTAGACGCGGATCACGAAGGGGAAGGGGAGGCGCTCCCGGAGCTCACGGGCGAGAAGGTCGCAGATGTTCTCGACCGACGGGTATTCGAGGAAGTCGTTCCAGTTGTGGTGGTCGTAGCGGGAGAAGACCTCCCGGATCTGCGCGCGGAGGTCGGCGAAGTCCACCAGCATGCCGCCCTTCATCTCCCCTTCCACCACCACCTCGACCTTGTAGGTGTGGCCGTGCACCTGGCCGCACTTCGAATGCCCGGGAAGGAAGTGCGCGGAGTCGATGAACTCCGTCACGCCGAGGCGCATCCGGCAAGACTACTGCGGAACCGGGGGCGGCTCAAACCAGCGGCCGGCGGTCGGCGCGGAAGGGCGGAGGCGTCGGGTCGCGTCCCGAGGTGACCGCCTCGGCGATCCAGCGGGCCGCCATGAAGGCATAGCTTGCGGTCCGGGTCCCCAGACCCACCGCCACCGCCAGGGGCCTCTCGGGAACGGGGCCGATCATGGGCAGACCGTCCGCGGTGGCTCCGACCGCCGCCTCCCACGGTACCCCGGAGCCGGGAACGCACGCGAGCCGGCGGGCCATCGCGTCGAGGTCGCGGAAATCCGGAATCTCCGAGGACGCGCGCCCGCGGCCCGCGAGGATCAACCGCTCGCCCCTGACCTGCCACGCGTGGGCGCCGTCGGCGGTGAGGGCCGGGCTGGGCGACACGGCTCCCCGGACCGTCCGCAGCGTCAGGCCGTGAAGGGCCACCGACCGGACGCGCTCGGCCAGCGGACCCCCGACCGGGCCAAGCCCCCCGTCCGCCGTGAGGACCGCCCACGGCGCGCGGACGCGGCCCGCCGCCGATTCGGCCCGCGCGAAGCCGTCGTCCACCACGAGGGTGACCGCGGGCCCCGCGGGGCGCACGATCGCCCCCTCGGCCGCGGCGGCCGCGACCAGCGCCACGAGCAGGCGGGCCACGTCCAGCTCCGCGTCGTCGGCCGCCCAGTAGGCGCCCGCGAAGCCGGTCACGTCGAAGCGGGCCTCGAGCATGTGGTGGTCCAGGAACTCCCCGGGAAAGCCGTCCTCGCGCAGCAGGTCCTCGCTCTCGGCCAGCCGCAGGCCTTCCGCCCGGTCGGCCGCGAGCAGGAAGCCTCCGTTGCGCCGATAGTCGCAACCGTCCCGGACCCCGTCCACGAACTGCCGCAGGCGGTCGCCGTTCTCCCGCTGGCACTCCCAGACCTGCCGTGCGCGGTCGCGGCCGAAGCGCTCCATCGCCGTGAGGTAGGGCATGCCCGGACCGACAAGGACGTGGCCAAGGCCCGGGGCGAGGGCATCCTCCGGCATCCCCACGAGGGCGACGCGCCGTTTCCGCGCGGCGATCTCCAGGGCAATGGCCGCGCCCGCGAGGCCGGCTCCGAGGACGATCACGTCGGCGTCGAGCGGACCGGTGGCCACGGTCGGGCGGGTCAAACGGCGCGCACCGCCGCGGCGAGCGCCTCGTCCAGCGGAGTGAGGACGCGGCCCTGGAGCGTCTCGAGCGGGGCTGAGTCGGACACCTCGTCGCAGAGCAGGCAGTCCAGCGCGTCCTCGTGCATGCCCTGGTAGCCGCCCTCGCGGGCCCGGCGGTCCGCTTCCTCGACCTTTACCTCGCGGACGCGGTAGTCGGCGGGCTTTCCGAGGGCACGGGCCACCGCCGCCAGGCGATCGAGGAAGCGCGCGTAGGCCAGCGCCTCGGGGCCGACGAGATCGAAGACCCGCGGCCCCGCGCGTCCCGGTCGCTCGATCGCGGCCACGATCAGGGCGGCCGCGTCCCTCACCGCTATGGGTTGCAGGCGATACGACCCGTCCCCTGGTCGCTCGACCTCGCCCGCGGCCATGGCCTTGAGCAGCATCGGCACGAAGGCGTCGCCGGGCCCGACGATGTAGGAGGGGCGAAACACCACCACGTCGCGGCCCGACCGGAAGAGCGCCACTTCGGCCGCGAGCTTCGAGAGGAAGTACGGGTTCGTGCAGCGCGGAGCGAGGCCGTAGCGCGCCACCCCGAGGCCGGAGAAGTAGACGAGCCGCTCGACGCCGGCCGCCCGCGCGGCCTCGATCACCCGTTCCGTGCCCGCCACGTTCACCGCGTCGTAGGTGGCGTCGCTCCGCTCGGACCCGATCTGCGCCAGGTGCACGACGGTGCCACAGCCCTCGAGCGCGCGGGCGAAGGCCAGGGGATCCCGCCCCCCGAGCACGACCGCGCGGCCCCCCGCCTCGCGCACCGTACGGGCGGCGCCCTCCGACCGCACGACCCCCACCACCTCCCAGCCGAGCGCGCTCGCGGCTTGGGTGAAATGTCGGCCCACGAAGCCGTTGGCCCCGGTGACGGCCACGCGGTGACCCATCGTCTTCGCGTCCTCGGGTCGCATGACCTCAAGTGTACGCGGGCAGGCCGCCGCGCGGTTTGGCCGCGGTCACGCGCTGGGGCATCATCACTTCCATGATCCTCGGGGAGCGGGTCCGGCTGCGCCGGATCGAGAGAAGCGACCTGTCGCGATTCGTGGAGTGGCTGAACGACCCCGCGATCCGCAAGCACCTGGCCCTCGTCTACCCAATGAGCCTGCCCGAGGAGGAGCAGTGGTTCGAGGCCACGCTACGCCTGGACCCGGCCGGCCAGCCGTTCGCGATCGACGCCCGCGTCGGAGCGCCCGGCGAGGAGCCCGCGGAATGGCTCCACATCGGCTCCACCGGCTTCCATTCGATCGACTGGCGGAACCGCTCGGCCGACGTGGGCATCGTCATCGGCCGGCGCGACTTCCAGGGCAAGGGCTACGGCACGGATGCTCTGGGCGCACTGTGCCGGTGGGGCTTCGAGCAGCTGAACCTCAATCGCATCCACCTTCGGGTGTACGAGGACAACCCGGGTGGGATCGCCTGCTACGAGAAGCTGGGATTCCGCCACGAGGGCCGGCTGCGCCAGGACCGTTACCAGGCGGGGCGCTACCTCGACACCCTGATCATGGGCCTCTTGCGGGGCGAGCTGCGTTGAAGGCCGCCTCCCGCAAGGAGCTGCTGGCGGAGGTCGCGTCGCTCCAGCGCCAGCTCGAAGACTTCCTCTTCCTCCTGCCCGACGCGCTGGTGGACGCGGACTTCCGGCACTACCGGGTGACCTACCTACGCCTCCCGCGGGCGCCGTATCCGAAAGCAGCGACGGCAACCCTGAGCACGAGGCACGCGTCCCCTACGGACGCGGCCGGAAGGTCTCTCGAAAGATCTGGCCCACGAGCGCCCGCGCGGGCGCGGGCAAGGGCCGGTCCATGCGCTCCGGCCGGCCTTCGAGGTGGCCGGCGGCGTCGAACCGCACCCGGATTCCCCACAGGCCCTCCTGCGGACGCGACGGAAAGCCATAGCGCAGGTCGTCGATCTCGACCACCGTGCCCGCGGGCGAGGCGTAGAGCGCGGCCGCGGTCTGCCCCATGGCGAACCACTCGAGGAGCCGGCCTTCGTCCGTCTCCCGGGCTGCGGTCACGAGCGGATCGCGGGCGGCCGTGAAGCGCTGCCACTCGATCGTTCGCGGGCTCCACAGGCTGAGCCACCCCACGCGCACCTCGTCGCCGTCCCGGGCCACGATCCGGCGCAGGTAGGGCTGCAGGAGCGTCGGGTAGGCCCGCACCTCGGCGGCGGGCGCGCCTTCGGCCGCGAGCTCCGCCCGGGCCTGGGCCTCGGCGGCGCCGTTCAGCCCGAGGCCGTAAACGAGGTAGCCCGTGGTCAGCACGAGGACGGCCGCCGCCGCGGAGCGCGCCCCGGCGCTTCGAACGCCGCGCCAGGCGCCGACGAGGAGCGCGGCCAGCAAGGCGAGGCTGTACGCGGGGTCGATGATGGCCACCGCGTCGAGGGCGAAGCGACGGTTCAAGAAGGGCGCGAGGAGCTGCGTTCCGTAGGAGGTGCACCAGTCGAGCAGCGGGTGCGACAGGAGGGTCAGCAGGAAAAGAAGCGTCCAGGTTCGCCGCCAGCCCTCGCCCGCGAGCCGCTCCATCGGCGGCGGGCCACCGCCCGGCTCGGCCCGCCCCCGAGCGGTGGCCTGGCCGAGAAGCAACGCCAACCCCGGAGCGAACCAGAGCGCGTGGGTGATGCTCCGATGGTACAGCCACTCGCCCATCGGCCCCGTCGCGTTCATCACCATGTCCAGGTCCGGGGCCATGGCGGCAATGCCGCCGGCACCCACTCCGCGCCACCCCAGACGGCGGCCGAAGACGGCCTGCCCGATGGTGGCGCCGAGAAGACCGTGGGTCAGGGGATCCATCCGCGGTCATGGTATCATAGGCGATACCATGATAGCGGCGCCCAGGGTGGTCGTCGACACCAACGTCGTGGTCGCGGGTCTGCGCTCCAAACGGGGGGCGTCCTTCCGGCTACTGTCCGAGGTGGGCAGAGGCCGCTTCGAAATCGCCCTTTCCGTCCCCTTGGTGCTTGAATACGAAGATGCCCTGCTCCGTCACTCCGAGGTGACCGGGCTCCGTCAGGCCGACGTCGATGCCGTCCTCGACTACTTCTGTTCGGTCGCCCACCTCCAGCAAATCTTCTACCTTTGGCGGCCCCTTCTCCACGATCCAAAGGACGACCTGCTTCTTGAGCTTGCGGTAGCGGCCCAATGTCAGTCGATCATTACCTTCAATCGCCGGGACCTTGTCGGAGCGCACCAGTTCGCCATTTCTGTCGTGGAGCCGGCCCCTTTCCTGTCTAGCCTTGGAGACCTCGAATGAGCACGCTCAGCATCCGTCTTCCCAACTCCTTCCACCGGCAGCTCCGCGAGCTGGCCGTTCGGGAGGGTGTGTCCATGAACCAGCTCATCAGCTCCGCCGTCGGTGAAAAGCTGGCCGCCCTCATGACCGAGGACTATCTCGATCGCGCCAAACGCGGCAGCCGCAAGGCGTACGGGGCGGTTCTTCGCAAGGTCCGCGATGTTCCTGCCGAGGAGAGAGACGCGCCGTCGAACAGGCGGTTGCGGCTGACGAGGGTCGTGCCGGCACGACGGCGCCGCCCTCGCGGTTGATATGGGGCGCACGACGCGGATGCACGGGTGACCCCTCCGGAACGTGCTCGCCTCGGCCTGATCGGCCTCGCCTTCTTCGTGAGCGGAGCTTCGGCGCTCGCCTATCAGGTGATCTGGCAGCGTATCCTCGCCCTCCACACCGGCGTCGGCATCACGTCGGTCGCGCTCATCGTCGCCGCCTTCATGGCCGGGCTCGGTCTCGGCAGCCATGCCGGAGGACGTTGGAGCGAGCGCGTCTCCCCGCGGGCGGCCCTCCGCCTCTTCGGCGGGATCGAGCTCCTGGTCGGGCTCTTCGCGCTGGTGAGCTGCCGCTTCTACTACGGAGGCCTCGAGACCCTGCTCGGTTTCCTCTGGACCACGACCCTCGGGGCCGGCCTCGCGCACTTCCTGGCCCTGCTTCTCCCCACGGCGCTCATGGGGATGTCCCTGCCCTTTCTCGTGCGCGCGCAGGTGCGCGAGGCCGCGACGGCGTCGCGCACCATCGCCGCGCTCTACGGCATCAACGTCCTCGGCGCTTCGCTCGGGGCGCTCTTGACACCCTGGTTCCTCGTGCGCTTCTTCGGCCTCGAAGGCGCGTCGCTCTCCGCGGCGGCCGGCAACCTGACGGCGGCCCTGGCCGCACTCCTCGCCGGCGGACGCCCGTCCGAAGCGGAGGCCGCGCCGGTGGCCGTCGAGAGTCCGCCCGAGACACCCGGAGCGCGTCGGCCCTCGGCCACGCTCGGCCTCTGGGCCGCGCTCTACGCCCTGTCGGGCTTCTGCGCCTTGTCCCTGGAGATCGT
>WNFM01027439.1_pt2 | contig 10613 bp, 8 predicted proteins | sample 5400271 | NCBI WGS metagenome assembly WNFM01 (sample SAMN13153352, study PRJNA577476) | soil metagenome | isolation source: 60 cm saprolite on Douglas fir-dominated hillslope | place: USA:California | collected 2013-09-17 | reverse complement strand
GTGGAGAAATCCCATCTGTTCGAGCAGTTCGCGCATGTTCTGCGCTCCGGCCCCGGAGGCCGATTGATACGTGATGGCGGAGATCCATTCCACCAGGCCCGCGCGCATCAGGCCGGAAACGGCCATGAGCATGAGCGACACGGTGCAATTCCCGCCGACGAAGTCCTTGATGCCCTGGTTCAGGGCGACCTGCATCACCGGTAAATTCACCGGATCGAGAACGATCACCGCGTCGCTCTTCATGCGCAGCGTCGATGCCGCATCGATCCAATAGCCCCGCCATCCGGCGGCACGCAGCCGCGCATGCACGGCCGTCGTGTAGTCGCCGCCCTGCGCGCTCACCAGAATCGGCAGCCGGGCGAGCGCGCCGATGTCATTGGCGTCCTGGACGCTCCCCATCTTGCGGCCGATGTCCGGCGCCGCAGCGCCCGCCTGCGAGGTGCTGAAGAACATGCGCTGGAGAAGTACCGACCCGACCATGCCGCGCCAACCGATGATGCCGATCCGATTCATGGCGCCATCATAAACTCTGGCCCCGGCGGCCGCAGGTTATAGTGAGAGGCCATGGAGTAACCGTACGCACCGCAGGTGGCGATCAACAGCACGTCCCCCTCAGCGGTGGGAGGCAGCCACCGGTCGGCACCGAATTGGTCCGCGGTTTCGCAAATCGGGCCGACCACGTTGACCGGATGACTCAACGGCTCTTCGAGGCGCGTGAGATTGCGGATGTCGTGATGCGCACCGTACAGGGCAGGCCGAATGAGTGAATTCATGCCCGTGGCGATGCCGACGTAGCGCACGTCCCCCTTGCCCTTGAGCTGCGTCACGACGGCCACCAGCACCCCCGCCCGCGCAACCAGGTACCGCCCCGGTTCCATCCAAAACTGCAGGCTGGGAAACTTGCGCTTGAGCGTCGAGACGCCCGCGCCGAGTACCGCAAGATCGACTTCGGCGTGGCCGCCTTGGTCCGGAACCCCGATCCCGCCGCCCAGATCGATGACACGGACCTCGGGAAATCGCTGAGCGAGATCCGCGAGAAGTTCCCCGGTTTCGGTCCAGTTCGCCACGTCGAAAATGCCGCTGCCGGTGTGGGCGTGCAAACCGACCACGCGGGCCCCGGCGCTGTGCACCAGCGATTGGAGTTCGTCGGCCTCGGCGATGGGTACGCCGAATTTCGAATGCGCCCCGGCCGTTCGAACGTGACGGTGGTGACCTCGTCCGAATCCCGGGTCGATGCGCAGGAATATTTCCCTGCCGCGGAACAGCTCGGGCCACATCTTGAGGGGATACAAGTTGTCCAGCGTCACGTGCACGCCGAGTTCGAGACCATACTCGTATTCGCCGCGGGGCGCGAAGTTCGGCGTGAACAGCACACGCTGCGGGGAGAGTCCGGGTACGGATGCGAACGCATGCGCAAGTTCGCCCCGCGACACGCATTCCAGCATGAGCCCGGCGGCGTGCATTCGGCGCAGAATCTGCGGGTGCCAGTTGGCCTTCATGGCGTACGCCCACCGGTCCACGGATTCGACGCGTTTGACTTGCGCGATCGCGGCATCGAGGGATTCTTCGTCGTACACGAAGGCCGCGGATTCACGTACCGCGATTTCGCACAGGCGGCGCCGCTTCGCCGGCTCTTCCCACCACTGGGCGGCGATTGGCGCGCGCGCATTGTCGGCGAACAGCTGGTGCCATGTCGGCCCCAAGACTTTGTCGGAGCCGATGCTTTGAATCAATCGTTCATGGAGCTGATGCACCAGACGATCGCCCTGCGATTCGTCGATCACGAAGGTGAAATTCAAATCGTTCGCCGCCTGCGTCACGAGGTAGATCTTATGATCCTGGAACAATTCGAAGGCGGCTCCCAGCTCGTGGAGGATGGCGCGGATGTTGTGGCCCAACAAGCTTAAACTTGCGCAGGGGCCCAGCATTTCCACGCGGCACAGCTCGCCGAGCGCGGCGCAGAGCCGGCCCAGCGCGGCCGGATGCAGGGTATTCGCGGCGGGGTCCAGCGACACGGTGACGTTGGTTTCCGAGGTGGACACGAGGTCGACGGACAAGCCCTGCTGCTTGAAAATCTGGAAGGCGTCGGCGAGGAACCCCACCTGATGCCACATGCCGGGGCTCTCCATGGAAATGAGGGTGATCCCCTTCTTGATTGCGATGGCCTTGACCTGGGCTGCGCTGTCGGCCACGTTCGCCGAGACGATGGTTCCCTCCAGACCGGGCGCCTGGGTCGCATAGACGTGCAGCGGGATCTTGTATTGCCGTACCGGCAGGACGCAGCGCGGGTGCAGGATTTTCGCCCCGTTGCTCGCGATCTCCTGGGCCTCATCGTAATGCAGGGCGCGCAGCAGCCGCGCGGTGGGGACCAAACGCGGATTGGCGCTGAACAGACCGGGTACATCGGTCCATATCTCCAGGCGCTGCGCCGCGAGCTTGGCTGCGAAATAGGAGCCGGATGTGTCCGAACCGCCGCGACCCAGGAGCACCGTGTCGCCGTCGTCGTTCGCCGCAATGAATCCTTGGGTGATCACCACCCCACCGAGCGCCCGCCAATCGGCCTGCAGCCGCGCGTCCGGCGCAAAATCGCAGGTCGCCGACAACAAGCCCGCCTTTTCGTTGGTCCCATGGCGGTGCTCCGCCCTCAAATAATGGCGCGCATCGACCCAGACCGCAGCGATTCCCTGCGCGCTCAGAAAGGTCGCACCCAGCGAGGTGGCAAGCAGTTCGCCCATCGCCATGACCCGCGCTCGAATCCGATCGCCGAGTTCCCGAGTCTCGGCAATCGCGTCGGCCATGCGCTTCAGCTCATCGATGAATCCGTCGAATCGCGCATCGGGAATGATGCCTAGTTTGCCGGCGAGCTCGCGATGTCCGCGCTCGATCTGATCCAGGACCGGGACGTGACCGCCGACGATGGCCGCGGACAGGAGCGCCTCGAGGCGATCGGTGACTCCGGACATCGCGGAATGCACCACCACCGGCCGAAAGTTTGCCGCCATGCGGTCGCGAAGCACGCCGGCGATATTGCGCCAATTCGCAAGGGACGAGACGCTGGTCCCCCCGAACTTCAGGACGACCCAGCCTTGGCTATTTTCAAACACGGAAATGAACGCGCATGGGGGAATCGCAGTTGGCGGCCGGAGCAACCGGCGTCAAAACTTCCTCACTCGTCTTCGAAGATTTCGCGCAGCTCTTTTTCCAATTGCCGCTCGGCAAGCACGTCCTCGACGCGGCTCCACGCAGCCTTGCCGCGCTTGCCCACGGCTGCCGCCTTGGGGCGGCGCTCCGCACGTTCTATCAACGGATCGAAGTCATGCGATTCTTCGGCCTCGCCAAGAAACTCATCGTCGATGTCGAAATGTTCGTCTTCGCGTTCGCTCATTTTTCGAGAAAAGCCCCTGAAATCAATAGGATCGATCAGCCCAAGGCATGAAGTTGCGCACTATATCGGATTCTGCCCCGCATTCAACTAGTGCGAATTCCTTCACCCGATGCGCTTATACAGCATTCGTGGCGGAAATCCTGTATTTCAAGGTTACTATTTTTTAATCCTTTAAAATCAAAGCAATATCAGTAACATCTCGATCAAACTTAAAGAACATTGCGAACACCCCCTTTGGACCGCGGCCACGCGGATACCTGAGACAGGGGCCTAGGTCCCGGTCATCGCCGCATCCGCCCGCGCCGGCAGAGCCCCTTGAGCCACCGCGCGGTTCACCGCCGACAAAATGGCGAGCAACGACGCCGTGATGATGTTGCTGTGCATGCCTGCTCCGAACAGTGTCCGCCGCGAGCGGGTGGTGATCTCTATATAAGAGACCGCCTTCGCGCCGCTGCCCTCGCCGCGCGAGTGCTCCTCGTACGACAGCACGTCGAATGGCAGACCTATGGCCTTGACCATCGCATCGATCGGGCCGGACCCCTGACCATGGCAAGTCTCAGCCCGTCCATCGCGCTCCACCTGCAGCGACAAGCGCTCCGAATCGGCGCCGTCCGTGGAGGCCGCCAATTGATGGGACCGGTAAACGAAGGGTTGGCGCGGCGCGAGATACTCCGTCGAAAACAGATCCCACAACTCTTGTGAGCTCAATTCTTTACCCGTGATATCCGCTTGCGCCTGTACCACCTGGCTGAATTCGATCTGCAAGCGGCGCGGCATGACGAGCTGATAATCGCGCTCGAGCAGGTATGCGACACCGCCTTTTCCGGACTGGCTGTTGACGCGGATGATGGAGTCATAGGAGCGGCCGAGGTCGGATGGATCCACGGGCAAGTACGGCACGTCCCAGACATCCGCGTCGCTGCGGGCGGCGAGACCCTTTTTGATGGCGTCCTGGTGAGATCCCGAGAAGGCGGTGAACACCAGATCGCCCACGTAGGGATGCCGCGGATGGATGGGAAGTTGATTGCACGCTTCCGCGCACCTTGCCGCCTCGTTTATGTTCGAGAAATCTAATTCAGGATCAACACCTTGCGTATAAAGGTTCAGAGCTAACGTCACTATATCGACATTTCCGGTGCGCTCGCCGTTGCCGAACAGTGTGCCCTCGACGCGCTCCGCACCCGCCATCACCGCGAGTTCCGCCGCCGCCACGCCGGTCCCGCGGTCGTTGTGCGGATGCACGCTGATGATCACGGAATCACGCTTGCCGACGTGCCGCGAGAACCATTCGATTTGATCCGCGTAAATGTTGGGCGTCGCCATCTCGACGGTGGCCGGCAAATTGAGAATGGACTTGTGATCCGGCGTCGGTTCCCATACGGCATTCACGGCATCGCATATTTCCACTGCGAATTCGAGTTCCGTGCCGGTGAAGCTCTCCGGACTGTACTGGAAGATCCACTCCGTGCCGCGGTCGAGTTCCGCGTATTCGCGAACCGCGGTCGCCCCCCGCAAGGCAATCTCCACGATGCCTGCACGGCCGGTACGGAACACGACGCGCCGCTGAGCGATGGAGGTGGAGTTGTATACGTGCACGATGGCGCGCCGCGCACCGCGCAGGGATTCATAGGTCCGGGCAATCAACTCGGGGCGGGCCTGGGTCAACACCTGGATCGTCACATCGTCGGGTATCAGGCGCCGTTCGATGATTTCGCGCACGAAATCGAAGTCCGTTTGCGAGGCAGCCGGAAAGCCGACTTCGATTTCCTTGAAGCCGATTTTGACCAGCATGTCGAACATGCGGCGCTTGCGTGCGGCATCCATCGGTTCGATCAGCGCCTGATTGCCATCGCGCAGATCGACGCTGCACCAGACGGGGGGTGCCTTGATGACTTGGCTCGGCCACGCTCGATCGGCAAGATCGATGGGCTTGAATGACTGATACTTGGTCGACGGATTACGCAACATGATTTTCTCTCGATCGGTTTTTGCGCGCCACAGAAGTGAGCCCTTCGGCGGAAAGGCGCCTTTGAAGATTTTATTCCGGTCTTGTAAGCGCCGACCGTTAGCGCGAGAGTGTGGCGCCTAGCGGCGCAGCAGCAGCAGAGCAAGCAGCCCCAAGCGCTGTGCGCCGCAGGGAATGGAGAGATACTTGCACTGACCGGAGTACATAGGCTCCGAATCTAGCACTGGTCGGCCTTAGCGTGCAATAGGCCGCAAAAAACGCCGCAACAGCCGCCTAACCCAGGCTCCCGGCTCCTACCCCGGACCCCCGTAGTCGCGGTTTTTCCACCGAGCGCCGCTGCCGCGCCAATAGTTGTAGGCCGAGCCCAGCGTGGCCGCCATGTAGAACAGCGCAAGATAGCGGCGCAGCGTCGGTACAAACCTCAGCGCCCCGAGCGTGAAGGCGGCGAGCCCGCCGGCTCGCTGCCAGCCCCCGCCAAACAGGGCAGCGGCGAGCGGTACCCACCAGACCAACGCCAGACCGATCAAGGTCAGTGCCAGCAGCGGCACGGAATAACGGAGCTGCGTGAACGCAGTTCGCGTAATCATCTGCCACAGGTCGAAGGCTCGCGGATAGCGGCGCACCGAAACCGCAAGACCCGAGTGACCCAGGTAGATGGAGCCGCCCCGCTTCACCGCCTTGGCCAGAGAAACGTCGTCGATGAGCGCGCCTTTGATCGACTCGATGCCGCCGATTCGCTCCAGTGCCTCGCGCCGAATCAGCACCGTGCCCCCGGCCGCGGCGGCCGCCGTCGAGTTGGGATCGTTCACACGGGCGAAGGGGTACAGCATCTGGAAAAAATAGACGAAGGCGGGTACCAACCATTTCTCGGCACGGCTCGCGCAATTGAGTCTAACCATCTCGCTCACCATGTCGGTGCGGGGCGAGTAGAGCCGCGCAACCAGCGTCGCGAGATGGCGTGGGTCGTGCACGATGTCCGCGTCGGCCAGCAGCAGTACCGCGGCTTCGGCGCACGCCACGCCTTGGCTCACCGCCCACAATTTCCCCGACCATTCCGGCGGTTTGCGCGCGCCGCAAATCACCCGCAGCGACGAGTTGCCGCGCCCGGCGGCGGCGGCGGCGGCAATCTCCGCAGTGCCGTCGCTGGAATCGTCATCGACCAAAATCACTCGAAATTTGCCGGCATATTGCTGGTCCAGCAGCGATGCGATCACGGGGCCTATGGTCTCGGCCTCGTCGCGCGCCGGGACAATGATATCGACTTCCGGGGTCTCGCTCGGCTCAGCCGGCAGCAACTCCGGGGTCGACAACCAGAATCTGCCGTGAGCGAAAAAAAGATACAGCCAGATGCAGAACGAGAACAACGGGATCAACGCGGTATCCTTCAGCAAGTAGGCCCGATCCAGCCCCCGAGCTGACTCTGCACGATATCGGCGAGCGCCTCGGCATGCCGCTCGTCGTCGTTCAAGCAAGGCACGAGCGACAGCTCTTCACCGCCGAGTTCGAGGAACTTGTGGCGATATCCGATCGCCACTTCCTCCAGCGTTTCCAGGCAATCGACGGCAAACGACGGCGAAACCACCGTCAACTTGGTGAGCCCCCGCTGGGCCAGTTCTTTCAAGGTATCCGCGGTATAGGGCTGCAGCCATACCACGGAGCCGAAGCGGGACTGATAACAATGCGAGAAGTCCTCCTCCGCCAAACCCAGCCGCGCGACGACCAACCGGGTCGTCGCCTCCGCCTGGGCTTGATATGGATCGCCCTCCTTCACGTAATTCGCGGGTATCCCATGGTACGAGAGCAATAGATGCGAGCGCTGGCCGGCCCGCTTCCAGTGATTCTCGATGCTGCCGGCCAGCGCGCCGATATACCCCGGATCCCGGTGATAATCGTTGACGAAGCGGGTCTCGGGAAGCCAGCGCCAGCACTGCAGGGCCTTGGCGGTCCCATCGAATACCGAACCCGTCGTCGAGGAGCAGTATTGCGGATACAGGGGCAATACCAGGAGCCTCTTCGCGTTCTGCTCGGCAAGCGCGGTGACGGCGCCGGCAATGCTCGGATTGCCGTACGTCATGCCGAGTTCGACCCGGATGCCGTCCCCAAGCCTCGCCTTAAGCACCGCGCCGACTTGGCTGGTGAGACGCCTGGAGTACACCGCCAGCGGCGAACCGCCGTCCATCCAGATCTTGCGGTAGTTTCGCGCCGTCCTGATCGGGCGAAACGGCAGAACCACTCCGTAAAGCAACGGCAGCCAGATCAATCGCGAGGTGTTGATGACTCGCCGATCGCCCAGGAACTGACGAAGGTAGCGCTGCACGGCGAAATAGGACGGAGAGTCCGGCGTGCCGAGATTGACCATCAATACGCCGACGCGCTCCGGAGTCGATGCCGCCGCAGCGTCCGCGTGCGCCACGGCGCGGTAGTAGGCCATTTATATCCAATCCTTTAAAAATTCGCGCACACAGTATACTGCGTGGCGAATGAAGCCCCGCACCGTTATGTAGCCCACCGCCATGATGTGGCTGACTGCCGATGAGAGCGAAGCGCTGCGTCTCAGCTTGAGTATTGCGACGCGGAGCGTCGCATTCAATTTGCCCGCCGCGATCCTGATCGCGTGGGTACTGACCCGGGTCCGATTCGTCGGGCGAACCCTGTTGGATGCACTGGTGCATCTGCCGCTGGTACTGCCGCCCGTGGTGGTCGGCTACTTGCTGTTGCTGTTGTTCGGGACCCACGGGTTCATCGGGTCCTGGCTGCAGAAAGTCTTCGGCTTCGAACTGATATTCACGAGAAACGGCGCCGCGCTCGCCACCGCCGTCATGTCCTTCCCGCTGATGGTCAGGGCCATGCGAATTTCCCTCGAAAACGTCGATCGCGGATTGGAGGACGCGGCCCGCACTCTGGGCGCGCGCGCCGCGGACCGCTTTGCGACCATTACGCTGCCGCTGATGCTGCCGGGAATTGTCGCCGGAGTCATCACCGCATTCTCCGCCGCCCTCGGCGAATTCGGCGCCGTCATTACCTTCGTCTCCAACATTCCGGGCGAAACCCGTACGCTGCCGCTGGCTCTGTATACCGCGCTGCAATCGCCGGGCGGCGAGCACGCGGCCGCGCGCCTCGCCGGGCTTTCGCTGGGGCTGGGGTTGGCCGGCCTGTTGCTATCGGAATGGTTTTCGCGGCGGGTGCGCCGGATGTTGGGCCGCTGATGCTTGCCGTCGCCGCGGCCACGAAGCGTGGTGCATTCGCATTGGACGTTCGTTTCGACCTGCCCACGCCCGGCGTGGCCGCCCTCTTCGGACGTTCCGGCTCCGGCAAGAGCATGGTGGTCAACACCATCGCAGGTCTGCTCAAGCCGGATGTCGGCAGGATCGTGCATGACGGGTCGGTGTTGCTCGATACGCCGCTTAAGATCGATGTACCGCCGGAATGCAGACGGATGGGATACGTGTTCCAGGACGCCCGTCTTTTCCCGCATCTGTCCGTCGCCGGCAATCTGCGCTACGCGGAACGGCGCGCCGCAGGCAGCACTTACATCAGCCTCGATACGGTGACCGGATTGCTCGATCTCGGCTCGCTGATGGACCGACGCACGCACCAACTGTCCGGGGGCGAGCGGCAGCGAGTCGCCATCGGCCGAGCATTGCTGACCCAGCCGCGGCTCCTCCTGCTCGATGAACCGCTGGCAGCACTCGATGGCGCACGGCGCGAAGAGGTGCTTCCGTACCTCGAAACACTGCGCGACCAATTGGCCATTCCGATGGTGTACGTCACCCACGATTTCGATGAGGTCCTGCGGCTCGCCACGCACATCGTGTTGATGGAATCGGGCTCGGTCATCGCCCAGGGCGGGGTCGCCAAGATGAGCCTGGACCCGCATTTGCGGTCCCTCATCGGCCCCGATCAGGTTGGCGCCATCATCGACGGCGTAGTGCTCGGTTTCGACGCCGCCAGCGGCTTGACGAAGGTGCGCGTGGGTCACGGTGAACTCTACGTGCAAGCCAAGGATCTTGCGGTCCGGACACCTCTGCGCGTACAGCTCCTGGCACGCGATGTCATCGTCTCGACGCAAATCCCTGAGCGCTTGAGCGTACGCAATTGCCTCGCCGGATTCGTCATCGACATCGGCGGCGCGCTGATCGTGGCGCGAATCACCAAGGCGGCAACGCGTGAATTGTCGTTGACTCCGCAAATGAGCGCATGGGCACTCATTAAATCCGTGTCCTTGCGCGGCCACTCCTTCGCGGTTCCGGCCCCGGCGATTACTTCAGCCGCGTCCCCAGATGCATGATGCCCACGATGTGATCCAGGGTGCCCAATCCGATCGCAGCCTTGACCCCCGCATCGTAGGCCGCCGCGCCGGTTTTCCACATCACGCCGTAACCCAAGTCGTGCGCAGCCAAGAATAGATTCTCGGCGGCTGCAGCGGCCGCGATCACCTGTTCGATCTCCGGCACCTTGGTTTGTTCGCGGCGCACGGTGCAGCCGACCACGACGATGGTTGGAGAGTTCCTCATCTTCTCGCATTCGGCGGCAAATTGTTCTTCGCTCATCGACGGCAATCTAGCCCGCTTGGCGGTTGCCGCCGCCACCGCGAACCTGTCCCTCAAATCGGCATCGACGACGATGAACCGCCAGGGGCGCAAGCGGCCATGATCCGGCGCATGGGCGGCCGCGTCGAGTATGCGCGCGAGGTGCTCGGGCGTCGGGCCGGGCCTTCCTAAGCGTGCCGCAGACGACCGAGTGTCAATGGCGGCCAGTAGTTCCATCAAAAATCCTCATTTCGGCTATGATCCGCGCTCGAAGTATATCCGTTGTTTCCCTAGGAGCGTTTATGAACCGACTTGTTTTGGCGTCCATCGCCGCGCTGTCGAGCGCGTCCGCCTTTGCGGCGCCCGTCACGTATGTCCTCGATCCGAACCACACTTATCCGAGTTTCGAGGCCGATCACATGGGTGGATTGTCCGTGTGGCGCGGCAAATTCACCGACACGGCGGGCAAGGTCATCTACGACAAGGAAGCGAAATCGGGATCGATCGACATCACGGTGAACGTCAACTCCATCGAATTCGGAATGGGCAAAATGGACGAGCACGCGAAATCGCCGGAGATTTTCGATGCGGCGAAGTATCCCACCGCGATTTACTCCGGGAAATTCTCCAAGTTCAACGGGGCCACGCCAACCGAAGCGCAGGGGACCTTGACGATGCACGGGGTGACCAAGCCGGTGACGCTCGTCATCAACTCGTTCATGTGCAAACCGAA
>WNFM01186281.1_pt4 | contig 10614 bp, 11 predicted proteins | sample 5400271 | NCBI WGS metagenome assembly WNFM01 (sample SAMN13153352, study PRJNA577476) | soil metagenome | isolation source: 60 cm saprolite on Douglas fir-dominated hillslope | place: USA:California | collected 2013-09-17 | reverse complement strand
CGAAGGACTGACCAAATATTTTTATCCCGAGGCTTCCAACACCGTGGTCTTCGTCCTGATGGTGCTGGTGTTGCTGGTGAAGCCAACGGGACTGACCGGACGGGCGGCCTGACATGAGCGCATTGACTGACGACACTCTCCCGGTAACGCCGCGCGCGGTGCGCGACGAAATGATCGTGTTCGCCGTGATGGCGGTGCTGCTGGGTCTCGTGCCCTGGAGCGGCATCTATCCGTTCTTCGTGATGCAGGCATTGTGCTTTGCGCTGCTGGCCTGCGCCTTCAATTTGCTGATCGGCTATGGCGGTCTGCTGTCGTTCGGCCACGCGATGTTTCTGGGCACCGCGGGCTATGTCTCCGCGCATGCGCTGAAGGTGTGGGGGCTGTCGCCCGAACTCGGCATCCTGGCTGGCACCATAGGTGCTGCCGCGCTCGGCGTCGTTACCGGGCTGATCGCGATCCGCCGCCAGGGCATCTACTTCTCGATGATCACGCTGGCGCTGTCACAGCTTCTGTATTTCATCTATCTGCAGACCCCGTTCACCCATGGTGAGGACGGCATTCAGGGAATCCCGCAGGGCCATCTGTTCGGGATTTTCGACCTGTCGAAGCCGACGGTGCTTTATTACGTGGTGCTGGCCGGCTTTCTCGCTGGCTTCCTGCTGATCTACCGGACCATCAACTCGCCGTTCGGCGAGGTGCTGAAAGCGATCCGCGAGAACGAACCGCGTGCGGTCTCGCTGGGTTACAAGACGGACCAGTACAAGCTGATGGCCTATATCCTGTCCGGAACCATCGCGGGCTTCGCCGGTTCGCTCAAGGTGTTCGTGGCGCAGAATGCCTCGCTCACCGACGTGCACTGGTCGATGTCCGGTGAAATCGTGTTGATGACCCTGGTCGGCGGCTTGGGGACGGTGTTCGGTCCGGTGGTCGGCGCCTTCGTCATCATCGCCATGCAGCAATATCTGGCAGGTTTTGGCCAGTGGGTGACGGTGATCCAGGGCGTGATCTTCGTGACCTGTGTGTTGACGTTCCGCCGCGGTGTGGTCGGCGAGATCGCACATTTTTTCCGGCGATCGCTGTAAACCGGCTGTTTTCCGGCATTTTTCGGCTCCACAAAGCGGTGGATGACCCGGTTCCCCGGGCCCACCGTCGCGCGCTTTCCGTCTGAATGGTCTATGACAGTTTTGTGACGGGCCGCCCGGCGGCCTGCCAGAACGATGGATTCCTGCCGATGCTGATGCGCTGGTTTCGTGCCTTCCTGCCGAAGGAAGAGCGGTTTTTCGACCTGTTCGCCCGGCATGCCCAGACGGTGGTGCAGGGCGCCACGGCGCTGCAGGACATGTTGCGCGGCGGCGACGAGACGCCGGTGTTCTGCCAGCGCGTCAACCAGTTCGAGAACGAGGCGGACGGCATCACCCGCGAGGTGCTGACCGCCGTTCGCCGCACCTTCATCACCCCGTTCGACCGCGTCGACATCAAGAACCTGATCACGTCGATGGACGATGCCATCGACCAGATGCAGCAGACCGCAAAGGCGGTGGTTTTGTTCGAGGTCCGCATCTTCGAGCCGCCGATGCGCGAGATCGGAACGTTGCTGGTCGAATGCGCCAATCTGGTCGGCCGCGCGCTGCCGCTGATGCAGTCGATCGGCGAAAACGTCGCGATGCTGACCGCGATCACCGAAGAACTCGGCAAGCTGGAAGGCCGCGTCGACGACCTTCACGATATCGGGCTGAAGGAACTGTTTCTCAAGCATCGCAGCGCGAACACCATGGATTTCGTGGTCGGCGCCGAAATCTACAAGCATCTTGAAAAGGTCGCGGACCGTTTCGACGATGTCGCCAACGAGATCAACAGTATCGTCATCGAACAGGTATAGGGCAGGGCCGCGCAGTGGACGCCACGCTTGGTCTTCCGATTCTGGTCGGATTAATTGCAGTCGCGCTGCTGTTCGACTTCCTCAACGGATTGCACGACGCCGCCAACTCGATTGCGACGATCGTATCGACCCGGGTGCTGCGGCCGCAATACGCCGTGCTGTGGGCCGCATTCTTCAATTTCGTCGCCTTCCTGGTGTTCGGGCTCAACGTCGCGCATACCATCGGCACCGGGATCATCGAACCCAGCGTCATCGACGCGCAGGTGATATTCGCCGCCTTGCTGGGCGCCATCGTCTGGAACCTGATCACCTGGGCGCTCGGCATTCCCTCCAGCAGTTCGCACGCCTTGATCGGCGGGTTGGTCGGCGCCGGCATGGCGAAGGCGGGTTTCTCGGCCGCGGTCTGGAGCGGGCTTACCAAGACGCTGCTGGCGATCGTGCTGTCGCCCTTGGTCGGCTTCCTGCTGGCATTGGTGCTGGTTGCGATCGTGTCCTGGCTGTCGGTGCGCTCGACGCCGTTTGCGGTCGATCGCGCCTTTCGCATCCTGCAATTCGTCTCAGCCTCGCTCTATTCGCTCGGCCATGGCGGCAACGATGCGCAAAAGACCATGGGCATCATCGCGGTGCTGTTGTATTCGCAGGGCCACCTCGGCGACCATTTCGAGATTCCGTTCTGGGTGGTGATGGCGTGCCAGACGGCGATGGCACTGGGCACCCTGATGGGCGGCTGGCGGATCGTTCGCACCATGGGATTGCGGATCACCAAGCTGACGCCGATGCAGGGCTTTTGCGCGGAAACCGGCGGGGCAGCGACCCTGTTCATGGCGACCTATCTCGGGGTTCCCGTATCAACCACCCACACCATTACCGGCGCCATCGTCGGCGTCGGCGCGGCGCGGCGGGTCTCGGCGGTGCGCTGGAACGTGGCGAGTTCGATCGTCTACGCCTGGGTGATCACGATTCCGGCTTCCGCCATCGTGGCGGCGGTGGCCTATTGGGCGGTGAATCTGCTGCATTAAGGTCGTTAGTCGGCTGGCTTTGGGCCGTTAAGCCCCTATATCCAGAGTGCTTTTTTGCAAGCTTGATCCAACCCGGTTTCCCTGCCAAACGCTCGCTTCATGTCCGACATCGCCGCTCCAGCCGAATCGCCGTCCCGGTCGCCGCTATCTGATGAAGTGGCGCGGCGGCGGACCTTTGCCATCATTTCGCATCCTGACGCCGGCAAGACCACGCTGACCGAAAAGCTGCTGCTGTTCGGCGGCGCCATCAACCTGGCCGGGCAGGTCAAGGCCAAGGGCGAGCGGCGCAATACCCGCTCCGACTGGATGAAGATCGAGCGCGAGCGCGGCATCTCGGTCGTGACCTCGGTGATGACGTTCGAATTCCAGGACCTCGTCTTCAACCTGCTGGATACGCCGGGCCATGAGGACTTTTCGGAAGATACCTACCGCACGCTGACCGCGGTCGACTCCGCGGTGATGGTGATCGACGCCGCCAAGGGTATCGAGGCGCGCACCCGAAAACTGTTCGAGGTCTGCCGGCTGCGCGACATCCCGATCATCACCTTCATCAACAAGATGGACCGCGAAAGTCGCGATACCTTCGATCTCTTGGACGAGATCGAAAAGACGCTGGCGCTGGATACCACGCCGATGACCTGGCCGGTCGGCCGCGGCCGCGACTTCCTCGGCACCTATGACGTCATCAACGGCGGCGTGCGGCTGCTGGAAGGCGGCGGCGCCAAGATTGGCGCGGCGCAACAGATCGACATCGCCGAACTCGCCGGCCGCAACGCCAATCTCGACGTCGGCGAGATCAAGGAAGAACTGGCGCTGGTGTCGGAAGCCTGCAAGCCGTTCGAACTGGCGGCGTTTCGCGAGGGCCATCTGACGCCGGTCTATTTCGGCAGCGCGCTGCGCAATTTCGGCGTCGGCGATCTCCTGGAAGGCCTCGGCAAATTCGCGCCGCCGCCGCGGGCACAGGATTCCAACCTGCGCAAGGTCGAGGCCGCCGAGCCGCGCATGAGCGCCTTCGTGTTCAAGATCCAGGCCAACATGGATCCGAACCACCGCGACCGCATCGCGTTTGCGCGGCTGTGTTCCGGCAAGCTCAGCCGCGGCATGAAGGCGAAGCTGGTGCGCACTGGCAAGAACATGTCGCTGTCGTCGCCACAATTCTTCTTCGCCCAGGATCGCTCGGTGGCGGACGAGGCATTTGCCGGCGACGTCGTCGGCATTCCCAATCACGGCACCTTGCGGATCGGCGACACGCTGACCGAGGGCGAGGACATCACCTTTGTCGGCGTGCCCAGCTTTGCGCCGGAAATCGTCCGCCGTGTTCGCCTGACCGATGCGATGAAGGCCAAGAAGCTGAAAGAGGCCCTGCAGCAGATGTCGGAAGAGGGCGTGGTGCAGGTGTTCCGGCCGCGCGACGGTGCGCCGGCGCTGGTCGGCGTCGTCGGTCCGCTGCAGCTCGACGTGCTCAAGGCCCGGCTCGACGCCGAATATTCGCTGCCGGTGGAATTCGAAGTTTCTGAGTTCCAGCTGGCGCGCTGGATTTCCTCCGACGACCGCAAGAAGCTCGATGCTTTCGTCGCCGCCAACAATTCCGGCATCGCCGACGACGTCGACGGCGACCCGGTATTCATGGCCAAGAACGAATTCTATCTCGGCTATACCCGCGAACGTGCCGAGGGCATCAACTTTTCCAACGTCAAGGACGTGAAGAAAAAGGCGTAGGGGCGGGCGGTTCGCTGCACTATGAACGCCTGGCATGAACGCGAGGATGTGAACGCCGCCAGCCTTGATACCGACGACCGCACGTATCAAATTCAACTCCGATAAGGCCCTGGACCCGCCAGCAGAGGGGACCATCGCATGTTCCGGCGCATCATTATCTGCCTGATCGTCCTGTTTGCCGGCATGAGCGCCGCCGAGGCCCGGCCGCGCCATATCGATGCCACGCCGTTTTCGCATGCGCCCTGCAGCGTGCTCGATGGCCGACCGTGCACGCCGTATTACTGCAGCGTGTTCAATCACGGGCCCTGCATTCCCGAGATCGATTATCCCTATGGCGAAAACCTGCAACTGACGATCGAGGCCGTGCCGCCGCAGGACCAGGCCGCAAAATACCAAAAGCCCGACCACGATCTCGATACTATAGGCGACCTGTTTGCGGCGTTGCGGTCATGCTGGTCGCCGCCGCCGGCCGATAGCGCGCGCGAGGGCATGCAGATGTCGGTGCGTTTCAGCTTCAAGCGATCGGGCGAGATCATCGCCACGCCGCGCCTGACTTATTCCACCGCCGGGGCCTCCGCGGATAACCGCGCCACTTACCTCAAGGCCATCAACGCCTCGCTGGACGGCTGTCTGCCGCTGAAATTCAGCGACGGCCTCGGCGGCGCGCTGGCCGGGCGGCCGATCGCGATCCGCTACGTCGACAACCGCGAACTGGGCAAGCAGTCCGGTACTCCCTGATCCCTGCGCTGAAACCGCCGCCATTTCGCGGCGCGTAAGCCCTTCGGAAAGGACGGCAATAGGGTGCCGTGCATTTTCGCGCATTGCAGGCCAAGCCCCTAAGGTGATACGCGATTAGCCGGAAACAGACTGCGCAAGGGGAAGGACGTCATGGGACTGCTGGTGATGATCCTGGGCCTGATCCTGTTTTTGGGCATCCATACGCTCACCACGCAGCGCGATTTGCGTGCGCGGTTCGTCGCCTCGATGGGCGAGGGCGGCTACAAGATTTTCTACGCGCTGGTCTCGCTTGCCGGCCTTGCGCTGATCGCCTGGGGCTTTGCCGAGTATCGTGCGACCGGCTGGATCGATGTCTGGAATCCGCCGAAGGCGTTCAAGCACATCACCGCCGCCTTGATGTTGCCCGCGGTCATTCTGGTGGTCGCCTCCTATGTTCGCGGCCGCATCTACACGACGTTGAAACATCCGATGCTGACGGGCATCAAGCTGTGGGCGGCGGCACATCTGCTCGCCAATGGCGATCTCGGCTCGATCATCCTGTTCGGCTCGTTCCTGGTGTGGGCGGTGTTCGACCGCATCTCGCTCAAACGCCGTCCTGACGCCGGCGCGCCGCCGATCCCGGTCGGCGGTCCCGGCAACGACCTGATCGCGATCGCGGTCGGGGTCGTCGTCTATCTGGCGCTTGCCTTCGCGTTCCATCCGGTCGTGATCGGCGTCCCCGTGTTCGGAGTCTAGCATGTCGGTTCAGTCGACCATCAAGCGCAAAACTGCGCCGGATATTCGCGCGCGCAAGAATGGCGAGCCGATCGTGATGCTGACCTCCTATCACGCGCACACCGCGGCGCTGGTCGATCGCTATTGCGACGTCATCCTGGTCGGCGATTCCCTCGGCAACGTCATGCACGGTTTTGAGACCACGGTGCCGGTGACGCTCGAGATGATGATCCTGCAGGGCCGTGCGGTCATGCGCGGTTCGCAGCATGCGCTTGTGGTGGTCGACATGCCGTTCGGCTCCTATGAGGCGTCGAAGGAGCAGGCGTTTCATTCGGCGGTGCGGATCCTGAAGGAGACCCATTGCGGCGCTGTGAAGCTGGAAGGCGGGGCGCGGATGGCGGAGACCATCGCGTTCCTGTCCGAGCGTGGCGTGCCCGTGATGGGCCACATCGGATTGACGCCGCAATCGATCAACACGCTGGGCTCGTTTCGCGCCCAGGGCCGCGACGAAGCGAGCTGGGAGCCGATCCTGAACGACGCGCAGGCGATCTCGGAAGCCGGCGCCTTCTCGGTCGTGATCGAGGCCGTCGCCGAGCCGCTGGCGCGCAAGATTACGGAAGCGATTGCCATCCCCACCATCGGCATCGGCGCCAGTGCCGCCTGCGACGGCCAGGTGCTGGTGCTGGAAGACATGCTGGGGCTGTCGCCGCGGACCCCGAAATTCGTTCGCCGCTATGGCAATCTCGGACCCGCGATCGAAGCGGCGATCGAGGGCTACGCCACCGACGTGCGCTCGCGGGCGTTCCCGGGGCCGGAGCATGTCTACGAGATGAAGAAGAGCTGACGAGGGCCGCTATGGACTGGTCGCAGCATTCCATTCCCTTGATGCGGCTAGAAGCGCGCTTCGGCGATCGCGTGGTGCCGGCGTTTTGCGAGCGGCCCAAAAGCATCTGGGAAATGGTTACCGATGCTGTGGGCCGTAATCCCGACGGCGAGGCGCTGGTCTGCGGTAACAGCCGGATGAACTGGCGCGAGGTCGCGCAGCGATCCCAGTCGATCGCGGCCGGATTTCATAAACTCGGGCTGCAGCGCGGCGACCGGGTCGCGGTGCTGCTCGGCAACCGCATCGAATTCGTGCTGACGATGTTCGCCGCGGCCCATGCCGGTCTGGTGACGGTGCTGCTGTCCACCCGGCAGCAAAAGCCCGAAATCGCCTATGTGCTGACCGATTGCGGCGCAAAACTCCTGATCCACGAGGCCGCACTGGCCGGGCGTTTGCCGGACGCGCGCGACGTTCCCGATCTGGCGTTTCGGATCGCGGTCGACGACGATGCAAAAGTCTCGCGCTTTTCCGAGCTCGCCGACAACGCACCGGCGGCAGCGCCGGCCGAGGTCGGCGAAGAGGACACCGCGATGATCCTCTATACCTCGGGCACCACAGGCAAGCCCAAGGGCGCGATGCTCGCGCATTGCACCATCATTCATTCGTCGATGGTGTTCGTGTCGTGCCTGAAGCTGACCGCCGCCGATCGTTCGATCGCCGCTGTGCCGCTCGGGCATGTCACCGGCGTGGTTGCCAATATCACGACGATGCTGCGCTGCGCCGGCGCGCTGATCGTCATGACCGAGTTCAAGGCCGCGGAATATCTAAAGGTCGCCGCGCGCGAGCGCGTCACCTACACCGTGATGGTGCCGGCGATGTACAATCTCTGCCTGCTGCAGCCCGATTTCGACAGTTACGATCTGTCGAGCTGGCGGATCGGCGGCTTTGGTGGCGCGCCGATGCCGATCGCCACCATCGAGCGCCTGGCCATCAAGATCCCGGGCCTCAAGCTCGCGAATTGTTACGGCGCGACTGAAACCACATCACCCTCGACCATGATGCCCGGCGAACTGACGGCGAGCCACATCGACAGCGTCGGTTTGCCCTGTCCGGGTGCGGAGATCATCGCGATGAGCGCCGACGGCCATGCGTTGCCATCAGGCGAGATCGGCGAACTCTGGATCCGCAGCGGTTCGGTGATCAAAGGCTACTGGAACAATCCGAAGGCGACGGCGGAGAGTTTTACGGCCGGGTTCTGGCATTCCGGCGATCTCGGTTCGGTCGATGCGCAAAATTTCGTGCGCGTGTTCGACCGCCAGAAGGACATGATCAACCGCGGCGGCCTGAAGATCTATTCCGCCGAGGTCGAGTCGGTGCTTTCAGGGCACCCTGACGTTATCGAGAGCGCGATTATCGCAAAACCGTGCCCGGTGCTGGGCGAACGCGTGCATGCCGTGGTGGTGACCCGCAATCCGGTGGGCGGCGAGGTGTTGCGCGCGTGGTGCGCCGAGCGGCTGTCGGACTACAAGGTGCCGGAGACCATCGATCTCACGTCGGATCCATTGCCGCGCAACGCCAACGGCAAGGTGATGAAACGGCAGTTGCGGGAAGCCTGGGCGGCGGCGCAGGCTTAAATTCCCGGAGACGCTAAAGCTTCGGCGCGCTGCCCTTGGGCATCGCCTTGCGCTCGTTCTGGTCGGCTGCGATGGCTTCGTTGTCGATCGCGGACGCGCTCATGACGAGCTTGACATCCAGCAGCGTGAATTGCGCGATCCCGACCCGGTCCGCCGGTGTGCCGGGAACGAGTTGTACGCTCAGTACACCGTCGCAGTTGGCGCCCCTGGCTTCGTCCAGCATCGCGCTCAACATCTTCGCCTTGGTCTGCGCGCGCTTGACCACGGCGACGCAACTGCCGCGAACGGTTTCGCCGTTGAGCTTGACCGCGGCGCGTGGGTCGAGCGGCTTGTCGATCGCTTCGAGCGCGGTTGCTTCCTTGTATTTGGTGCCGGAGGAAATCACCGAGCCCGAGCGATAGATGTAATAAAGGTGCTGATCGCCGACGATGGTCGGCACGCCGTATTTGTCCATGACCTCCTTGATCATGTCGGCCTTCGACGGCTGTTGATCCGGTGCGAATGTCAGATTGCGGGCGATGAAATAGGCGCGGTTGGCGCTCGCCGGTGAGGTAAAGCTGCCCGACAGCAATTCGCCGGTCTGTTTGGGATTGGCCGGAAGGGTGAAATTCAGCGCGGCGACGTAACCGATGCCGGTCTCGCCCAATTTCTGCTGCTGGATGTCGGTCTGGGTATCGGTATGCCCCTTGAAGCGCGCCTCGAAGATGGTACGCGCGGCATCGGCGGTCGATTCCGGGGAGATACCAAGGATATCCGGGCGCAGTTTCCCGGTGAAAGCAATCGCGGGTGCCTTCGGCTTGATGTCGTAGGCCAGGGATGCTGCGGGCAGGGCGGCGGGCCCCATGGCAAGAATCAGAAACAGGGTACGGCGAAACATGAACCACCCCAGAAAACAGAACGAAACCAACGAATAATAAGCGGCGATTACGTCAAGTTTTGAACGACGATGTCAACATTGCCCGGGGCATTTCTGCGGCAGCTGCATGACGCAGGCCTTAAGCCGCACCGTTAACGCTTTGATCCGGCTCACTTTGCCTTGCCACCGCCATATCGTTAGGGTAACGCCGCCGCCATGCGGGGATTGGGCGCCTGGCGTAGCTCACATGATCGCGTTTCCCCAGGGGATGGGATAGCCTTAAGTGTCTGAATTATTTGACGAAGTAGACGAGGACGTCCGTCGCGACCAGCTCAAGAAGCTGTGGGAGCAATATTCGATCTATATCATCGCGGGCGCGCTCCTGATCGTCGCCTCCGTGGGCGGCTGGCGTGGCTACCAGTATGTGGAAGCCAGGAAGTCCGCTGAGGCGGGGGCGGCCTTCGACAAGGCCGCGGAACTCTCGGAAGCCAACAAGCACACCGAAGCCGAAGCGGCTTTCGCCGATCTGGCCGCCAAGGGGCCGTCCGGATACCGCGTGCTGGCACGGCTGCGCATGGCAACCGAGGTCGCGAGCCGCGACACGGCGGCAGCGGCGAAGTTGTTCGACGAGATTTCCGCCGACCGCAGCGTTGACGTCGCGGCGCAAGAACTGGCGCGGATGCGCGCGGCCCAACTGCTGCTGGAAACCGCCACCTATCCCAACATGAAAGAGCGCCTCGAAGCCGCCGCGGCACCGGGCGCGACGTTTCGCCATACCGCGCGCGAATTGCTGGCGTTGTCGGCCTGGCACGCCAATGACGCCGCAGCGACGCGGCAATGGCTCGACCTGATTGCCAATGACGGCGAGACGCCGCCGAGCCTGCGCTCGCGCGCCGAAGCGCTGCAGGCCCTGCTTCCGCCGGTTGCCAAAAGCTGACGAGACTGCAAAAGCTGACGAGACTGAACGAGAACCGCCCATGCGCCGCCTGCAACGTTTGATCGCAGCCACCGTCTTCGTCGCGCTCTCCAGCGCGCTGGCGGGCTGCGGCAGCTTGGGCAATTTCGATCCGAGCGATCTGCTCGACTTCCTCGACACCAAGAAGAAGCTGCCCGGCGAGCGCAAGCCGGTTTTCCCCGAAGGCGTGCCGGGCCTCGAGCAGGGCGTGCCGAGGGATCTCTACAAGGGCAGCCGCCAGATCGACGATCCGAATGCGCAGGTGGCTTCCGCGCCG
>WNFM01022332.1_pt1 | contig 10614 bp, 6 predicted proteins | sample 5400271 | NCBI WGS metagenome assembly WNFM01 (sample SAMN13153352, study PRJNA577476) | soil metagenome | isolation source: 60 cm saprolite on Douglas fir-dominated hillslope | place: USA:California | collected 2013-09-17 | reverse complement strand
CGCTTCCTGCGAGCCGACGATGCGCCGATCTACCTGGACGGGAACTCGCTCGGCCCGCTGCCCCTGGCGACCCAGGCCAGGATCGCCGAGGTGGTCGGCTCGGAATGGGGCACCGGCCTGGTCAGGTCGTGGGGTCACTGGGTCGGCCTGCCCCGCGAGGTTGGCGACCTGATCGGCGAGCACCTGACCGGCGCCGGGCCCGGCCAGATTCTGGTGGGCGATTCGACCACTGTGAATTTGTTCAAGCTAGTCAACGCGGCGCTCGACGCACAGCCGGGCCGCAACGTCCTGGTGACCGATGATGACAACTTCCCTACCGACCGCTACGTGCTGCAGGGCGTCGCCGCGCAGCGCCGCTGCGAACTGCGGATGCTGCACACCGACCTGGACCAGGGGGTGGCCGAGGACGCCCTCCTCGACGCGCTCGGGCCCGACGTCGCGCTGGTCAGCCTGTCTCATGTGGCCTACCGGAGCGGCGCGCTCGCCGACATGCCCAGGATCACCGGTCAGGTCCACGAGGCCGGCGCGCTGATGGCATGGGACCTGTGCCACTCCGTCGGGGCGGTGCCGATCAAGCTCGATGCCAGCGCGGCCGACCTGGCGGTCGGGTGCACGTACAAGTACCTCAACGCGGGACCAGGCGCCCCCGCATTCCTCTATGTCCGCCGGGAGCTGCAGGAACAGATGCGGCAGCCGATCTGGGGCTGGTTCGGCCAGAGCGATCAGTTCGCGATGGGCCCGGCCTACGACCCGGTGCCCGGCATCGACCGGTTCGGCACCGGCACGCCGGACATCATCGGGACGGTAGCTGTCGCCGAGGGGACCAAGCTCCTCGCGGAGGCGGGCATCGAGCGGCTGCGGGAGAAGGGCATCGCGCTGACCAGCTACCTGATTCACCTGGCTGATGAGTGGCTCGAGCCGCTCGGATTTAGGCTCGCCTCGCCGCGCGCCGACGCCCGTCGCGGCAACCACGTAACCCTGCATCACCCGGATGCCTGGCGGATCAGCCAGGCGCTGATCGCAGCCGGGGTGATCGGCGACTACCGGACGCCGGACCGGCTGCGGCTCGGGCCCGCGCCAATCATCACCAGGTTCACCGACGTCTGGGACGCCATCGACCGCCTGCGGAAGATCGCCGCGAGCAAGTCCTACGAGGACCTGCCCGCTGAGCTTGCCCGCGTGACCTGACCGGCCCGCCGGCGGTGGCGTCCCAACAACCCTGGCGGCATGCATCCGCCAATCGAGCTGACCGAATCCAGACCAGGTGCATTAACTGAGCATCTGTTAACATGCTGATTCGGATTACAAAGCCGGGCAAGATTCTTGGAACGTGCTTTCGTCAGCTTGGTGATAAATGACCCAGGTCGGGAGCACCGCATGTTCCGGATCCCGCGCAAGAGCGCCGGCCTGCTCACCGCCGCCCTGGCAGCGATCGCTACGGCCATACCCGCGACATCGGCAGTAGCGGGCAAGGACCTTCCGACATCGAGCCACGTTCAGCTCATGGTGATCCCGCAGGACACGTCCGTGACGTTTCCGTTGGACATCGTGTTCGCCGGTTCTACTGGATTCCTGACCGCCGCTGTAGCTGGGCCAGACACCTATCACTACTACTGGACCGACAATACGTCCGGCACCAGCACTCCGGTCCCGGGCCTGGCCACGATCTATCCAGGTGACCTCCGCCCCGCCGGAGCTGATTCAGTCGGGACCACGCGTGCCGTCGGCGCGGGCGCTGTTGCGGGCGACGCGAGCGTCCTTGACCTCGCGACCATGAGCTGGACGCACTACGCAGTGCCTAGCGCGTACCAGGCGGGCGCGCTCTACAGCAATCGCGTCGTTGCCGCCGACGCCAATGGTGCACTCTGGATCCTGGCATTCTCCAGTCACAGCAATTACAGCCTCATGGGCGTAACCGGATTGCCTGCGACATTCCAAGGCTGGCCTGTCGCGACCGGACATGCTATGGACATGCTCCTGCGGTCTCGCGCGTCCGCCGGCGGCGAAGCCGTCCTGGACCTTGCGACGGGGGTCGCCTCCGTCATCCCAATGCCGGCCGGATTTGGCTCCTACCTGGATCTGCTGACCCCGACGCAGGTTGGGCTCTACAACTGGACGAGGCAGCAGGTGCTGGTCTACTCCCTGGCCGGTCTGGTCAGCGGGGCCGAGACAAGGCATCAGACCGTCAGCCTGCCGGCCACTACCGCTGCGATTGCGCTAGTTCCTGGCGCCGTAATCGCGGGCAGCAACGAGCTGAGCGGGCCGGTCAGAGCTTTCCCGGACTCTGGCGGCGCCGCAACAACGGTCTTGTCCAGCGGCGATGGCGCCGCTCTCGCCCCGGCCCCGGACGGGTCGGTTCTCGAGGCGGGTGCGCCCGCCCCCGGCGGCTGGGGTGTGCAGCGCATCAAGGGCGACGCCAACGGCGGCGCAAGCAGCAGTCAGGTCGTCGGGCTCAACGGGCCGCTGCGGAACGCCGGCCTGACGTTCAACCACGGACTGCTCAGGCATATCGAGTCCATTCCGCTCACGCCGCTGACTCAGTCCGGCTCTTACCAGGTGTTCAATCACGTACTCGTCCCCGACACTTCGGCGGCCGACCAGAGCTCTCTTGCCGCGTTTGTGCCCTCTGGGGCTCTGCCGTGCGCGGTTGGCGTCCAGTGCGTTCGAATTGGCGACGGGGGTCTCGGCGGCGCCAGCGTGCTGCTGCGATCGCGCAGCGGAATTGTTGTCCGCTACGCGGCTGGCAACGATGTGGTGCTGCCGTCAGCCGACGGCCGCATCGTCGACACGTCGCCGTCGTCGCAGATCGTCGACGGTACCAATCCAGCACGCCAGTACCTGATCGCACCAAGCCAGAACCACCCTGTGGCGCGCATTTTCGCCGTCGCTGGTGCGGGCCTGTGGTACTCCACACTGTGGCGGGGCGACGGCCCGGGCAAGCTCGTCGAGTACCTCCGCCCGCACGTCGAGCTGAGCCCGGTGACCGTCGGCGGTGTCTGCACCGCGACTGACGTCCAGGTCTCGGCACGATGGGTGTACTGGAGCTGCGGACAGGCCGGGCCTGCTGGGCTGTACAACAAGCGGACCGGGGCCAAGCTACGGGTTCCTGCGGGCCCGTCGCTGCTTGGCGACGGCTACCTGGTACAGGCCAGGCCCGCCTCGCCGCACACCGTGAACTTGGTGCTGTATGACTTCCATGCCGGCGCGCTCAGGTCGCCTGCAACGCTGGCCACGATCCCGGCCGGACCTACCGCCGACTCCAGGAACATCACCTGGGCCGTGGACAAGTACAGCGGTGACATCGCTTATGTCGATGCCGCTGATGCCGTCCATGTCATGAACCCCGGAGTCCCGACCACCCCCGTCACCAATGAGCTGCCGAAAAACCAGACCTATTGGCTGCGGGTCTTCGGCCCGCGCAACACGATGATCGGCACGATCGAACCAAGCCGCCCGGTACTGAGGTGGGCAGTCCAGATCCGGTATATCAACGGCCCTGCGATCTACCAGACATCCGGGGGACCGGCCCGGATGACCATAACCGTTCCCTGGAACGGCCTGATCCAAGACGGGCTGAAGGCATACAGCGGCTCGTACGCCTGGATCGCCCGGGCCACGGTGGCAGGTTCGCCAACTTCGATAAAGCTCGGTCGCGGCATAGTAAACGCCTATTGCGGCCGCATCCCCTTCCGGTCAGAGGACTGTGATGGGGAGCCCGCCCTATTGGCGATCCACAAGCCCATCAAAGGCTTTACCGGCCTGGAAGCGTTTTGGTACCAAGGATCGCTTCATGGCCTGCTGCGCGCTGCACCCGCCCACGGGTTCGGCGGCTACTGGCCCATGTGCGGCAGGCAGAGCGGCGGAGATTGCATCAACGATTTCGTCCCGTTCGGGGACTTCAACGGCGACGGGTACGGCGACATGCTGGTCAAGTACGGCAATGGCATGTTGCGCGTGTTCCTCGGTTATGGATCGGCTGACTTCTATGGCGTCAAGTCGATGCTGGTCGGCCGGGGCTGGCGGTACAACATGCTTGCCGCCCCCGGAGATCTCACTAGCGACGGGTGGCCGGACCTGTTGGCCAGGGACAACCTAGGCCGAATGTGGCTATACCGCGGAACCGGTCACGGCCGGTTCATGCGGCGGAAATTGATCGGCGGGGGCTGGGGCCGGTACGTGCGCCTGGTCGGCGCCGGGAACCTGACCGGCACCGGTGCCGCCGCCGAGACAGGCCCGGGCGACCTGCTCGCTGTGAGCAGGTCCGGCATCATGAGGATGTTCAAGGGCAACGGTCACGGCGGTTTCACCCGACCGGCCCGGGTCAGCGGCGGCTGGTCCAGGTACAACGCGATCATCGGAATCGGTGACCTGAACCATGACGGCCGCAACGACCTTGTGGCGCGAGATACTCACGGCAGGCTGTGGTTCTTCGCGGGCAACGGCAGCGGCGGCTTTGCGCGCGGTAAGGTCGTGGCCCGGAACTGGAACCGGTGGCGGGCCATTTTCTGATCGCTTAGTCGTAGCCGCACAGGCTAGTGCGGCAGGCGTGCGACCAGCCTGGACGGAACCACCGTCAGCGGGAACGGAACGCCTGCCAGGAAGGGCTCATCGCCAGCGACGTGTGCGACCTGCTCGTAGCTTCCGTGGCTCAGTTCAAACGCGATCACGGCGGGCTTCTCGCGATCCGGCACGACCACCCAGTACGACGCGATGCCGAAGCGCTCGTACACGGCCTTCTTCGTGTTCATGTCGAACAGCGCGGTGCTGCGCGACCGTACCTCGACAGCAAGCAGCGGCGGCGCGGTCAGTCGTGGCCCCGCAAGCTCCTCCCTGCGGACAACCACCAGGTCAGGAATGAGTTCGGTGATCTGCGACATCCGCAGGCCCGGTCCGGGGACGATTGCAAGGTCGTCGGGCAGCACCGCATGAAGAACGACCGCGAGTTCGTGCAGTACGACCTGATGCGGGATGAGCGGAGCGGGGCTCACCGTGAGCACCCCGTCGACCAGCTCGTACTTGCGGCCGTCATCGGGCGTCTGCTCGAGGTCGGCTACCGTGAGCGGACCGCTCGCTGGCGGCCAGTCGCTGGTGAGTGTCACAGCTCCCATACTGCCTCCTGTCTAACATGACTGCCACCCTCGCAGGAAGCTGTGACAGTCAGGCCTACTCCCATTCGATGGTGCCGGGGGGCTTGCTGGTGATGTCGAGCACGACCCGGTTGATCTGCTGCACCTCGTTGGTGATCCGGCCAGAGATCCTGGCCAGCACGGCGTCAGGGGCCTGAGCACGATCGGGTACCCGTAACTGCGCTCGTCGCCTTGCACGCCGACCGACCGTACGTCAGCCAGGAGTACCACGGGGCACTGCCAGATCTGCCGGTCCAGCCCCGCCACGGTCAGTTCCTCGCGCGCGATAGCGTCGGCCTCCCTGACGATCCTGAGCCGGTCAGGCGTGACCTCCCCCACGATCCTGATCGCCAGGCCCGGCCCTGGGAACGGCTGCCGCCAGACGATCTCAGGCGGCAGCCCGAGTTCGGCACCTAGCGCCCTGACCTCGTCCTTGAACAGCGTGCGCAGCGGCTCTATCAGCGTGAACCCGAGATCGGTTGGCAGCCCGCCGACGTTGTGATGGGACTTGATGTTGGCGGTGCCGGTACCGCCGCCCGACTCCACCACATCCGGGTACAGCGTTCCCTGGACCAGGAACTCGGCCGTGCCGCCCGGATCGGGATCCGTGGCGTCGCTTTCGGCGATCCGCTTGGCGGCCTGCTCGAAGGCCCGGATGAATTCCCTGCCGATGATCTTGCGCTTGGCTTCGGGGTCGGTGATGCCGGCCAGTGCCGCGGCGAAGTCGGCCTGCGCGTCGACGACGACCAGATCGACTCCCGTCGCCGCGACGAAGTCATGCTCGACCTGCTCGGCCTCGCCTTTGCGTAGCAGTCCGTGATCGACGAACACGCACGTAAGGTGGTCCCCGATGGCTCGCTGGACGAGCGCCGCCGCGACCGCCGAGTCCACTCCCCCGGACAGGCCGCAGATCGCGTGACCCGACCCGATCTGGGCCCGGATGAGCTCAATCTGCTCGTCGATGATGTTGCGCATCGTCCAGTCGGCGCGGCAGCCCGCTGCGGCGAGGAAACGCCTCAGCATCGTCAGTCCGTGCTCGGTGTGCATGACCTCGGGATGGAACTGCATGCCATACAGGCCGAGCCGCGGGTTCTCGGCGGCGGCGGCTGGTGTTCCTGCCGTGCTGGCGGTGACGGTGAAGCCATCGGGCGCGCGCACGGCGGTGTCGCCGTGCGACATCCAGACCTGCTGCACCGCAGGCAGTTCGCCGAGCAGGACGCTGCCCGCGTCGCTGCTGCGCAGCGTCGCAGCGCCGTACTCGCCTGCCCCGGTCCTGGCCACCTCGCCGCCAAGATCGCGGACCATCAGCTGGAAGCCATAACAGATGCCAAGGACCGGGATGCCAGCTTCCAGCAGCCCGGGCGGCGCGGGCGGCGCCCCCGGTGCGTACACCGAGGCCGGGCCGCCGGACAAGATGATCGCGGCCGGTTTACGCTGCACGATCTCGTCGGTCGATATCGTGGACGGGACGATTTCCGAGTAGACCTGGCACTCCCGGACGCGCCGGGCGATGAGCTGGGCGTACTGGGCCCCGAAGTCCACCACGAGAACCGGGCCGGTGCCGTCGGAGTGGTACACCGCGTCAGCTTACTTGGGTCGCGGTCTCGCTCCACGTTGGCTGCGCTGGCGGCGACGCCGACTCGGTGACCTTGACTCTGGAAATCCGGCGGCCGTCCAGCTCTGTGACGGTCAGCCGGGTCCCGTCGAGTTCGGCCGATTCACCCAGCTGCGGCAGGTGGCCGAGGGCGGCCAGGAGATAGCCGGCCACCGTCTCATACGGGCCGTCCGGTAGCTCTATGCCGGTCTGCTCGGCGAAGTCGTCCAGGTTCATCAGCCCGTCGACCTCGATCTCGCCGGTGCGCAGGCGGCGGGACGGGCGGCCCTCAACGTCGTACTCATCCTGGATGTCGCCGATCAGCTCCTCGACCAGGTCCTCGAGAGTGACGATGCCTGCCGTGCCGCCGTACTCGTCGACGACGATCGCCAGGTGGGCTCGGTCCCTGCGCATCTCCGATAGCGCCGACATCACGGTCTTGCTGGTCGGCAGCATCTTCACCGGCCGCTTGATATCACCGACCCTGACGGACCCGTTGCGGCCAGGATCGAGCAGGTCGCGGGCGTGCACGAAGCCGATCACGTCGTCGTAGGAGTCCTCGAAAACCGGGAAGCGGGAATGCGTTCCCCGGGCCGCGACCGCGATCGCCTGGGTCAGCGGCATCGAGGCTGGCAGGAAGTCGACCTCGGTGCGCGGCACGAGAACCTCGCGGATCTGCCTCTTGCCCGCGTCGAAGACCTCGCTGACGATGTGCCGTTCGTCCGGGGTCAGGTTCTGGTGCCCGGCGACCAGATCGCGCAGCTCGTCGCTGCTCATCGTGCCCCGGCCGACCTTCGGGTCGCCGCCGAGCAGCCGGACTACCAGGTTGACGAAGCCGCCGATCAGCCAGACCACGGGCCTGGCCAGTGCGGCGATGCGGTCAAGCACCGGAGCGGCGATGATCGAGATCCGCTCCTGCCGCTGCAGCGCGATCCGCTTGGGCGCGAGTTCGCCAAGCACCAGCGAGAAGAACGCGATCACCAGCGTGACGAGGACGAACGCGAGCGGGTTAGCGACGCTCCGGGGCATCTGGTGGACCAGCCAGCGTCTGAGGTCCTCCACCAGGGTGGCCGCGCCGTAGGCTCCGGATAGCAACGTGGCGACCGTGACGCCGATCTGGACGGCGGCCAGGAACCTGTTGGGATCATGCGCCAGCCGTGCCGCGCGCTGGCCGCGCTTGCCCCGTTTCGCCAGCGCCCTGACCTGGCCCTCACGCAGCGAGACCAGAGCCATCTCGGCGGCGGCGAAAAATCCGCCGATCAGGATGAAGGCAAGGACGACCAGTGCGTCCCAGCCGGCGGCGTTCACGTCGCATCCTTGTTCTCGGCTGCCATTCGCGGACGGTGGCCTGCCTGATCGCTGCCGCCCGCGGCAGGAACCACGCGGTCGCGCGGTGTGCGAATCAGTCTAGGCAGTCACCGGCGGCCAGGCGACCATCCCGAGCAAGCGCCGGCGGCCTGGCTATGCCGTCCTGATCCCGCTATGTCATGCTGACACGGACACGAACGACCGCTGGAGGAGTCCGGATGGCCGCTGGGATCCTGGAAGACGCCGCCGCCATCAGCGGCGAGATCGCCGGGCTGCGTCACTCGATCCACGCCGAGCCCGAGATCGGGCTCGATCTGCCCAAGACGCAGCACAAGGTGCTCGCGGCACTGGAAGGGCTGCCGCTCGAGATCACCTGCGGGGAGTCGCTCAGCTCGGTGACCGCCGTGCTGCGCGGCGCCCGCCCGGGCCAGACGGTCCTGCTCCGCGGCGACATGGACGCGCTGCCCGTGACCGAGCGCACGGGGGTCTCCTACTCCTCCCAGGTTGCGGACGCGATGCACGCCTGCGGCCACGACCTGCACACGGCCATGCTGGCTGGCGCGGCGAGGCTGCTCTCCGCCAGGCGGGCGGATCTCGCGGGCAACGTGATCTTCATGTTCCAGCCCGGCGAAGAGGGCTCAGCCGGCGCCAGGATCATGATCTCCGAAGGCGTGCTGGACGCAGCGGGCGAGCGCCCGAGCGCCGCCTACGCGCTGCACGTGGCGTCCAGCGTGCTGCCGCTCGGCGTGGTCGCGAGCCGGGCCGGGACGGCCATGGCCGCTGCCGACACCCTGCACGTCACGGTGCGCGGCCGCGGCGGGCACGGCGCGCAGCCGCATCTGGCCAGCGATCCGATCCCGGTGGCGTGCGAGCTAGTCACCGCGCTGCAGACGATGGTGACCAGGCGGTTCGATGTCTTCGATCCCGTGGTGCTCACCGTCGGCACGTTCCACGCGGGGACGACCGACAATGTCATCCCCGACGACGCGGCATTCGTCGCCACCATCCGCACGTTCTCGGCGCAGACGCGTGATCGCGTCAGGGACATGGCGCTGCGCCTGGCGCGGCAGATCGCCTCGGGGCACGGACTGAGCGCCGACGCCTCCTTCGTAGACGGGTACCCGGTCACGGTCAACGACCAGGCCGAGTTCGCGTTCGCCGAGCGGACCACCAGCGATCTGCTCGGCGACGCCAGGTTCCTGGCGGCCCCCTTCCCGCTCACCGGCTCGGAGGACTTCTCCTACGTGCTCGAGCAGGTACCTGGTGCGTTCCTCATGCTGGGTGCCTGCCCGCCAGACGTCGACCCAGCCACGGCGGCGTACAACCACTCGGCGGAAGCCATGTTCGACGACGCGGCGCTCGCGGACGGAACGGCGCTGTACGCCGAACTCGCGCTGCGCAGGCTCGCCGCCGCCTGACCCGCGGGCTCGCAGAGCCCGGAGGTGCTCAGCCGCCTGAGACGCTGCCGATGCCCGCGATCAGGTTGATGGTCGCCGCCAGGATCACGGTGCCGAACAGGTACGACAGCAGCGCGTGCCGGAGCGCAGTCGCCCGTATCGAGGTGGTGCGCAGGTTGGTGTCGGAAACCTGGAACGTCATGCCGACCGTCAGCGCCAGGTACGCGAAGTCCCGGTAGCAGGGTTGTTCATCCTGGTTGAAGTCCACGCCGCCTTTCGGAACCTCGTAGTACAGCAACGCGTACCGCAGCGTGAAGATCGTGTGCACGGTAAACCAGGAGATTGCGATGCTGATCAGGCCGAAAGCGGCAAGCATGTCGGCCGTCAGGCCCCGTGCGGAGTGAGCGCCAACCAGGACGATGCCGACCGCAGCGATGCTGGCCACGGCGGCCGACAGCGTGAGGATGTCGCTGGTCGCCCGGTTCGGGTCCTCAGACCTGGCCTTCCCGGCGGTATCGGCGGCATCCATGGGCCAGATCACCAGCCAGATCCAGGTGCTGAAGACGATAGCGGTCACGTCCCAGCCCATTGCTGGGGCGTAGGCCCATCGCCAGAACAGGCCAGTGAGCACAACCCCGATGACCCCGACGATCGCCGCGGCGGCGAGCCGCCAGCTAGTGCCGATGGTTCGCGCTCGCCGAACGTTCATGGACGTCCTTCTTAGCACGGCTGGGCTGAACGTCGCGGCTCCCAGCCGCCTAGTAGGGGCCGGCACCTGCGCGATCAGGTACCGGGCAAGCGAGCCTTCAGCCTCGTCGCCTTCGCGGCGGCCTTGCCCGAGGTCCTCGCGGTCTTGGCGGTCCGCAAGATTTCGCGACGTGCCTCCTGCAGGCCATGGCGGCTACGCCAGGCCAGGGAGGGCCGCCCCGCCGTGTCCCCGGCCGCGATCAGCAGCCCACCGAACATGGTGAGGTTCTTCAGGAAATGGATCCGCTGCATGGCGCGCTCTTCGTCATTGTCGGCTTCCCAGAAGCCGTGCCCGGCGACCGTGGTAGGCACTAGCGTGGCCGCGAGTGCCAGCGCTGACAGGCGAGGCAGCCATCCGATCGCTAGCAGCGATCCGGCGACGAACTGGACCGCCCCGTTGAGGCGCACGGCCTGCTCGGTGTCGTCTGGCACGATGGAGACG
>WNFM01268511.1_pt4 | contig 10615 bp, 12 predicted proteins | sample 5400271 | NCBI WGS metagenome assembly WNFM01 (sample SAMN13153352, study PRJNA577476) | soil metagenome | isolation source: 60 cm saprolite on Douglas fir-dominated hillslope | place: USA:California | collected 2013-09-17 | reverse complement strand
CACCTACGGCACCGTTGCCACCGGAACGGCGGACAACAATCTTTTCAAGATCAACTGGAACGTCCAGGGCGGCGGCGGGGTTATTGTGCTACCGATCGGCGGCGAGTGGCAGACGGTGGGCGGGGCGCTGGGCACCACCTTCAACCAGATCGGTTGCGGCAATGTGACCGGCACGGACGCGAACCTGTCCTCGTACAGCCACACCTGGGAAGAGTGAGTCATTCTTCCTGGTGATGCTTGTGAAGAGCGATGGCTTCATCGCAGAATCTTGGCCCGGTTACAAGTGCCGTCACGAATACGATGGCAAGCGGGGCACGCACGGTTGTTACGTTGGGGTCCTCCCCTGCAACCCTGACGAACGCTTGCTCGACGCCGATTCTCCTCTCCATCTCGGTGGGGACGGTGACTGGGATCGATTGCTCGCGCGATAACGGGGCGACTTTCGATGCAGCGGGTCTGCTCGGCGGGCAGGTCTTGCTCAACTCTGGCGATCAGGTGAAGCTCACTTTCGCCGTCGCGCCCACCGTAGTGTTCTGGCCCATGTGAGGAACTGAACCATGGCTTCTCTATCCTGGGGACAGTTGATTGCGACGATTCCGGTCGCCGGAACGCAATACAACACCTATACGACCTCGCAGTCGATGCTTACGACCGCGACGGCCACAGAAGCATCGGCCGGATTTGTGACCTTGCTTCCGGGATTTTTCCAGCGCGGGGCCTTTCTCCAGATCGACTTTCAAGCGGCGATCTCGAATCGCGTGACTGGGCCGGATACTTTTACAATCAATATCAAGGTAGGTGCAGTTACAGCATTTACGACGGGCGCCATCACACTTACCACGACGGCGCACACGAACATTCCTTTATGGGGAAGAATCTCCCTTCAATGCAGGACCGTGGGCAATGGCACGCTTGCAGCACTCATCGGACAGGCCGTCCTGACCGGACAGATGATCCAGCAAGGCGGCACCGCGGCAGCGGACTCCGCTACCTTGAGCAACACGATCATCATGCCCAACACGGCTCCGGCAGTCGGAACCGGGTTCGACTCGACCGTTTCGAATACTCTTGATTTTCAAACAGCTCAGTCTGTAAGCAACGCCTCGAACGGCTTTCGGCTCGATCAATACCGCGTAGTCTCCTGGGGTAACTCGGCCCCCTAATGCCGCTGCAACACGGCCCAGGCCCTAAACCTTTCTGGGCTCCAACACCGCCCCAGATTACCCTTGGGGCACTGACTGGGCAACTTGGCGCGTTCGTTTCGAATACGACGACGCCACAGGTCGCTAACTACAGCTTGCTTGCAGGTTTTGCGCTTGTCATCGCCTCCGCGGTCACACCGCAGGGACAGGCGAATGCTGCCGAGTACCAATACGGCACTCATGCTCAAGCAATCGCTCAAGCAGAGAACGTCAAGAGCAGCATTCGGTCGTCTCTGCGGACGCCCCAGGCCGCACCAACCCCTGCGCCGCTGCGCTCGATCTGGGCTGCGCCGGAGAGTATTGATCTCTCCATCAGCGGTTGGGCTGTAGGCGGAACACAAGCAAATCAAGGACCCGTTCCGCCCAGCATCCTGATTGGGCAGGTCGATCCATCGCAACTCCAGCCGCAGGTCTGGAAGGCTGTCGCGGCGGTCGCGCCGCGGCCGGTTGCTACATTCTTCTCGTGCCCGCCGCAGACTGAGGATAGGCCGACCCAGATCATCTGGCGCTCTCTTGTCGCCGGGAAGACCCCGCCTGTCATTCCCACGCTTTGGGCTGCGCCGCAGCAAATCGATCTTACGCAGCAGGCTGTCTTCGCAAAACCGGGACTTCCCGTTGGTCGGGTCCCTGCGCCAATTCAAGGGGCCCCACAACTTGCCGATCTGACGCAGCAGGGGCAGCTTCGTGCCCCGACCCCGGCATCTCAGGGCTCGGTCCCAGCCCTCACGCGCGGAACGCCCCAGGCCGATCCTACGCAGATTGCGGCGCTCTTTTCGCCGTCGCAGCCCGCGCCAACAGTAGTTACCCCCAACCAGGTTGCACCTTCGTTCGTAGTTCCGCCGCAGACTGAGGACCGCCCGACACGCGCGATCTTCCAAAGCCAAGCTCCCGGCGCGACCACGGCGGTCATTCCTTCTCTTCTGGCTGCACCACAGTCAGTCGATCTGACGCAGCAGGCGCTCTTCGTTTCACCGTCGAGCGCTCCGCTCTCTGCCGCCTTCAGTCCGCTCTACGCGGCCCCACAGCAGGTCGATCTCACGCAACAGGGCTGGACTCTCGGAACCGCGCCGGTCAAGCAGGGCCCGGTGCCGCCGTTCACGATTATCCCGGTTACCGATCTTTCGCAAACACTCGGCTATCAGATTCCGGCCACAATCTTCGCTTCGGTCGCGACGCCACCCTCCGCCCCGCCCAACCTGCATAAGCTCTACCTGGATGTGACGACCGGGCGGCTCTACTGGCAGGTCTCGCAAACGAGCAACCCAACGCTTATCATCCCACTATGACCTCATCGGGCGTCTACGGCACGACCAGCATCGAAGTGGTGGATGTCATGGACCACGTCATGCGTCGCGTGGGCCTGAATCCGGGGCTGCTCTCAGCCGAGATCATCATCACGATCAAGAACAATCTCTTCATGTTCCTATCGACACTCTCCAACCGCGGGATCAATCTGTGGAAGATCAACCGACCGATCATCGGCGTCTACCCCGGGGAAACCGACTACACGCTTCCCGTGGGCACGCTCGATGTACTGGAGTCGCTCCACCGCATACCACAACAGCTCACGGGCACCATCACTTCCTCGGCCGGTGGCACGGTGGGCAATCTTGTCGACCAGAACGCCGCAACCGCCTGCACGCAGGGCGCGCCGAACGGAAACCTCCAGTGGGATTTCGGGGTTGGATCAACCCAGAATGTACCCCTGGTAGGTTTGCTCCCATCGGGCAATCAAACGCTCAACCTTGTTTGCGAGACCTCGCCCGATGGCGGTGCGTGGACGACAAGCAAAGCCCTGGGCTCAACCGCCTATGTCGACAATCAATGGACATGGTTCGAGATCGATCCGGCTACACCCACGGAATTTTTCAGGATTCGCGAGACCGCGGGCGGGACGATGGCTTTCCGCGAAATCTTTCTCTCCAACACCTGGAGTGAAATCTCGATGTACCGCATGAACCGCACCGACTATGCGATGCTGCCGAACAAAAAGACCCCGGGCCGTCCGCTGCAGTTCTGGCTCGACCGGCAGATCACCCCGGTGATGAGGGTGTGGCAGAATCCCACCGCGGCATTCGCCTTCACCTGTATCGCGCTTTTCCTTCATCAACAAATCCAGGACGTGGGTGCGATCGGCAATACCCTGGATATCCCGCAGCGCTGGTATGACGCGGTAGTCTCGAACACCGCCTTCATGTCAATCCTCGACATCCCCGGGGCTGATATGACGCGCTATCCGATCCTGAAAGATCAGGCGGGGCTCGCGATGACGATGGCGGACGCTGAAGAACGTGACGCAAGTCCGACAAACTGGGTCCCAAATATCCAGCCCTACACGATGTAATCCCTGCTTGAGCGGGATGCTTATACGGCATGAGCGAGATCGTCAGAATGTCTCGCCATGGCGATCTTCATCGACACTACTGGGAAGCCGTCACTCGCGATTGCGCTTTGCGATCGCTGCGCCAAGAAATTCCCCATCGGGGAGCTGCTCCCGGATCGTAATTCCCCGGGGCTCCTCGTCTGCAAGGACGATAACGATCTGCGCGATCCCTGGCGCTATCCGTTCGTCCCCAAGGACGCCAATATCGGCCTGCCGCGCGCCCGGCCTGAGATACCGATCCCCACCAACGCAGACTACACGGTGAATTCTACGGGAGCGGTGGTCTCCGCCCCCGTTCCTGTAGACACCAGCGTGAAGCCCTCCTCCACATGACGGGCTTTACCGCCACCCTCTCCGGGCAGTTGATCGAGCCCTCCCAGGTCTCCTACAACGCAATCGCGTTGTCGGCGAACCTGACTCTCGCGTGGCCGAACCTATCCACAACGGGTTCCTTCACCGCGAACATTATCGAGGTGACCCCGAGCGCTGGAAGTCTCTCGATCACTATGCCCGATGCCACACAACGAAGCGTCGGCCAGCAGGTGCTCTTCAGGAACATGACTGGCACTGCTTTCACGGTCAAGGACAATGCGGGCGGAACGATCTCGAATATCGCTGCAAATACGGCGATCTTCATTTACCTGGTCACCAACGCTACCGCCGCGGGCTCCTGGTCGCTCGTCACCTTCGGCACCGGAACCTCCTCGGCGGACTCCGCAAGCCTTGCTGGCGCTGGACTGAAGGCGATCGGCATCACGCTCAATCAGAAGCATGATGTCGTCGAGACGACCTCGAACGTCACGATCGATTCGACTTTCCGGGCACAGACGGTCATCTGGACCTCTGGCTCGATGACCTGCACGCTTCCCACCGCAGCCTCAATGGGGGCTGACTTCTTCTTCATCGCGAAAAATGGCGGAGGAGGCTCGATCACCGTAACTCCAAACGGGGCTGACACGATCGATGGTTCTGCGTCGTTGGTGCTTGCCCCGAACGATGCGGCGATGTTCTTCTCCTCAGGCTCCTCGGCCCACTGGTACACGGTGGGGCTGGGACATTCAATCAGTTTTGCCTTTACTCAACTCGTCAAGAACGTAGCTGGCGGAGCCAACGTCACGCTCACCTCCGCAGAGTGCGCGAACAAGGTGATGCAATTCACCGGGCTTCTGACCGGGAACATTAATGTCGTCGTCACGAACACGGTTTCTGTCTACTACATCTTCAATAACACAACGGGAGCGTTCACTCTCACAATCAAAACTGCCGCGGGCACCGGGTATGCGCCAGTTCAAGGCTCGCGAGACATCGTCACTTGCGATGCGACCAACGTCGATCGTTCGGTATCCAATACCGCGGCAACAACGATCTTCCCTGTGGGCTCTGCCGCCTCGCCATCGGTTACGTTCACCGGGCGCACTGACACCGGGCTATATAGCCCTGGGGTAGGGCAAGCAGGAATTTCCGCTGCTGGAGTCAATCAAATCCTCATCAGTTCGGCTGGGATTTCTTTGCCGAACGCGCCACTGCCGGTGGCAAGCGGCGGCACGGCGCTCACGGTAGGAACAAGCGGCGGCGTGCTCGCCTACACTGGATCGGGCGTATTGGCTTCTTCCGCCGCCCTTGCCGCGAACCAACTTGTCCTGGGTGGTGGTGCGGGGGTTGTTCCCGCAACGCTCGGCTCGCTCGGTTCCACCACGACCCTTTTGCACGGGAATGCGGGCGGAGCCCCCACCTTTGCCGCTGTCTCACTCACCGCTGATGTCTCCGGAATTCTCCCTGCGGCCAATGGTGGAACGGCAGTTTCTGGAGCCGGGACCACGACCACCGTGCTCCATGGCGCGGCTGCAGGTTATAGCGCGGTGTCTCTCACCGCTGATGTCTCTGGAATTCTCCCAGTTGCCAATGGCGGCACTGCGTTGGCTTCCGGAACAAGCGGCGGCGTGCTCGCCTATACCGGCTCGGGTGTGCTTGCATCTTCCGCCGCGCTTGCTGCGAATCAAATTGTACTCGGCGGGGGTGCTGGGGTCGTTCCTGCAACACTCGGGTCACTCGGGACAACCACGACCCTTCTTCATGGGAATGCGGGCGGGGCTCCTACTTTCGGCGCGGTTTCCCTCACTGCGGACGTAAGCGGAGTTCTCCCGGTTGCCAATGGTGGAACGGGCGGAAGCGGCAACGCCCTGATCGCCGCGATCGCTTTTGTATTCGATGGTGGCGGCACGGTGCTCACCACCGGGGTAAAGGGCGACCTTCTGATTCCATTCGCCTGCACTATCAATAGCGCGACGCTGCAAGCCGATCAGTCCGGCTCGATCGTGATCGATATCTGGAAGAAGACCTACACACTAGATTCGCCACCAGCGGTTGGTCAGACTATCACGGCATCGGCAAAACCGACGCTCGCCTCGCACCAAAGTTCGCAGGACGCCACGCTCACCGGCTGGACAACTGCCATCGCAGCGAACGACATGCTGCGCTTCAATATTGACTCTATCACGACCTGCACTCGGGTAACGCTCACGTTGAAAGTGACCAAGACCTGATGACCACAGTCATTGTTTTAACCTCTGGTACAAGTTGGACGGTTCCGGCCGACTTCAACAAGAACAACAACAAGGTTGAGGCCATAGGCGGCGGCAACGGAGGATCAAGCAGCGGCGGTGGCTCAACGGGCACAAATAACGGCGGAACTGGTGGCGTTGGCGGTGGTGGTGGAGCTTATGCCTTCGTCACCAATTTCGATCCGCTTGGAGCCAGCACTATTCCTTACGCGATCGCCCCCGGTGGGGCAACTTTCGCGTCTGGTGGTGGTGATACCACATTTAACACCAGCACTGTAATTGCTAAGGGCGGACAGGCCAGTGCAACTGCGGGCGGGGCCGCTGCTAGTTGCACGCCCTCTGGCACGGCTAAAAGCGGTGGTTCAGGCGGAGGCGCGGGCTCACACCTTGGAAATGGCGGAGCCGCTGGTGGTGGCGGTGGTGGTGCCGGTGGCCCATCGGGCGCTGGCGTCAACGGGACCGCTGCGTCAGGCGGCACACACGGCAATGGCGGCAATGGTGATGCAAGCGCTGGTGGAGCGGGCGGCACAGCTTCCGCTCAAGCAGGAGCGGCGGGCACCGAACTTGGCGGTGGCGTAGGTTCCGGTGGCGCAGGCGCGGGTGCCGATGGGTCTAATCTCGATATCAATGGAGTGTCGGGCGGTGTCGGTGGTAATTATGGCGCTGGCGGCGGCGGCGCTGGTGGCGGCGGCGTAGCGAGCAGCGGAACCACCGCTGGAGCGGCCGGAGTGGCGGGAGCGCAGGGCGTCATCATCATTACGTATGTGCCTTTGATACTCCGTAACTTGGGCTACATCTTTGGATAGAGGAGATCGCGCATGAACACCATTCCATGGTGGGTTTGGGCAATTTTCGCTGGAATCGCCGGAACGATTTTTGTTGGCGTGCGGTGGTATGCCAACCGCGGTTCTTCTTCCGGTGGCGAGGAAGCATCCCACGGGAGCGGGGGCGGCAGCGGAGCACCGTTCAACAAAAAATAATGCTTACGATCGAAGAATATCTTTCCCAGCATGGCGCGGGCCATGAGACCGAGCTGACCGATAAGCTGCGCGCGAATGCGCAAGTCACGGTCGAGAAGGCAAATCAGATGCTCGCCGCTTTCGGACAGGAACGCGGGCAGCGCTCGGGTTGGCGGCCCCAGTCGGTGAACGACGCCACACCGCACGCGGCAACGCACAGCGCCCATATCACCTGCCAGGCGATCGACATTGACGACTCAGATCAAGCTTTGCAGAAGTGGTGCTCAGAAAACGACGGAGCGAATCTCGTTCCGTTCGACCTCTATATGGAGGACCCCATAGCAACCGCTACATGGGCGCATGTGCAGATCATCCCACCTCATTCGGGCGCGCGCGTGTTCTTCCCGAATGCAATATGGGCAGAGCGCGCTCGCGCGCAGAAAGTTGCATAGGAGAAAAATCATGATGGCGACATTACAGGCGGCACTGGCAAAGGCGCTGGCGGGTCCCACGGGGATCAATATCCTGCTCTTTTTTGTGGCGGCAGGGTTTGGGCAGACGCTCCACGGGGTGATGAAATGGACCCAGGGTGAAGCTTCGTCTCCTGCCGCATGGTTCACCACCAACATCAAAGCGACAACGGCCGCAATCATCGTCAATTTGGGACTGGTGGTGGCCGCTATTCAACTTCTCCCCATCGAACACATGACCCCCTGGGCGAGTTTGCTCGCGGGAATGACGACCGGATTGGCCTCCGACACTATAAATAAAGGCGCTCGCCCTGAATGGACCGATGCGCAACGTGCCGCATCTGCGCCGAAAACACCATGATCGACAAACTGTGGGGCTATCTTGCCGGGTTTGGCGCGTTGATCGTCGGAATTGTCAGTTTCTTCTTCTACGCCAAACGGCAGGGAGCGAAAGATGAACAGAACGCCGAAGCAACCCAATCCTTGGAACAGGCAAAGGACGCCAGTGCGATTGACGACAAAGTCCATTCTATGTCTGACGCTGATCTTGACGCCAGGCTGCGCTCTGTTCAACGCAAAGACGGAGTGTAGCTGGGCGAAGGAATTTACGGTGTCAAAGGATGATGTGCTGACGCGACTAACGAAAGAGGAAATCGTGGCCCACAACGAAAAGTTTCACAAATTCTGCAAGTGAGGTAGCCCATGGCTGCGGTGATGACCTTCGCGAGCCTCACTTCGGATTTGCAAAATTATCCGGAGCGCGCAGACGCGACCTATGTTGCCAATATCCCGCGATTCATCATGCAGGCGGAGAACCGCATTGCGGCGGAGGCACGCGGCCTGGGATTCGTCATCACACTCACCGCCAGTCTCGTGGTCGGACAACAGCAGCTTGCGAAACCCGCACGCTGGCGCGAGACGGTGAGCTTCAACATCGGCATCGGGACCGGGAACAGCCAACGCAAATTCCTGCTGCAGCGCCCCTATGAACTTTTGCGCGTCTATGCTCCTGACCCTACGGCCAACAAGGAGCCCAAATACTATGCCGATTGGGACTACTACAACTGGCTCATCGCTCCCACACCGGATTTCGCCTATCCGTTCGAGGTGATCGTGCATCAGCGCCCGCAACCGCTTGATGTCGCCAATCAGACCAACTGGACGACCGAATTCGCCCCCCAGCTTCTTCTTTCTGCCTGTCTTCTTGAGGCGCAGTCATTCCTGAAGCGTGATGACCGTATCCAGGTCTATCAGGAGCAATACGATCGCGCCTTGAAGCAGGTTGCCTTCGAGCAGAAGCGCAGATTGGCGGATAGAACTCAGGCGGTGCAGGGTGCCTAATCAAGGAGACCCGAGATTCGATAGCACGGTTTCCCCAATTTCCTGCCAGGCGGGGATCAAGCGGGATGGCACTGTGCTCGATGGCAACTTCTATGCCGATGGCACCTGGTGTCGTTTTCGTCTTGGCCGCCCAAAGAAGATGGGCGGATATCGGGAGATCACCCATGGGCTGAATGGGCCCATCCGCGGCCTGTACGTCTATTCCAAGCGCCCGCAGCAGATCGTCTACACCTTCTCCGGACAAGGGATTCAGTGCTCACTCGTCGATGACAATGGCGTGGGATCGTTCTCCTACGATCGCACTCCGGCCGGATTTGCCGCGAGCGACATCTATCTGTGGCAATACGATGTGCTTTTCGATGCAACCGGAGGAAACGGCGCGATCATAGCCCATCCTGGACAGAATCTGAATGGCTTCGATCAGAGCAACGTCAACTCGATCTACTTTGGCGACGTGCTCGCAACGGGCGCGCTCGTTGATACGACTGGGCCGCAGGTCTCAGGCGGCATCGTCGTGCTCCAGCCTTTTCTTTTTGCCTACGGCGACAATGGGCTCATCCAAAATTCGGAGCCGAATAAACCGGGTACCTGGACCGGCACGGGCGGATCGAATACCGCGCACGTTTCTGGAACGAAGGTCGTCATGGGGTTGCCGCTTCGCGGCGGCTCTGCTTCTCCTGCGGGGCTTTTCTGGTCGCTCGATTCGCTCATTCGGGTGACCTTTGTTGGCGGCACAGCGAAGTGGAACTATGACACCCTCACCACTGAGTCGACGATCCTCTGCGCCAACGGCGTGATCGACTATGACGGGGTCTACTACTGGGCGGGGATCGATCGCTTCCTCATGTACAACGGCGTTGTGAAGGAAGTCCCGAATCTCATGAACCAGGACTTCTTCTTCGACAATCTGAATTTTGCCCATCGGCAAAAGGTCTGGGTGACGAAAATCTCACGCTGGGGGGAAATCTGGTGGTTCTTCCCACGCTACCCCGCGACCGAATGCAATTGGGCGATCGTTTACAACGTGCGTGAGGGTTCCTGGTACGACACACCGATTGCGCGCTCGGCCGGGTATCCGGCGCGGGTGCTTGCCTTTCCCGTGTGGGCGGATTCGAGCGCGGCCACGCTCTCCGGGACCGCTCCCTATCGCATCTACCGGCACGAATTCGGCCAGGACGCGATCACCGGGGAAGATCAGCTCGCAATCGATAGCTTCTTCGAGACCTCTCAGATCGGCTTCGCTTCTGGTGGTCAAGCAGGCGGGAACACGCCCGCCCCGAACGTCCAGACGCGCGCAATCCGCATGGAGCCCGATTTCATTCAAACCGGGGATATGACGGTGTCGGTCAAGGGCGGCGCTCAAGCACGAGACGCGACGAACCAGGGGGGGAATATGACCGCCATCCCGTTTGCTTCAACGGACGCGCTCGTTGATCTACCATCCCCCCTTAATCAGAAGCGGATGATGACCGTGCGCTTTGACTCGAACACGTTGGGTGGCAACTATCACATGGGGAAGGTGCTCTTGCATCTTGAGCCGGGAGATTCGCGGTCGTGATCCCGATGCCAGACAACGTGGAATTTGACGAATGGGCCGCTCGCGTGTCCGAGGAATTCGCAGCCGATGGGATTCCATCAGAACTTCGCTGGCAGGAGTTCGGCGAGCAGCTTCAGAATTATCCATCGGTCCCGTCCATCC
>WNFM01113513.1_pt1 | contig 10615 bp, 10 predicted proteins | sample 5400271 | NCBI WGS metagenome assembly WNFM01 (sample SAMN13153352, study PRJNA577476) | soil metagenome | isolation source: 60 cm saprolite on Douglas fir-dominated hillslope | place: USA:California | collected 2013-09-17 | reverse complement strand
GCGGAATAGGGATCCGGCACCATTTCGAACGCATTGTTCGGCATCGGGGCGCTTGCGGAACCCGTGGCTTTACCCGTCGGGAGCGCCGCGGCGATGTCGACATCGGATGCGAAGCGGTCTAACAGGAGAAATATCCCTTTGAGCTCTCTCTTGACGGTTGCCGACAGGCCCGTGACATCGATGAAATCCACGATGCCCCGCAGCCAGATGGGGTTGTACTGGTCGTCAACTGGATCGCTGATGGCCGTGCGGAGCGCGTTCAGGCCCTGGTCCAACGGCGCTGGAGTTGACGCGCTACCAAGCCGATGCAGCATCCCGGAAAATCCACCCAGCTCAAGGGCACGTAGGAAGTCCTCAGCCGATGCATTCTGCGCAGCCGCGTCGCTGCTTAGATCAACAGGATTGAGCTCCAGAAAGCTCCCGACAGTCTTGGAGAATGACGCATTGACCTCGCTGACCCTAGCCGCGGCCCAGTTCTTCGGAGAGGCCGAGTCGACCTCCCTTACAGCGGCTTCGGAGAACGGCGAGACTGAAACTCGGAGTGCGGAATTCGACACGATTGCCGCAGCGCGGAGAGTCCCGGCCAGCGGGACTCGCGTCGCTGAGATCTCGTCCTCGTAGCTTCCTCCGGATGCTTCGACCAGAACGACCGAGTCGGTCGCGGGTGCGATGTTGAAGCTGTAGAACCCCGAAGAGTCGCTGGTCGTCGCGTCCAGCAGCGTCTTCGTGCCGTCCGCCGCTATCGTGTAGAGGCTGACCGTGGCTGCGGCAACCGGGCCTTTGACGACGTAGCCGCTGACAGGCGGCGGAGGTGGAGGCGGGAACGAAATCGAAGAGTCACCCGACCCGCCACCGCCGCCACAAGCAGCGACCCATACCGCAGCCAATAGGGTAACAAGCGCGCGGAATCGCACAGATGTGCGCGCCCGGTTGGAGCGATTACAACGCCCGAATTCTTCGCCCCCGCGTGCTTCTTCTGAAATATCCACTGACGCCTCCCTGACGTCGCGTGGTTGCTTTCTCGACCCATCGTACTCTCGCGCTCCCGCCAACGTAAGTCGTTAAAACTCTACTGCAAGTCGGGAAAACTCTACTGGCACGCAGCCCTACCTCAAGCAATTCACTGCAATTCTCAGCGGCGCCGGCCTCGTCGCCCGCTCAAGCGTGCGCGACCTGATTCCCTGCACCGGCAAGATCCTCAGGGTCGACACCGTACGTCCCGGCTGCTGAGACCATTGAAATAATTTCGTAATAATCGGCTGCGATCGCATCGAACATTTGCGCGGTCAATCCTTTGCGGCTTTGTCTTCACGCGCCCTCATCGAATGATGAAAATCGAACAGGCGACAAACGCTCGCCGATCGCCCCGGTCCTATGTAAACTGGACCGAGGATTTCGGCAACAAACAATATAAAAGGGGCGCACAATGCCGACGCTTTACGAAAACCATGACGAAGAAGCGCTCCACCAATCCGTGGTCAAGGCCCTCGCCGAGGAAATCCGTCAGCCAGTCGCGAACGTGAGGACCGTGTACGAACGTGAATTCGCGCGTCTGAAGTCCAACGCGACGGTCAAGGATTATCTCGCCCTGCTCGCCAGCCGCCGCGCGCGCGAGAAGTTGCTCGGCAAGCGCGCGGCATAGTGCTCCGCCGCCCGCTACTTCGCGAAACGCACCGAGATCAAGCCGAGGTACATCTGGCGGATGAAGGACACGAAGTTGCGGTTGAAGATGTCGTTGTGGTCCTCCATGATTTCCTCCGTGGTGGAAATGACCCAGAACGGGTTCTTCTCGGGCACCTGGTTCGGCGTGGCCTCCAGCCGCAGCCCGCTGCACAGGTATTGCTTCTTCTTGAAGCCACCCCCGGCGACGACGCTCCGCATCAGCTCGAATTCGTCGCCGATGTCCCGCGTGAGCCGCAACGTGTAGTCGTCCACGGCTTTCCTGTCCATGTCCTTCGTGGAGAGCCTCTGCGTCACCCGCGGGGCGGGGCAGGCGGCCTTGCACTGGTCGTCGTTCTTTTCACAGGGCTTGAGCTCGTGGGTCCGGTAGCGGTCGTTGTGGCCCACCGCCTTGACGATCGACTCGCCCTCGCGCCCCGGGGTCCGCTCGAGGAGCGTGCTCACCTCCCTCGCCCAGCGGAAATAGACCCGCGTCGCCGAGTCGGCGGCCGAAGTCGCGACGATCACGACGGGCAGCTGATCGGGCTTCAGGGTCGGTACGCGCTGCGCCGCGACCATGAGCGCCTCGTGGCGCGCGCCTTCCACCGCCGGGTTGACGATCACGACGACATCGCCTAGCCGCGAGACGAAGTCCTTGTCGCTCGCGCGCGCGGCGAAGCCCACGAAGTCGCTGCTCAGGGCCTCGTAGGTGATCAGGCCGCCGAAGGAGTGGCCGATGGTGAGCATTCGGACGTTGCGCTCGCCTTGGCCGGGGACATCGCCCCTGGCGAGATCGTTCCAGCGGACGTTGGTGCGCGCCCGGTCGCGGAAATAATCCAGGCGCGAGAAGAGTTCCCGCACCGAGCCCTGCGCCACGCGCTCGGCGGTGTTCTTGCGGTCCCAGAACGTCGCCATGTTCAGGTAAGGGACGGTGATCGACTCGCCGCGCCAGCCGACGTAGATCCCGACCAGGCGCGGCCCGGAGCCCTCGCCGGTCTTCTCCGCGAGCCTCCTTCCGCCCTCGGCGATCGAGAAATCGCGCAGCAGCCAGCGGAACTCGGTGACGTTCCTGTCCTTCGCGTCCGCGTTGTGGTGCCAGCCGTGGATGAACAGAATGAGCGACAAACCGTTTTTCCGGTTGGCCTCGTAGATATCCGAGAGCCGCTTGAAGAACTTGTCGAGCTGATCGTCCTTCGAGGGCCGCGCGAGGTCCGACGAGCCCTGCACCCAGCCCTGGTCGTCGAACTCGATGGTGAGCAGGTCGTAGTCGTCGCGCTCCTCGTGGGCGCGCAGCCAGCAGGGGTCGTTTCTGATTGCGTCGGCGACGCCCCGGTTTTCCGGCGTGATGTCGTCGTGGAGGTCGTACAACTCCTGGCATTTCGGGTTCGCGGCGTAGTCCCCCGTGCGATAGGGAACGGGGCTGGCGCAACCCGCGAGCCCGAAAACGAGCGCGGCGGCAAGAATCAGTCTCTTGTCCATCAGAGCCTCCTCCTCATGGGTAGGCGAAAAGCCAGAATATCAGCTTGGCGCGCGCAGACAATCCTGTAGAAACCGACAGGGGTGGAGAACCCGCCCGCGACCGTCGTGAACTCCTGACGGTGAAACCCCGACACGTCGAGAATGCGCGCTATGCTTGCGGGACCGAGCCATGAGCCTGATCTCCGACATCCTCAAACTGTGCGCAGGCGCAGCACTCGCATTTACGGGAGGAGCCCTCGCCGCCGAAGCGGTGCTGGTGCACGACATCGCGCCGCCTCATCCGCGCTATACGCAGCTCACGCAGATGGCGGCGGAGGTCGCGAAGCGCACGCAAGGGACGTTGACGATCGCCATCAACCCCGGCGGCAAGGTGCTCTAACAGCGCCTTTCTCCAGGCTATCGATGCGGACCTGGGTTTTCTCAACTTACCGTTTACGATCACCGATCAGTTGATGGCCAAGCCCGGCGTGGCGGAGGAAGTGCTTGCGCTCGTGCGCAGTTATGTCGAGCCGCGCGGGCTGAAGGTATTCGCCCTTATGCGCGGGGCGGACACCATCGTCATTTTCAAAAACCGGCAAGTGCGAACGCCCGACGACATGAAGGGCTTGAAGATCCGCGTGGCGGGGCCGGGCGTGTACCAGGACATCGTCAGGAGCCTGGGCGCCGCGCCCGTCGTTTTCCCGGCGATCGAAATGGGCGCGGCGTTCGCGCGCGGAGCGATGGACGGCATCATCACCTCGCCCGGCGGCTGGGGAAAGAACGTGCAGGACGCACCGAACGCGAGCCTCGTTCCGGGGTTGCTGTTCTATACGTATTTTTTGATCGCCGACAAAGCATGGTTCGACGCGCTGCCTTCTGCCGAGAAGAAAGCGCTCGCCGAGTCCGCGCGCGTTTCCGTCACGGAGAAGTGGAGCGAAATGCAGGCGGACGACGCGCGGCTAGTCGCCGAACTGGTTTCGCGTGGGGCTATACATACAGTCGTGCCGGGAAGTGCGGTAGGCGCGTGGAGGGAGAGAACCGAAGGCGTGACGCGGGAATTTGGGGCTGCTCATCCGGAAGTGATGCGGAGGTTTCGGGCGGTCGTGAGGATGGAATAGTCCCTAAGTCTCCGTCGTTTCCAAGATCGAGCTAAACGCCTAGGAAAAGATTCTAATATTGACGTCTGGACGTCTTCGCGATAAGATTCACGCGTCGATTTCATCGGTAGTCCTGCGTGAGAAGACGCCCTGGGGAAGTTAGAGACGCAATCGTAAAGGTACTTGAAGCGCGCCCCCATGGAGCTTCAGTCGGGGAAATAACCGGCCAAGTGACGGTGCTCATTGGCGCTGTTCCGGCCTCGTCGGTTCGATCTTATTTGCAGCTCAACACGCCCGAGCTCTTCGCGCGGATGGATCGCGCTCAGTATGCTTTAAAAGGGTTTTCGTACGAGTCTGCCAGAGTCAACAAGAAATCGGAACCGCATTCTTTCTCGTTCGGGAAGGCCACACTGATTCAGGACGATTGTCTAACTTGGCTCGAACAACAGCCGACGAACTCGGTACACGCAGTGGTGACCGACCCGCCTTACGGATTGGTTGAATATTCCGAGATCGAGCAAAGAAAACTCAGAGCGGGCAGGGGAGGTATCTGGAGAATTCCGCCGTCCTTTGATGGTTCCAAGCGCTCGCCGCTACCCCGATTTACCGTGCTCAAGCAGACCGATCTCGACGCGCTTGAGCAGTTTTTCACCGCGTGGGCGGCGCGTCTTCTGCCGGTGCTTGTGCCCGGTGCAAATGTCGTCGTCGCAAGCAATCCTCTTCTTTCCTACATCGTGTCGAACGCACTGTCTCGGTCCGGTCTTGAGCGCCGGGGTGAGATCATCAGATTGGTGATGACGATGCGTGGTGGTGACCGCCCCAAGGATGCGCACGTGGAATTCTCCGGCGTCAGCGTCATGCCGCGGTCGATGTGGGAACCGTGGCTGGTGTTCCGCAAGCCGCTCGACGGTCGTGTTCAAGACAATCTTCGAAAATGGGGTACCGGCGGCTTTAGAAGGATTTCTGCCGAGCGCCCGTTCGGTGATGTAGTCGAGTCTTCACCTACGCGCCGTTCCGAGCGTGCGCTGGCGCCTCACCCCAGTCTGAAACCTCAATCCTTTTTGCGACAACTGGTGCGCGGAGTACTGCCGCTTGGCAAAGGCATAGTGCTTGATCCGTTTGCGGGCTCGGGCTCGACACTCGCCGCGTGTGAAGCGGTCGGATATGCGAGCGTCGGCGTTGAAAAGGATGCTGCCTACTTCGCTGTCGCAAACTCAGGGATACCGAAGCTCGCCAAGCTGCTAATCAACGGTGACTAAGCGTGATAGATCCAGTTCAGTCGAAGCTTGGCGATACCTTCAGCGTGCAACGTGGCCGTCCTTGTTCCAAGTTCGCTGCGTGGATTTTTCCGAAAGTCCTTCACGACCACTTGCCCCAAATAGACTTCAGTGAATGAAAGAGGGCGTCGGGCGGAGGTCGGTTCGGACGCGTTGTCGATCACGTAGACAAACACACACATCCATTGATTGCGAGCGCCGTGGGTGTCTACCGCGCCGCCGGCCTTGCGCGTAGTCTTGATTTCGATGCCGTGTTCGCCGGCCTTGATGCTGTTGTTCGCGTACTTCCCTTTGACGACGAGGTCGGGATGCCCGTTAAAGTAACGATTCTCGACGAGGGTTCTGGAGTGCCTTGCTAAGCTGGCAGTGAGCATGTCAGACAACACCCCCGACATGATGGCAGGACGGAGCATCTCGTCGAGTCGATCGAGTCCCTTTTCGACAAGGTGCGAATTGACGTCAAAGAAAAAATCGTAGACGTCCTGTATGGCCAATTTAAAGTCTTCGAGACGAAGCTCATAGGGCAGCTTGGCCGCTTCATTGAATTTGCCCGCAGTGATCTGATTCCGAGCTATTGTCATGGAGGACGGGAATCCCCAAGGCGAAGGCGCTATTGTATGCTTCCGCGTGCGGAGGCTAGACTTCGCATGGTTCCCAGGAAAACCGCCGGCGCATTCCGATGATCGTTCTGTTCCTGCCGAAGCGCTGATCCGGACGTCTCAGGAATCGGACTCGAGCGTGAAATAAAACGTCGCGCCTTCGCCGGGCTTCGAGTCGGCCCAGACCCGGCCGCCGTGGCGGGTGATGACCCGCTGGACGATGGAAAGGCCCACGCCGGTTCCCTCGTACTCTTCGGCGCGGTGCAGCCGCTGGAACACGCCGAAGAGCTTCTCGGAGTAGCGCATGTCGAAGCCCGCGCCGTTGTCTTTGACGTAGTAGACGTTCGCGTCGCCCGTCTCCGTGTCTCTGCGGCAGCCGACCTCGACGACGGCGGGGTTCTTGTCGCGCGTGAATTTGACCGCGTTGCCGAGGAGATTCGCGAGCACCTGCTTCAGGAGCGCAGGGTCCGCCACGGCGGTTCCGAGCTTGCCGATGACAAAATCGACGGTGCGGCCGCCCAAACCGGAACGCAGCTCGCCGATGGTCTGGCTCACCAACTCGTCCAGTTCCACGGGCCGGGTCCTGAGCGGCTGGCGCCCGAGGCGCGCGAAGTCGAGCAGCGCATCGATCAGCCGCCCCATCAGCTGGCTGCTCGCGCGCACCACGCCGAGAAGCCGGCGTCCCTCCGCATCCAGCCCGCCCGCGTGAGACTCCTCCAGCGCGAGCGCGTAACCGTCCACCGCGCGCAAGGGGGCGCGCAGGTCGTGCGCCACCGAATGCGAGAACGCGTCGAGCTCCTTGTTCACCGCCTGCAATTCGGAGGTCTTCCGGCGCTCGCTTTCGTGCGCCTCGAAAAGCCGGGCATAGAGCATGTTGTTTTCCAGCAGCAGCACGATCAGCACGAAGCTCGCCGCCAGCAACCCGTAGATCCGGCCTGCATACCAGCCGAGGTCGAAACGGCCCGCGTTGAGGACGGCGGACAGCGCGATATCGAAGAGCCACGCGCACATCACGACCATGAGCCACAGATCGAGCACCGAGTGCGGCCGCCGCCGCCACAGGACTGCGAGCGCGAGGAGGCTCAGCACCCATGGGCTCGACAATACGATGCGCCCCATGGGAGCGATGCTGCTGCCCTGCATGATCGCGGGCAGAAACTCGTGGCCCACCGTGGCCAAGAACGTGAACCCGGACACCAGGGCGAGAACCGCGGCAACGCTGGAAAGAATGGCGACGCGGGCGTGCCCGCGCGGTCGGCCGCCGGTCGCCTCGGGTCCCCCGTCTTTGAGCGCCGCGTAAGCGATGACGGCGAGCGGGAACCCGCCATGCCAGAACGTATACAGCCAGGCCGTGCTCTGGGGCCCGGCGCCGAGCAAGCCTGTAGGCGAGAACAGGCCGGGGAAGCTGAGCGCGTGCGAAACGGTTATGGTAGCCGTGAACAGATAGCCGCTCGCAAGCACCAGCAGCGCGCGCGAGCGATCGTTGATCACGAGCGCCGATTCGTAGATCGGGATGAAAGCCCCGATCTGCGCGAGCGGCAACTTCGCAAACGGTGCCGCGGCGAGAAAGACCACGACCGACACCGCCACGACCGCCCGCCCGAGCCGCCGCTCGCTGCGCCCCGCCGGCAGCGTAGAAAGGAATATGCGCGGCTCGTCCGTCAGCCCGCTCGCTTCCATCTCAGGTCGTCCGGTTCGCGTCAATGGCCGGATTGTAGCGCCCGGACGACGCGCGGTGGCGCATGCTTGACGCGTTCGGGGAATCCTGCCTAGCATCCTGAACCACGCTCGCAGTCCAACCGAGAGGAGGGTCTCGCATGGATCGGAAGCCCAGAGGTGATTCGCCGAGCCGCGACGTCCGGGACAAGGCAGCGAAGAAAAGCCGCCGCGGTTTTCTGAAGCAGGGCGCCGCTCTGGTCACCGGCGCCGCATCCGCGGGCCTCGCGCAAGGCGCCGATTCGACGACTGCGGCGCAAGCCCTCGCGGGCCATCCCTGGGAACGCGTCTATGGCGCGGGGTTCACCGGCTACGGCCAGCCCTCGCGCTTCGAGCAGCCGGTGATGCGCCACATCGGCAAACCCTACGGCGATCTTGCGCCGGGCTCGGGCTCGGCGCTTGCGCCGATAGAGGCGCTCGAAGGGATCATCACGCCGAGCGGCCTGCACAACGACCGCAGCCATAGCGGCACGCCCGACATCGACCCGAAGCAGCACCAGCTGCTGTTGCACGGGCTCGTGCAACGCCCTCTCGCGTTTTCGATGCAAGCCCTGTGGCGGTACCCGATGACCACGCGCACGCATTTCCTCGAATGCTCGGGCAACAGCGCCCGCGCACTCGCGCCGCAGCCCGCGCAGGTGCCGGCGGGCGCGATGCACGGCAACATCGCGTGCAGCGAGTGGACGGGCGTCCCCTTGCGCGTGCTGCTGGAGGAAGCCGGCCTCATGCCGCAGGCGAAGTGGATTCTCGCCGAAGGCGCCGACTCGGCGCATATGAGCCGCAGTATTCCGGTCGAGAAGGCGCTCGACGATGCGATGCTCGCGCTGTACCAGAACGGTGAGCGTCTGCGCCCCGAGCAGGGTTACCCGGTGCGTCTCCTGCTGCCCGGTTTCGAGGGCAACATGAACGTGAAGTGGTTGCGGCGCCTCAAGGCGACCGAGGAGCCGACGCACACCAAGGACGAGACCTCAAAGTACACCGATCCGCTGCCCGACGGCCGCTCGCTGCAGTTCACCTTCGAGATGGGCGTGAAGTCGGTGATCACCAAGCCCTCGTCCACCATGAAACTGCCGCGCACCGGGTTCTACGAGATCTCCGGAATCGCCTGGAGCGGTGCGGGCCGCATCCGCCGCGTCGAAGTTTCCGCAGACGGCGGCGTGACCTGGGCCGACGCCGCGCTCACCGGCGAGGAACGCCCGAAGGCCCTGGTGCGCTTTCGCCTGCCCTGGGAATGGACCGGGAAGGAAGCGGTGCTGCAGAGCCGCGCCACCGACGAGAAGGGGCGCGTGCAGCCGGCGCGCAAAGCCTGGCTCGCGCAATTCGCGCCGGATGTCCGCTATCACAACAATTCCATCGTGAGCTGGGCTGTGGGCACAGACGGGAGCGTGAAAAATGTCTACGTCTGAACGCAACGCCGTTGTCGCGATCTGCATCGCGGCGCTCGCCGCCTGCGCGAGCCCGCCGTCTTCGCCGGGCAAGCCACCCGCGCTCGGCGCCGCGGTGAGCGCGGAAGAAATCGCGCGCTGGGACATCAGCATTCCGCCGAGCGGCGTCGGCTTGCCCAAAGGCGGCGGCAGCGCGCGCCAGGGGCTGCAGGTGTACGAGCAGAAGGCTGGTGGGCGGAATCGGCTCCCTCGCCACGGCGAGGCCCGTGCGCACCGTCGGCAGCTACTGGCCGTACGCGACCACGCTGTTCGACTACGTGCGGCGGGCGATGCCGATCACCAATCCGCTCTCGCTCTCAGACGACGAGGTCTATGCGGTGAGCGCCTATGTGCTCTTCCTGAACGGCATCGTCGGTGAGGACGCGGTCATGAACGCGCAGACGTTGCCGCAGGTGAAGATGCCCAACCGCGACGGCTTCGTGAGCGAGTGGCCGCCGCGGGCGCGGAACTGAGATGAATCAAGGAGGAACTATGGGGAAACTCTCGTTAGGAACGGTCGTGCTTGCCGTATTCGGCGCGGTGGCTCATGCCCAAACGCAGCAGGAGCTGCTGCGCGACGGCAATGGCGGCAGCACCGACAATGTGCTGACCTACGGCATGGGCTATCACCAGCAGCGCTACAGCCCGCTCAAGCAGATCAGCAAGACCACGGTGAAGCGGCTCGTCCCGGTCTGGAGCGCTTCGCTCGCGAACGAGTTCGGAGAGCAGGGACAGCCGCTGGTCTACAACGGCGTGCTCTATACGGCCAACGTCAAGCGCGTGGTCGCGATCGACGTTGCCACCGGCAGGCAGCTATGGACGGCGCCGCTCGAATGGGACCCGGCGGTTGCGCGCGTGGTGTGCTGCGGCCTCTCCAACAGGGGGGTGGCGCTCTACAACGGCAAGCTGTTCGTCGGCTCGGTCGACGCACACTTGAGGGCGCTCGATGCAAAGACCGGAAAGGAAGTCTGGAAGGTCAAGATCGCCGAATGGAAGGATGGCTATTCGATCACTTCGGCACCGACGGTCGCGAACGGCGTGCTGATGACGGGGATGACCGGCGGCGAATACGGAGTCAGGGGTTTCGTGGACGGTTACGATCCCGACACGGGCAAGCACCTGTGGCGGCGTCACACCACTGCGGGTCCCGGGGAAAAGGGCAGCGAGACCTGGCCCGCGGGCGACGCCTACGTGCGCGGAGGCGGCTCCACCTGGATAACGGGTTCCTACGATCCCGAGCTCGACCTGACCTATTGGGGCACGAGCAATGGCGGGCCGTGGGGCGCCAACTGGCGGCCGGGAGACAATCTGTGGGTGGCCTCGGTGCTCGCAATAAGACCCAAGACCGGCGAGATCGCCTGGCACTACCAGTGGACGCCCGCCGA
>WNFM01085458.1_pt1 | contig 10615 bp, 16 predicted proteins | sample 5400271 | NCBI WGS metagenome assembly WNFM01 (sample SAMN13153352, study PRJNA577476) | soil metagenome | isolation source: 60 cm saprolite on Douglas fir-dominated hillslope | place: USA:California | collected 2013-09-17 | reverse complement strand
AGCCAGCGGGCTGAAGTGTACGAAGCCACCTGAAGGTGGCACTAAACGACAATTATGAGTGACAGCCTGCTTTATCGGCGGGCGCTGTCTGCCTCGCTCACCTGAGTCAGCACATCGACCTGTGAACGCAAGTAGGTTTCATTCGCCAGGATAAAGGCGTGCGTCGCGTCGTAAGCATCCTTGACCCACACCGCGAATATGTCGCGCGGGACCAGCGCCTTGATCCGCCCGATAGGCAGTGGCAGACCGTTCGGCAGCAAAATCACGGCTGGCAGCAGATCATAAAGGCTGTTGGCGACTCTGGCTTTATCCGTGTGCTGAAGTACAAAGTCGGTTTCTTCCATTCCCCACAGAGCGGCGTGTTCTCCGGCAATGATTGCCTTGTACAGCCAGGGTGTCAGCGCATTCAAGATATCGTCAACGGCTGGATTTGTCGTCCTGTGGCGCAGCTCTGTAATGAAGGCCAGTGCCAGCAATGTTCCCACAATCACCAGTGCGCCGAGGGCCAGAGAAACGTTTGCATCCAGTAGGCTGTTCAACATGTGTGCTCCTTTATAGGCCGGATTTGGTGCGATCCAGATCGTTGCGCAAAATGAGGATGAGCTTGACGAGATGTTTGAGCGCATTGCGGGCGCTTGGTAGGTCGGTGACATTGGCGTCGATCCAGGCGAGGGCCTGCACCATTGTCAGGTTGTCCAGCGGATTCGCGCCTGCGGCGGTTCTGGCCTGACGCAGCGCATTGCCCTCGCTGGTGGTCACGGTGACAAGCTGCCCGCTGACGCTTACATTGATGGCTGTCGTCGGCATGTTAGATTGCCTCCACGGTCAAGGTGTCGGTTGTGCGATTGGCTGCATTCTGCACACTGACGGGAATAATGGCCGGATCGTTGCTCACGATGCTGATGCTGCCCACGCCATTCGTCAGCATCACCGCGACGGGCGTAGTACCAATGAGCAGCGTGACCGACGCGCCGGGTTTCGGTGCGAAAACGGTGGCAATCGCCGTATCGGTCCCATTGGCGGCAATATGGCTTTTGTCCACGCTCAGGAACACCGGATCATGCGCCTGAGCGATAGCCGCCGCCTGCTGTTGATCGGCAGCGCTAGCACTGTCCGCCAGCCATACCGAGATGGGCCGATTGCTGCCATAGGTCGAAACACCGAGCGCGGTACTGGTGCCCAGTGCCGTTTGTAAGGCAGCGGTCAGGCCGTCACTATGAATGTTCGACAGAGTCACATTTACTTCACGCATCAGGCCACCTCCATCACTCCAAATTGCACCAGATAGTCCGTACCTGCCGAATTCGCACCGCTATACAGAGTCGCGGTTCCACTCTGCGGGGACCAGACGGGCTTGTGCGTCTGGTCGTAAATTAGCCGTCCCCGTTCGGCTCACTGTCTGGCCTCTTGCCGCGTAAATTGAAACGGTCACTTTGAGAACAAATCAAAGTGACCGGTATCTGTCGGCAAGCTGGGACTCGTATCAGATCATGTTGGAGCCTGATCAAATCGTTTCAGGAATTCTTTAGGCTCAATGATTTCAATGCCGAACTGAAGTTTGAAGGCTTTACCGCGCTCTAATAAGCCCCTGTCCGATGTCAAGAACACATCCCGTTTTAATACGTAGTGAGCGTGAACATGGTCATTATCTTTCCAGTCCTTTTCCAGGCCGCCTTGGGGCTGTGTAACATGGGCAAACTCATCGCTGGCTAATACATCTCTACCGAGTACCCAGAAACCAAGTCTGGTTACGCTAGGCTGGATCGAAATCCCCAGCTCTGGCAACTCCATAATTTTGTCGGAAAGGGGCGGTCTGGGAATATCCTCGTAAATTCGTGCGGTCACTGCCAAGTCTACTTTGCCGTCCTCAGCTAATTCAATAAGTCGTTCAACCTCGGCACGTCCGGGGCGATTTGAAAGGTAATCACGGACCACAGTAGTATCTAGCGTAACTGTAATCATAGACCGTTCCTCCTCGAAAGCAGTATCAGCACTATACAATATGCGGCGTTAGCTAACAAGAGTGAAATTACCCCTCCTCCCCGATCAGTTTTTCACCAATTTGACGAATTTTTCGGCAACCCTATTCACCTGGATCGCGAAAAATTATGCAACAGAGTGTTGGATTACCACGTTTTTACAGGATTTTTAGCAGCTTGCGGTACGACAGAACCTCCGTTCGCTTCATGCTATACTGTTAGCTAACGTGCTGTAGGGGGGGAATCAATGGAAACTTTTTATTGTCTCGCGAGCTTTGACGGGCGAACGATTACAATTCATCCAGTATCCGATCCTGATGAAATCGTCGATTTTACTAGAGACGCCGAATTCATCTTGACCGCCACTGACCGAATAAAAGAGCTAGATGTAACCTTGTTTTTTTCCAAAATTTGGCCCAAGCGTTCAATGATGTATGAGGCAATGGACAACGCTTTGGAGACAGCATCTTTTAATGTCAAAGGTGCGGCAACTAACGCACAAGTTGATACATGGCTTAGGGCAAAATGGACTGAAATTGCATTTGCATCCTATAAGTACTATCGGGAGCTTGGGCGTGGATGCTTCTTTTTTGGTGAAGGCATAACCAAAGGAAATGCTTTTGATCAGGTTTATGCCGAGTACACATCTAGTGACAGGCTCGCTGATTTTTTTGCCCGCCTCAATTTAGCTAGCCCTTCAGTCCCAGCAGCACTTCAAGCGGTTGCCAGTTACGACCCTGAAACTAGTTTAGTGGCGTACTTTCCGCAAACTATTAAGTCAGTTGTTGCTGTGTATGGAGTACTTCAAGGTTTGCCCGCTCCGAGATCGGTCTGGGAGCTTCATAAAGATGATCCACAGTTCCGAGATTGAGGGTATACATGAGCCTGAATGATTTGTACTTGACGGTAAGCATAGTTGTGATAGTAGCGGGCGCAATTTGGGGCGGGACTCGTGTGCTTAATACGGCATTGCGCAATCGTAGAGAAGCCCGCGAATCAAGGGTGCAAAAGCGAATTGAATTCTTGAGAGAACAATTAGCCTTGCTCCAAAAGGCAACTTCGGATTTTTCAAAGTATTCGGCAATGGGGATGATAACTAGAGGTGAGGCTGAGCCGATACTCTTTGCAAAAGCAATGGCGAAGGCGGCGATCCAGGCCGTTGGCGATCCTGATCTGAATACCATTGCGGATCGCCTTGAGACTCCTAAAATAGATTTTGAGAATGACCTAAAAGCGATGGGTGACGGCATTAAGCATCTCGCCATGCTCATAGCCAACGAAGCCAAAAAGTAAGACTGCTAACGCTTTTCGGCAAATTTTGTGCAAAAAATTCCTGATAGGTAGGTTGTTTTCTCCTAAGGGTAGGGCCGAAAATGTGCTTTCGATTCCCAGCAGTTGATCCGCTGGCCGGCATAGCTGCCAAGTGGGGCCTATGGCCTCTCGCAATCGCAGGGAGTGCCTTACGTCGAAGAGGCGGCGGGGTGAGACTGTCGACTCGACTCGGCACTCCTGGCCCTCCAAATCGGAGGGTGTTGCAAAGATGAAACAAGACGGCAGTTTATAGGCTCACTGTCTATGAATTTTCGTTAGCTAACAGCACTTACTTTTATATAGGACGATAATGCTCAATATCATGACGCCGCCGTTCGACAGTCTGTCGGCTTTCTGCCATTTTTCGATAACATTATCAAAGGAACTAAAGTGCCAGGGACCGGCCCGACTGTCGAGTCGATCCCACAATGCGTTTTTTTGAAGCCACAAGGCCTGCCGGTGCGTTTGCGCAATTCAACGCAGGTCAAAACACCTAATCCCTAATTCGGGCCTGTCTTAAAGCCGCGCTTTTGCTTTGGAGTTTCGACGCATTATCAAGGTATCCATTTTGGACTCGACTCAGTGCAGCGGATCGAGCAATGCCAGCCCTGAATTGTGTCTCGGTCACTAACTGGTATTCCTGCCTTGACTGCCGAACACTATCAGGCATCAGCAGATCATCGGTTGCCACAGACAAGGTGGCGCGCTGTTCACCTGCGAGCAATTCACCGCGTTTGCCCTTGAATTGAGTACCACTGAAGTCACGATAGACGCGGCTTACTACCCGATCCTTGCTGTCTATGGCTTGCTGCCAGCCTGCGAGGAATTGGCTTAAGCTCATGCCCTTCCAAGCGACTGCGAGAGCGTCATGAGTGTAATTCAACTGCGGAATCTCATCAGGGCTTGGCACAATCGACATTTGCCCTTGCTGCTCCAGCTTGAGACGTTCGGCCTCAAGGCGCTGCGCCAGGACGGTATGACGTGCCTCGATTTCATCCTGCGCGGCCTGGAGGATAGCGTTGACTCCTTCATTGCGGTGTTGCCATGTGTAGCGTTGATCCCCTGCGAGACGTTGCGCGGCTTGCCATGCCGACTCGGCGGCCTCATTGATGTGATTTACAACATCCTCACGGAATGGCACGGCGGGCGCGGCCTCTTTACGCCAATGTTCACCACTGTTAGGGGCAACGGATGGCCCGCCGATAGTCCTGCGAGGATTGACGGGCAACGGGCGCATTGGTAGCACGCCATGAATCGCCGCTTACGACGGGCGGCGCAATTGGTGCTTGTGATTGTGCTGGTGTATCAGACATGGGATTCTCTCACTTTCTATAGCCCGGAATAGTGCTCCAGGCGTTTTTGTAGATTAACTGCACATGAGGCCGATCAATTGCCTCAACTTGAGCAGTTGTGAACGTCTCGTTTCTGCCATCGATTCGCCACTCATTCGGGTTAGCGGCGCTTTGCTCATATGTAATCCAGGGCAAGGCCGCCTTATTGGCGGCTTTTTTCTGCCGTGCCTTACGCCGCAACTTGTCAAGTTTGGCAAGCTGGGCCTCTAATCGTGCCATGGCGTGCCATCTCCGAGTCGATCATAGCCGCCGTCGTCAAGCTCTTGCCTAGCCTTGATCATGGCAATGGCGATAAAAATTTGTTGCCCACGCTCCAAAAGCCTGTCGAACAGCACGCCGCTGTCAAGGCTGTTCGGCAATAACTTTGCCCGGTCCATTGCGCCTGCGAGTTGGACCAGCAGGTCCTCGATTTGTTCGATCTTCGTGGGCACGGCAATGGAATCCACCACGACTCCAAGCTGGCGGAGTCCGTCAATATGTTTTTCGGCTTGCCGCTGGGTATGGATAACACTCGCACCCTTTGATCGCAGGGCTTGCGCTTCGTTAGCGCGGCTTTTATCGTGCCATATGCAGTATTTTCCGTCTTCTGATGTGGCATACTGCCGACATGGGCGGCCCGTTTTCGCGTTGCGACCTTTGCAATATTTGGCCTTGACCTTATTAGCCGTCTTAGCCGACTCTGCCGTTTTTGTGTCCATTGCCACGTTCAACGCCTCTTTCTTTGCCATTTTCGATCTGGTCGAAAATCTGATTTGCAATTCGATAACGCTTCTGGCGTCCTTTGCCCTCAACAATGAGATAGCCGTGCTTTACAGCGTCCCTTAAGCCCTTCTGGGCCTCTTCACGACTTAGGCCCGTGCCAGTATCAACGCGCTTGCCATCGGGGCCAATTGCGCCATTCATGATCTCATCAAGGGATAATGCTTTTTTGGTGAACATAGTTTTACGCTTCCATTCTCTCAATGCCCGCCGTGATGCTTTCAATGCACTGCAAGGGCGTGGCTTGCGGATAGTTGTAATGAAAGATGCGGGCGTCCTGGAGGAACTTCTGAAATACTACCAAGTCGATCACGGGATAGCGTGCTTCGCGCAGGGCGTTTACTTCGTTGTGCCAGTTTAAGGACTCGATATTTTCGGCCTTCCGTTTAGCCCACGACTCTTTCGCCTTCAAGGACCTGTCGCTCTGTTGGGCCGCGCCGCCCTGGACACTCGGTCTCACTTGTTGGGCGTGTCCGTTCGATTGCGGGCTGGTGCCGCTGGCTGGCAAGCTGGTTTCCTCAAGGGTTTGGCTTTCGGTGTTTTCGGGATCGGACTGTGAAGCGGATAGAGCGCCGCGCAAATGCCTAAGCGCGTTGACTCGCGCGTGTGCGGCATACATTGAGTGGTTGCCTGCGTGAGCTTTGCGCGTGGCTTTGCGCAGAGTTCCCCCTTGAGGGGGGCCGGAGGGGGAGTTCTCGCCGCCAACGGCGGAAGTATCTGAGAGTCTACGACGCCCGCGCGCGTTAGCGGTATAAATTTTAAACCCCGGATCGCGCCCCGGTGTATAAAATTTAAACACCGAACCCTCTGCTTGATCGTTTTCAGGTGTACGGATTTCATAGACTCCGCCGCTTTCAAAGTCCTCTGGAATAGCAGCGCGATAGGTTTTCTTCGTTCGGGCTTTAGTACCCGATTTCTCTACAACAATGTACTTGTGATCTTCAAGTTCCCTGAGGCCATACACTACAGCCGCTTTGCTGAGTCCCGTGCCATTATCAAGGCGCGTGCCATCCTTTTTTCTGATCTTCCCATGCTGGTACTCATCAATGGTGAATCGCTTAGCCGCGCCATTCTCTCTAAAGCCGAGAGTATGCTTGAGGATGTACAGATAGCAATTTTGCGCGGAATGCGACAGCACGAAAAATTGAGGCCAAAAGTTGAATGGAAACATGGTAAACCTATCAAAGATCGCGCCCATGAACGCGCTGGCGGCGGACGTGGCATTCTCTGTTGAATTGCTCACTTCGCCCTGCTGGGAATCTGATATACTGTTGTTAGTCATGGTCAGAACTACCTTTCTGATTGTGATAAGTCATGATCGCATTTTCCTTTCCTTTAGTGCGATTGTGATTAGTCGTGTCACAGCTTTATCCTGTGATAGCGGCGCTCTAAATGGCCCGGATAGAGCCATTTAGTCCCTCCTACAAAAGCGCACTTTTCCCCAAGTGCGTTTTTGCTGTCAGGTGGAGGCTCGCCCGCCTCTTCCACGTTTCAGCGGGCGAGCCTGCGATCTATGGTGAACATTCTACGACATTTTTGTCAATTTTTCCGTTAGCTAACGGATTTTCCGCCAATTTGGTGAATCTCTCTATGGGCAGTCTGGACTTTTTCCGATCTGATCAAAAAATTCGTCCATAGAACGCGCTTGTAATGTTGCTTAAACCGGCCTATACTCTCAATTGATATTTATCAAAGAAAGGATAGCTTATGGATACAGGCTCAGCACGGCAACGGCGGCGCTTGATAGCAGCAGTCAAGGCAGGCGGCGGCGCTCTCATGTCGCGCGCTGAACTGGCGAAACAGCTAGGCAAAGTCAGGCTGAACTATCGAGACGATCTGATGCTGAGTGAACTCGCCAAGGAGGGCAAAATTCATGTTGAGAAGATCGAGCGGGCTGGGGCAATTAAATTTAAATTGGTCTATCGCTCAAAGTAGTGACCAGTGGAGCCAAGTTTCGCGGCCCAACTCCACTGATCAGATCGTCCCATACCAGTACGATGTACCGCACTAGCGGAGACAAGGCTTTATTTTAACCATGACAACCGATCCTCGCACGGTCAGCGATGTTGAATCCATCGCTGCCAAAATTGGAATCCCCATCGAGTCCGACTGGTATGCAGCGGCTCATCAGTTATCAGAGCAACGCCGCCAGCAGCTTGAAACTGAATTTGCCGCCAATGAACCAACCAAAACAGGCTGGTCGGCTCTGGTCGAGCAATTCAACCGCTTCTATCCAAAGGTCTTAAAAGCGATGCTGGGCCTAAGCGATGTGCTGATCGTCTTCGCCCAAACTGCTCTGATCGCTGGCGTTCCGATCTTGCTCATCATGTTGCTCATGGTCGAGCAACAGCGAGTCGATCATGGCATGGCCTTATTTGAGGTTACTGGGCCGCTTGCATCGTTTTCAGCTATCGTTCTCGTGCTGGCTAACCTCGTGTTTGAACTGCTCATTAGCTGGCGTGAGAATCAGGCTGGCTACACTGAACCACCCAAGCACGAATTTAGCCTGCGCATTCTGGCGAGTCGAGTTGCCTACATGCTTGGCAGGTCAAGCGACTGGCAACCGCGTCCAAAATCGCCTGCACAGCGCTTTAAAACCGTGTTGCGGGTAATCACCTTCACGATCCTTGTCCTTGCGCTGGCTGGCTCTATGCAGAGCGTTATTGAGCAAACGTCTGGCAATTGGCTGGACGCAATTCAGTACGTTGTCACCGGGCTTGCTATTCGCATTTGCCGCTGTGCTGAGTGCGCAAGCCTTATCTCAATATGTCGCGCAGAAGGTGATTGAGATAACAGCCATCCTCAACAGCAACGTGGATGACAAGTCAGCCCGCATTGCCTTATCGACTGGACTCACCGCTGCCATGTACCTATACGGAAAGCTCCGGGATGAACAGCGGACTCGACGCCAGCAAGGGGCAATGGCTAGTGCCGCTGACATGCCAACAATGGGCATTGGTGGCACTGTCCCGATCCCCATGACAAAACCAGCGCCAGACGCCAGCGAAGAAGCCGCGCCAGTTGAGGATAAAGGCACGGACAATTCAGCGGACAAAACCCCTGCCAAAATGAGCAAGATTGACACGGCGATTGACATGCTCAAAACGGACAGGACACTTCGCAAATTGAGTACCCGCGATCTTGAGGAAAAGTACCCACAGATCAAGCGCAATAGTTGGGCAACCGCCAAACAGCGGATGGGGAGGCACTCATGATCGAGAATTTCCACCAAACGCCTACGCAGATCGAAGCAGGGCGGCGCTTCGCAGCGGCGGCCCGTCCCGTTGCACCTGACCAGGGTGAACGGAGGAATGCAATTGAGCGCATGATGCTCCAGGTTGCCGCTGGCACATACGCTCGCATGATCTTTTCTCCGAGAATCAGATGGGAGAAGCCGATCCCCTTCACTGTCGGGCGTCGTTTAGGCGCGATTTATGAGCTTGCTGCGCAGTTGTACCGCGACTCGCAGAAGGGACTCGACCGTGCCTAAAAAGCTCAGATGCGTAATCTACACCAGGGTCAGCACACCCAAGCAGGAATTCAATTACTCACTGCGCACCCAGCTTAAGAAGTGCCGTGAATACGCCAGTCGGCAGGGTTGGGACGTGATCGCGGAATATTCAGACAAGTTTACTGGCACGAAGGTTAGTAGGCCCGAATTCGACAAGGTACGGGCACTCTCCGGCACGTTTGAGATACTGCTGGTGTATGTCTTGGATCGGTTGGGCCGACTTGAACCTTTGCCATTCTGGAACATGTGCAAATCGTTCCAGGAGAACGGTACAAAGGTTTGGACTACTGAAGACGGCTGGATCAATGCCGATGACCTGATAGCCGTAATTACGCCGCTTTTCAAATCTCAAGGGGCATTCGATGAACGCAAGAAAATCGTTCGTAGGGGACGGGACGGGCGAAGGGAAGCAGCGGAGAAAGATCACAAGATCACCATCTCAAGACTCGGCAAATATGGCTACGATTACAGCAAAAAACGGCGAAAGCTGACTATCAACCCAGAAGAGACAAAGTGGGTGAAACGCATTTACGAGTGGTACACCGAGGGCGATCCTGACCAGCAGGGAAAAAAGATAGGCATGATCGCTATTGCCCGGAAGCTGACCGAACTACGAATCCCCACGAAAGCTGATACAGCGGGTAAGCCCAAGAAAAAGGGCTATGGCGTTTGGGGATCATCGTCTGTCCGCGTGATTTTGACTGATGAAACCTACGCGGGCCGATGGTACTTTGGGCGCTCTAGACCCGGCGATACACCTAATACTCGGAAACAGGCCGATAAAAAGGATCGGATTTGCGTCCCATGCCCTCCTATCGTCTCTGAGGATACTTTTCAGGCGGCCCAGGCGCGGGCAAGAGCCAATTACATCGCCGCGCCCAGGAACACGAAGTCTGAATATCTCATGCGGGCACGCCTGACCTGTGGTGTTTGTGGAAAGCAGTTCTCCTGCACCATCGACACAAGGCGCAAAGTACCGCGCCAAATCTACTATTGCGGCGGACAGCGGGCGCGCGGATCGCTGGATGGACTCACCCATCAATGTTCTGGCGATCTGAGTGCCGATGTCATTGACGCCGCTGTATGGCGAGCGGTGGTCAATATGCTGCGTGAGCCTGAATCCATCCTTGACAGTTTGAGCGAGCGTCAACTGGCAAAAGAGGCCGAAATCCGGCCAGAACGCGACTCGCTGACTCGCTATCAGGCTGAACACAAACGGCTTACAGAACGTCGCCAATGGGTGCTTGATGCATATCTCAATGGCACTCATGAGAAGGCGTGGCTAGAGAGCAATCTGAAGAATATTGAGTCTGTCCTGGTCGAGCTTCAAGACAAAATAAAAGACCAGGAACTCAGGCTAGCGCAGGTCGATCTTGAGATGATCCGCCCTGACGATATACGCCAATATTGTGAGGATGCGAGTCGCGGCCTTGACCTGCTCGATTATGAGCATCGCAGGAACATCATTGACGCGCTGGAAATTAAAGGGGTCGTCTGTCGTGGGGAAACACCCAAAGACTTGATGATTGCTCTATCGTGCCTGATTCCAGGGCTTGAAATTGCGGCTGAATTTGCTCCCATACCGACTTGAATGTATGCGCACCGGGTGTCACGGCGACGAGTGCCGCATAGTAAATCCCACTGAGCGTATTCGTTCCCACTGTGCGGGACATGTATAGGCCGTTTAACCCCGCCCCGCCAAC
>WNFM01029885.1_pt3 | contig 10615 bp, 11 predicted proteins | sample 5400271 | NCBI WGS metagenome assembly WNFM01 (sample SAMN13153352, study PRJNA577476) | soil metagenome | isolation source: 60 cm saprolite on Douglas fir-dominated hillslope | place: USA:California | collected 2013-09-17 | reverse complement strand
TAGCTCGCGGCACTGGAGAGCGACGCGGTGCCGACGCTTTCCTTTGCGCCGGGCTTTCCGGCCGCGGATTTTGCGCATTGCGGGCCGAGCTTGTTCGCCTATGGCAAGACGCAGGCCGACGCGGATGCGGTAGTGGATAAACTCGCCGCGCTGATCGAGAGCCACGAAGACGATTTCGACGGCCGTATCTACACGCCCGACGAGGGCGTGCGCCACGCCATGGAACTGGCGAAGACCGCCAAGAAACCCGTCGTGATCGCCGACACCCAGGACAATCCCGGTGCTGGTGGCGATTCCGACACCACCGGCATGCTGCGCTCGCTGGTGCGTAACAACGCCCAGCGCGCCGCGATCGGCGTGATCTATGATCCCGCTTCCGCCAAGGCCGCGCACGCCGCGGGCGTCGGCGCCACCGTGACGCTAGCGCTTGGCGGCACATCGGGCATCCCGGGCGACGCGCCCTATCAAAAGACTTTCATGGTCGAGAAATTGTCCGACGGGAAGTTCCGGGCGCCCGGCCCCTATTACGGCGGCCGCGAGTTGGACATGGGGCCGTCGGCGTGCCTGCGGATCGGCGATGTCAGGGTGGTCGTGGGCTCGCGCAAGGCGCAACTCGGCGATCAGTCGATGTATCGCTATGTCGGCATCGAGCCGACCGAACAGGCGATCCTCGTCAACAAGAGCTCAGTGCATTTCCGCGCCGACTTTGAGCCGATCGCCGAAAAGCTTCTGATCTGCGCCGCGCCCGGCGCGATGCCGGCTGATCCCGCTAGCCTGCCTTGGACGCGCCTGCGTCCGGGCATTCGCATCAAGCCGAACGGCCCCGCTTTCGCGGCCAAAGCTAAGTCACCTGCCAAATCACGTTCAACATCTTCTGCAACCGGATAAAAACATGCCCAATATCGACCGTATCGAAGGCTTCGCCGACGAACTCACCGCGATCCGCAGGGATCTGCACGCGCATCCCGAGATCGGCTTCGAGGAAGTCCGCACCTCCGGCATCGTTGCCGAAAAGTTGACGCAATGGGGCATCGAGGTGCATCGCGGCTTAGGGGGCACCGGCGTGATCGGCGTGCTCAAGGGCAAGGGCTCTGGCGGAAAGCGCATCGGGTTGCGCGCCGACATGGACGCGCTGCCGATGGAAGAGAATACCAATCTGCAATGGCGCTCGACCATTCCCGGCCGTTTCCACGGCTGCGGCCATGACGGCCATACCACCATGCTGCTCGGCACCGCACGTTACCTCGCGGAGACCAGGAATTTCGACGGCACCGTGCATTTCATCTTCCAGCCAGCCGAGGAAGGCCTCGGCGGCGCGCGTGCCATGATTAAGGACGGGTTGTTCGATAAATTCCCCTGCGACGAGGTTTATGGGCTGCACAACGCGCCCGACCTCAACCATGGCGAGGTCGCGATCCTTCCGGGGCCGGCGATGGCCGGCGCCGATTTCTTCGACATCACCATTTCGGGCTATGGCGCGCACGGTGCTATGCCGGAGCGCTCCAAGGACGCCGTGGTCATCGCGATGACGCTCGGACAGGCGCTGCAGACCATCGTCAGCCGCAACGTCGATCCGCTGAAGGCGGCGGTGCTGTCGATTACGCAAATCCACGCGGGCTCGGCCTACAATGTGATCCCGGGCGAGGCAAAGCTCTGCGGCACGGTGCGGGCCTTTTCCGACGAGGTGCGCGCATTGATACGCGAGCGGATGCGCGCGATCTGCGCCGGCATGGCGGCTGCGTTCCAGGTTGAGATCGTTGCCGATATCCGCGACACGTTTAGCGTGCTGGTGAACCAGGAAGAACAGTCCCGCGTGGTCGAGGCGGTGGCGCGTACCGTGGTCGACCCGGCAAAGGTCATCACCCGCTCGCAGCCGAAAATGGGCAGCGAGGATTTTGCCGACATGATGCAGGCGATACCCGGCGCCTATTTCTGGGTCGGCCATGACGGCTCGGTGCCCGTGCACAACCCCGGCTATGTGCTGGACGACAAGATATTGCCGATCGGCGCCAGCATGTTCGCGCGGATCATCGAAACCCGCCTTCCGGTCGGCGCCCATGCATAAGCCGGCATCGAATGACGCGGTTACGTCGCTGCACGATCTCAGCGCCGTCGACCTGCTCGCAGGCTTTCGCGCCAAGCAGTTTTCGCCGTCGGAAGTGCTGGAGGATGTGCTGGCGCATATCGCCGTGTGGGAACCGCACATCAAGGCGCTCTACGCGTTCGATCCCGATGGCGCGCGCACGGTGGCAAAAGCGTCCACCGAACGCTGGCAGAACAGCGAGCCGACCGGCGCACTCGACGGCGTGCCGGTCACGATCAAGGACAATATCGCCACCAAGGGCGTGCCGGTGCCGCTCGGTGCGGCCAGCGTCAAGCTGGTGCCCGCAACCGTCGACGCGCCGCCTGCGGCACGGTTGCGCGAAGCGGGCGCGGTGATCTTCTCCAAAACCACGATGCCGGATTACGGCATGCTGTCGTCGGGGCTCTCGAGCTTCCATCCCTTAACCCGCAATCCCTGGGATCTTAGCAAGAACCCCGGCGGTTCGAGCGCCGGCGCCGGTGCCGCGGGCGCAGCCGGTTACGGCCCGCTGCATCTCGGCACGGATATCGGCGGCTCGGTGCGGCTGCCGGCCTGCTGGTGCGGCCTGGTCGCGCTAAAGCCGAGCCTCGGGCGAATTCCGATCGATCCGTTTTATGTCGGCCGCGTCGCAGGTCCCATGACCCGCATTGTCGATGACGCCGCCTTGATGATGAGCGTAGTGTCGCGGCCGGATCGCCGCGACGGCATGAGCCTGCCGCCTGACAACATCAACTGGAAGGCGCTCGACAAACCCGTTCGCAAATTGCGCATCGGGTTGATGCTCGATCTCGGCGTCGGCCAGGCGCTGGAGAAAGAGGTGCGTGCGGTGGCGGTGAAAGCTGCGAAAGCGTTCGAGTCCGCGGGCGCCGTGGTGACTGAAGTCGACGGCATATTGACGCGCGAGATGCTCGACGGTCTCGACAATTTCTGGCGCGCGCGGATGTGGGACGACCTTGCCAAACTCAGCGAGGGCGAGCGCACCAAGGCGCTGCCCTATATCGTCAAATGGGGGGAATCCGCCACGAAGCTTTCGGGCGTCGACGTCATCCGGGGTTTTAATGCCACGATGGCGATCCGCACGGCAGCGGCAAAACTGTTCGGCGATCTCGACTACGTCATCTCGCCGGTATCGCCGGTGGTGAATTTCCCCGCCGAATTCGCCTCTCCCGTCAACGATCCGGAAAAGCCGTTCGAACACATCGCCTACACCGTGCCGTGGAACATGTCGGAAAATCCGGCGGTGTCGATCAATGGCGGTTTTAGCTCAAACGGATTCCCGATCGGCGTGCAGATCGTCGGCCGCCGCTTCGACGACCTCGGCGTGCTCGGCATGGCGAAAGCGTTCGAGGGCATGCGGGGGCCGCAGAAGCCGTGGCCGGCGCCGCCGGCGAAATAATTTCCGCAGTCATTCCGGGGCGTCGCGAAGCGATGAACCCGGAATCTCGAGATTCCCCGATGTGCAATTGCACATCTGAGGTCTGGTCCTTCGGACCATCCCGGAATGACGTCTCAATAATAAACAATACCGAGAGGAAACCCCCATGGCCTACGAGACGATCAAATATGAGGTCGCCGAGCAGATTCTGACCGTCACGCTGAACCGGCCCGACAAGCTCAACGCCTTCAACGCCGCGATGCAGAAGGAGTTGATTGACGCCTTCGATGCCGCCGACAAGGACGACGACGTCCGCGCCATCATCGTCACCGGCGCGGGGCGCGCGTTCTGCGCCGGCGCTGATCTGTCCTCCGGTGCCGACACCTTTGATCGCGACGCGCGGCGCGGACCCGTAAAGCGGCTTGCCGACGGCAAGGTCGATTACAGCGATCCCAATGTGCGCGATGGCGGCGGCCAGGTCACCTTGCGCATCTTCAAATGCTTAAAACCCGTGATCGCGGCGGTGAACGGACCGGCGGTGGGCATCGGCGTCACCATGCAGCTTGCGATGGACATCCGTATCGCATCCCAAGATGCGCGCTTTGGGTTTGTGTTCTCCCAGCGCGGCATCGTGCCGGAGGCCGCCTCGAGCTGGTTTCTGCCGCGCATCGTCGGCATCTCGCAGGCGCTGGAATGGTGTTACAGCGGCCGCGTCTTTCCGGCGCAGGAAGCGCTCGCCGGCCGGCTCGTCAGCAAGGTGGTGCCGGCGGACGAATTATTGCCGACGGCCCGCGCGCTGGCGCGTGAAATCGCCGCCAAAACCGCGCCGGTGTCGGTGGCCCTGATCCGGCAGATGATGTGGCGGATGCTCGGCGCCGACGATCCGATGGAAGCCCACAAGGTCGACAGCCGCGGCATCTACGCCCGCGGGCGCTCGGACGACGTGAAGGAAGGCGTGGTGAGTTTTCTGGAGAAGCGCCCCGCAGAGTTCAAGAACAAAGTGTCGGCGGATATGCCGGATTACTTTCCGTGGTGGGACGAGCGGGAGTATGAGTGAGGCATAGCGGCAACCCCCAACCGTCGTCCCGGCGAAAGCCCGGCGTTCGCCGGGACGACGATTGGGTGGTTCACCGCATCATTAGCGCCACGCGCCCGATCGCCTTCCGATCGATGAGAAGCCGCATCGCCTGCGCAAAATCTTCCAGCGGCAATCGGTGCGAAATGTTCGGCCGCACCTTTCCGGCCTCCGCCCATTGCGATAACGCCTTCATCCGCGCCTCGCCAAGCGCAGGATTCTTCCGCACCGCTTCGCCGGCGCGGACGCCGAGCACGCTGGCGCCCTTGATCAGCACGAGATTGGTGCGGGCAAGCCCGATGCCGCCGGTGAACCCGATCACCAGCACGCGCCCGCCCCAGGCAATGCAGCGCAGGCTGTTTTCAAAAATCTCGCCGCCGACGGGATCGAACACCACGTCGGCCCCGCGACCGTCGGTGATACGCTTTACAGCATCGCGGAACGGTTCGCGCGTATAAAGCACGAGATGTTCGGCGCCCCTCGCCTGCGCCACCGCGAGTTTTTCTTCTGATGACGCCGCCGCGATCACGGTCGCCCCCAAAAACTTGCCGATCTCGACCGCGGCAAGACCTACGCCGCCGCCGGCGCCGTGCACCAGCAGCACTTCGCCCGATTGAAGCTGGCCGCGGTCGATCAGCGCGTGATAGGCGGTGCCATGCGCGGCGAGAAAGGTCGCGCCTTCGGCATAATCGAAGGTCGATGGCAACGGCGCAAGCTGCGAGGGCGTGACCACCGCCTCGTCGGCATACGCCCCGTGGCGCATCTTGACGATCACCTTGTCGCCGACCGCGATACCGGGCGCGCCATCGACCTCGATCACGTCGCCGGCGGCTTCCACGCCGGGCGTAAACGGCAATTCGGGTTTTAGCTGATATTCGCCGGCCGCCATCAGGATGTCGGGAAAGTTGATGCCGGCCGCGTGGATGGCGACGCGCACCTGCCCCGACGCCAAAGGCGCTGTGACAAACGTTTCGAGGCGCAAGCGCTCGGGCGGGCCGAGCTCGCGGCAGATGACCGCCTTCGGCATCAGGCCGCGCTCGCTTTTCGTCGCGCCAAGGCTTCGCGCACCAGCGGCAGGCGGTCATTGCCAAAATACATGTCGGTCTTGTCGACAAAAATAGTCGGCGAGCCGAACCCGCCGCGCGCCATCACTTCGTCGGTGTTGGCCTTGAGCTGATCTTTGATGGCCTGATCGGCAATGCCGGGGAGGAATTTCGTGGGATCAACGCCGACGCTCTTGCAGACTTCCGTCAGCACTTCATCCTTTGAGATGTCCTGGTCGCCGCCCCAATAGGTCTCGAACACCGCGCGCGCGAACGGCAGCATGTCTTTGCCGAGCCAAATGCAGCCGCGCATCGCCTTCACGCTGTTGACCGGAAATACGGTCGGCCGCATTTTTATCGCGAGCCCCGCGGAACGCGCCCAGTCGGCCATGTCTTTCTTCATGTAGTTGACCTTGGCCTCTACCGGATGCTCCCGCGAAGCATAGACGCTCGGATTGATGGAATTAAAAATGCCGCCTACCAAAATCGGCCGCCACGAAATCTCCTCGCCGAATTCCTTTGCGAGAGGCTGGATATTGTGGAAGGCGAGATAGGTCCAGGGGCTGGAGCAGTCGAAGAAGAATTCGATCATGGCGTTTCCTTTGTTTTGTCGCGTGGCTTGCGACTTCTGTCGTTGAATCTATCTCTATCCCCGTCATTGCGAGCCAACGGGTCGGCGCGAAGCGCCGCCCGATGACAGGCTCCGCGAAGCAATCCATCTATCGGCTAGCGCGGCAAGATGGATTGCTTCGTCGCAAGTGCTCCCTTGCGCAAACGCTTCGCGTTTGTCGCAGGCAATGACGGCGTCTATCACTTCTTCCCGGCCAGCTCCTTCGCTCTCTGCCCGAACATGTTCTTGCGCGCCTCCTCGTCAAATGGCTCTTTCACGAATTTTCCGATCGCGAGCCCCGCCTGCACCTGCGGCCGCGCGCGGACTTGCGCGTACCAGCGCTTGATGTTGGGATATTCGTCGAGCGTAAAACCTTGCGCCTTGTGGGTCATGGTCCAGGGAAAGCAGGCGATGTCGGCGATTGAGTAATCGCCGGCCACGTAAGTGCCGGTTTTGCCCAGTTGGGTATCGAGCACGCGATAGAGCCGCGCCGCCTCATCGCGGTAGCGCTCGATTGCATAGGGAATTTTCTCCGGCGCATAGAGCGCAAAATGGCCGTGCTGGCCGAGCATCGGACCGAGCCCGCCCATCTGCCACATCACCCATTGCACCACTTTTGAGCGGCCACGCATGTCCGCAGGGAGAAAGCGCCCGGTCTTCTCGGCGAGATAGATCAGGATGGCGCCGGTCTCGAAAACCGAAAACGGCCCGCCGCCGTCGGCAGGCGCATGGTCGACGATCGCCGGGATACGATTGTTGGGGCTGATGGCCGGAAATTCCGGCTTGAACTGTTCGCCGGCCCGGATGTTGACGGGAATGACCTGATAGGGAATCCCAAGTTCTTCCAGCATGATCGAGATTTTCCAGCCGTTCGGCGTCGGCGCATAATGGAGGTCGATCATGGTTTGCCTTGCCATCGCCCGGGACAGGCCTGAGGGCGACTTTTGTTGTTCTGTACCTGGAGTCAATGCCTTTGAAATCATTGACTTATTTTTGATTTTTTGACCATACCCCTACACGTTACCCACGCGGTTTGGCTCCTGCGAGGGGTTTTGCGAGGTTACCACGGCTCCCCCGTCGTCAAGTACCCCAACCCCCGGTTACTCATCAGGGAGCCGTTTACTCGAAGGGTAGCCGGTCCCTGACATGGTTCAGGGCGTCCTCCGGTCATGGAGGTGTGGAAGGGGTGTACGATCGATCGGCATCACTATTTCGACGAAAAGGCCGACGCCCTGCAACGGCCGTCTGGCCTGTTGGAGCAGATCATCAACCCGGCTCCCGCGAACGTCGCGGTGCTGAAACCGCGACGTTGACCAGCCGCAAAATCTCCGTACAGAAGTCCTACCGAGCTAGGCAGTGGGCGCGCAAACTTCTCAATGGCACTACTCGTGCAAGAGCTGTCGCATGTAAATAATGGTACCGCCAACTAACGCGCCAAAAACAGCCCATCGAAGGGCACTGCCCCCCGCAAGGTAGCGTGAGAATTCTCCCTCGATCTCGAAATGAATATTATGGTGGATGTACCCAGTGACAAACCCTAGGGCAATTCCCACCACGACTCCTAACAAAAGAGCCACCTGGTGCTCGCTACGCCATCGCAATGGATTCATTGTCTATCCCTTTCCCCTTGTGACGGTTCACGGACGGACCCGAACTACATAACGATAGACCTGTCCTAGGTTGGTGGAAAGCCGAGACCTTAGCGGCATCGTCCTATCCAAACTTCGGGGCCGGCGTTTTTGCGGTGCACTCAGTAACGCGGAGCGTGCGCTGCTGTCGTCCCCCGAGTCGGGTTCTTTCAGCAAGCGATTACCGGAGCCTCTGCGAGGGGTTTTGCGAGGTAACCAGGCTCCCCTGACGCCAAGTACCCCCAACTCCCGGTTACCCATCAGGATCAAAGTGGGAGGCGAGTAGCCGGTCCCTGAAAGGGTTCAGAGGTCCCCCACGCGCGGGGGTCAGGACTGTCCGTCTTGTGATCCGCCGCCCTTCAACAGCTTGACCAGCTGCTTAAGCGCTTCACCAACGTCCTTGTTGATCAGGGTAGCGGCGATCGTTGCTGGGATCAGACCAAAGTGCACGATAAGTCCCATCAGTAGAATAAAGAGACCACTCTTGTAGCCGTTGCCGAGGATGGACACATGGTCTTTGTCCCACCAATTGAGCACGCCATCAGTTCTTCCAGCATGATCGAGATTTTCCGGCCGTTCGGCGTCGGCGCGTAATGGAGGTCGATCATGGTTTGCCTTGCCATCGCCCGGGACAGGCCTGAGGGCGACTTTTGTTGTTCTGTACCTGAAGCATAAGACATGGCAGAGAGGCACTCAATCAGAACCGTCCGGGAGGCACCCATGCTGTTTCCAACCACGATCGCGGGCTCGCTACCAAAACCGGAATGGCTGGCCGAGCCCAACAAATTATGGGCGCCCTGGAAATCCTCAGGCGACGAATTGGTGCGCGCCAAGCGCGACGCGACCATGCTGGCGGTAAAACTGCAGGAAGACGCCGGCGTCGACATCGTCACCGAGGGCGAGCAGGCGCGGCAGCATTTTGTCCATGGTTTTCTGGAGAAGATCGAAGGCATCGATTTCGCCCACAAGGTCGAGATGGGAATCCGCAAAGACCGCTACAAAGCGATGGTGCCGCAGGTGGTCGCGCCCCTGCGCTTGAGCGGCCGCGTCCATGCCGACGAAGCCCGCATCGCCCGCACCCACACGTCGCGAAAACTGAAGTTCACCTTGCCCGGTCCGATGACCATCATCGACACCATCGCCGACCAATATTACGGCGACCGCGTCAAGATGGCGTTCGCCTTTGCCGAACTGCTGAACCAGGAAGCCAAGGCACTGCAGGCCGACGGCGTCGACCTCATCCAGTTCGATGAGCCCGCCTTCAACGTCTACATGGACGAAGTCTCGGACTGGGGCATCAAGGCGCTGGAGCGCGCCGCAGAAGGACTGACCTGCGCCACCGCGGTGCATATTTGCTACGGATACGGCATCAAGGCCAATACCGACTGGAAAGAGACGCTCGGAGCTGAGTGGCGGCAGTATGAAAAAATCTTTCCGGCGATCGACGACAGCAGGATTCAGCAGGTCGCGATCGAGTGCCGCAATTCCAAGGTGCCGCTGGAACTGCTTGGGCTGCTCAAGGGCAAGGTCGTGCAAGCCGGCGTGATCGACGTCGCCAGCGATACGGTCGAGACCGCGGAGGATGTTGCGAAAGTGATCGACGCGGTCTCAAAATTCGTGCCGAAGAGCAACATCATCGCGACTACCAATTGCGGCATGGCGCCGATGCATCGCGATATTGCCGAGGCGAAGCTGATGGCGCTGGGGGCTGGGGCGAAGCTGGCCAGGGAGAGGTTTGGGTGAGGAACACATTTAATTCTCCGTCATGGCCGGGCTTGTCCCGGCCATCCACGTCTTGGCCACCGCAAGAGAAGAAAGACGTGGATGCCCGGGACAAGCCCGGGCATGACGAAGGATAGGTTTTTGTCGAAGCTCATCCCATCAACTCCATCGCACTTTGATGCAACACCGGCCGATATCCCGCCGTTAGCGCGCGCAGCGTCGAGGGTGGCGTCAGCAGCGTGGCGTCTTTGATTTTGCTCTCCGCTTTGCCATAGCCGGCCGGTGACCACGCCAGCGCCCTGCCCCGCGCGATCAAAAAACTCTCCACTCCCGCCTGCACCATCGCGCCATCGGGCAATTCCTTCAGCGGCACGGGAAGCGCATGCAACCGCTTCTTGCCGCCGGCGAGCCGCGCGCATCGTTCCCCTCCTCCCATGCGCTACGAACCCGGTTGGCATCGTCGCGGCGGCAGAAGAAGCACGGGCGGTGTCCCGCCGCGAGCGCTGTGGCTTCATCGAGAAAGAACAATTCGGTCCAGCTGCGGCCGCCCATCACCTTGCGCCGCCAGCCACGGAATTCGCAGAGGCAAGTGAGCCATGCCTGGCTCGCCCAGCGCCGCGTCAGCGTTTTGGTTGCGGGGTCGTGGATGATGCCGCGGTTGCCGGTGAACATCCCGCGATGCGGCGTCGCGATGATGTCGCCGGTCGGCGTGACGCGATTTTGCAGCGGCATTGGTTCATCCTGCTCCCTCGCCCCGCTCTTCGCGGGGAGAGGGTTGGGGTGAGGGGCTGTCTCTGCAAATTCTGAAGACGAAGTATGCGCGGAGAGCCCCCTCACCCGGATCGCATCTGTCGATGCGATCCGACCTCTCCCCGCAAGCGGGGCGAGGTTAGAAAAATCACGCAGCCCCGTCGCGGATCGGCGGCTGGAACGACAGTGCGGTATCCCAGGGAAAGAAGATCCAGGTATCCTGCGACACCTCGGTGATAAAAGTGTCGACCAGCGGCCGTCCCATCGGTTTGGCATAGACGGTTGCAAAATGCGCGTCGGGGATCATCTCGCGCACCAGCCGCCCGGTC
>WNFM01142051.1_pt1 | contig 10622 bp, 8 predicted proteins | sample 5400271 | NCBI WGS metagenome assembly WNFM01 (sample SAMN13153352, study PRJNA577476) | soil metagenome | isolation source: 60 cm saprolite on Douglas fir-dominated hillslope | place: USA:California | collected 2013-09-17 | reverse complement strand
CGCAGCAAACGCACAATTTCCGTCCTGGAGTGCCGTTCCCCCGCCACGGCGTGCCCGGATTCTTTTTCGGTTCAAAGAGCTGGTTGAACGAGAACAGAGTCGCCTGGTGCGGATCATTTCGGCGGAACACGGTAAAACTATTCCGGATGCGACTGGTGAATTAGTGCGCGGCCTCGAAGTCGTGGAATTTGCCTGCGGTATCCCTCAGCTCCTCAAAGGCGAGTACTCGGACCAGGTGGGAACGGGTGTTGATAGTTTCTCTTTTCGTCAACCTCTGGGAACCGTAGTTGGAATCACCCCGTTCAACTTCCCGGCCATGGTTCCGATGTGGATGTTTCCGGTCGCTTTGGCCTGCGGCAATACCTTCGTTCTCAAGCCGAGCGAACGAGACCCGAGTACGGCAGTGCATTTAGGGGAACTGCTCAAAGAAGCGGGCCTACCTGACGGAGTGTTCAATGTAATTCACGGTGACGGAGAGATCGTAAGCCAACTGATTCGTCACCCACAGGTAGCTGCGATCAGCTTTGTTGGTTCTACCCCAGTGGCTGAATCGATCTATCGTCAGGCGACCGAAAGCGGAAAACGGGTACAAGCACTCGGGGGAGCCAAAAACCATCTAATCGTTCTTCCAGATGCCGATTTAGACCAAGCTATTGACGCGCTTATTGGCTCTGCCTTTGGATCGGCTGGCGAGCGTTGCATGGCAATTTCGGTTGCAGTTCCAGTTGGAGAAAAGGTGGCCGATGCCTTGATCGAACGGCTTCGCCCAAGAATTCAGGCGCTGCGCGTTGGCGCTGGTGACTCTAAAGACTCCGAGATGGGGCCGTTAGTAACCCGAACCCATTTGGAACGGGTTAGATCGTACCTCGATCTCGGCAAGAAGGAAGGAGCCGAACTGATTGTTGATGGCCGGGATGCTGACGTTCCGGTGGAAGGATTTTTCCTGGGTGGATCGCTTTTTGATCGGGTCCGGCCGAATATGCGGATCTATCGCGAAGAAATATTCGGCCCCGTCCTCGCTTTGGTTCGCACGCAAACTCTTGAGGAAGCAATCGAATTGGTTAACAAACATGAATATGGGAACGGTGTGGCGATCTTTACCCGTAACGGCGCCGCGGCCCGGCTCTTCACCCAGCAGGTGCAGATCGGGATGGTCGGGATCAATGTACCGATCCCAGTACCAATGGCCTTTCATTCTTTTGGTGGATGGAAGCGATCATTGTTTGGCGACCATCATATCCACGGACCGGAGGGGGTCCGCTTCTATACCCGGCTGAAGGCGGTTACAAGCCGTTGGCCGGAAGAACTGGCATCTACCCCCCAATTCGTGCTGCCCACCGCTCATTAGCGCCGGGAACGCCGGGAACCCGTCAGCGGTGGTTGGTGAGAAGTGATTGGTGAGAGGTGTGGTCAGGACATCGGTAACACTTTGGGGCAGAGTCACAAGCAAATCGGCTGCTTAAGCCGCACTTTTAGAATGGCTTTTTGCATCGTGGGCGCAGCGGTCAATTTGTTCAAAACTGGCGCTCAGAGGATCGATATGGTCCAGTACCGTATTCTTGGCACAGCGCCCGAAAGTTCCCACTCTTAAGCCCAAACTCTATTCTCTGTTCCATCGGTTCACCCTGCTTCCGGGGCATTTGCCCTTGAGTGTTACCGATGTCCTGAACCTAAAGTGTTACCTATGTTCTGACCGCGCCTGTACCCCTCTCACCTCTCACCTCTCACCTCTCACCAATCACCAATCACCTCCCATCCGCTTCCGGCGTTATTTCTTGCATCGGAATTAATGCGAGTTGCGCATCTCTAACCATAACAACGACCCACTTTATGAAATTGCGCAGTGCCATTCTGTTTGCCGGAATATTACTTTCCGTTCGTCCGGTCTCGGCCGACGAAATCGAATGGCGACCCTGGTCTGATTCGGTATTTGCCAAAGCAAAAGAAGAAGGGCGCTTCGTGCTGCTCGATCTCGGAACTGGTTGGTGTCACTGGTGCCACGTGATGGAAGCGGTGACTTACCGCGATCCAGCGGTGATCGAGCTCATCCAGAAGCATTATATTGCAGTTCGCGTTGATGCAGATTCGCGTCCCGATTTGTCGAACCGTTATGAAGACTACGGATGGCCCGCTACCATCGTCTTCGGCAGCGATGGAGGCGAGATCGTAAAGCGCCAAGGCTACATCCCTCCAAAGCCGATGGCCTCAATGCTTCAGGCAATCATCGATGATCCCACACCTGGACCATCGGTCTTACCGGAGCAGAAATTATCCTCTTCCGCCGATGCGGCCTTGACGCCCGATGCCCGGCAAAATCTGCGGAACGTCTTGATCGAAACTTATGATCCAAAAAATAAGGGCTGGGGAACAGTCCAAAAATTTCTCAATTGGGATGTGATCGAATACTGCATGGTCCAGGCCAAGCAAGGGGACACAAGGTTTGAGCAGATGGCCCGCGAAACGTTGGCGGCCCAGCTCCATCTCATTGACCCGGTTTGGGGAGGGGTATGCCAGTATTCAACGGACGGCGATTGGAACCATCCTCACTTCGAGAAGATCATGCAGATACAGGCCGAAAATCTTCGGACCTATGCGGCGGCTTATGCGCTTTGGCATGACCCGGGCTATTTGCAGACGGCAAAAAAAGTTCGGAACTATCTCCAGAATTTCCTCACGTCGCCCTCGGGCGCATTTTATTCCAGCCAGGACGCCGATCTGGTTCCGGGTAAGCATTCAGCCGAATATTTTAAGTTGAGCGATAGTGATCGCAGAAAACGCGGAACCCCAAGGATAGATCAGCACATTTATTCCCGCGAAAACGGATGGGCCGTCAACGCATTGACCACCCTCTATGCGGTAACCGATGACAAGGCTTACTTAAGCGATGCAATCCGGGCCGCTAACTGGATCATCGACCACCGCACTTTAGCCGATGGCGGTTTTCGTCACGATGAAACGGATCCGGCTGGTCCTTACCTGGGCGATACACTGTACCTGGGACGCGCGTTCCTGGCGCTTTATGCCGTGACTGCCGATCGCACCTGGCTCCAGCGGGCAGAGCAAGCCGCCCAATTCATTTCGGCAAATTTTACAAACGAGACCGGATATGTCACCTCCGCGAAGAACGGTGTTTTGAAATCAAATCCTCAGGTTGATGAGAACGCGGACCTCGTTCGTTTCGGAAACTTGCTTCGTCATTACACGGGCAAAACCGCCTATCAAGAAATGGCTCAACACGCCATGCGATACCTATCGGTGCCCAGCACGGCGGACGGCCGCGGTTTTTTGGTGGGAGGAATTCTCCTGGCCGATCAGGAGATTACTGCCCCGCCACGGCACATTGCGATTGTCGGCCGAAAGGATGATGCGGCGGCCCGAGCGCTCTTTCTAGCAGCGTTGCAAGATCCTTCGACCTACAAACGAGTCGAGTGGTGGGACCCACGCGAAGGCACTTTACCCAATACTGACGTTGAATACCCGGCGTTGGAACAAGCGGCCGCATTTGTCTGCGGAGATAAGAGCTGCTCGGCACCCATTTTTTCGCCGGAAAAACTGGCTGGCTTGGGTCAGAAAAGCGTGGCGCGCTAAAAAGAACGAGAGGCAGCAAGTGCGCGAGCCGGCAGTCATCGATCGTTCTTTTCGGGGCGGGTTTTCAACGGCGAAGCCGCGACTGAAGATCGCCTAGGGCGTAGCCCTAGGAAAAGGTATTCAAACAGGGATCAGCGCTCAAAGCGCGTGAGAAAGCCGATTCGATTGGACGCCCCGTGTAAGGTCCTGTCCGAGCAAAGCCCTAGGATTTCGTCTTGTTGTCACGCGCTTTCAGCGCTGGGCTTCTATTTTATAATCGTTCCTAGGGCTTCGCCCTAGGCTATCTTGAGTCGCGGCTTTGCCGCTGAAAACCCGCAATTATGTTCAGGCTTGATCGGCGAAAAGCGCTCTGGCAAATCGTGGGACCAATGCGGCTTCTCTTGGCGGCTAGTTTCGCGGTTGTGATTTGCTTGGGATCGTTTGGCCAGTCGGCAAATGCTGAGCAGAGCTTTTCCGCCACTCAAGCGATTTTGAGTTCGGGCCTGCACCTGTTTGCACCGGTGTCAATTAATGGCGCGAAACGGACGTGGTGGCTTATTGATACTGGTGCGCCTGGATCCCTCATAGCGCCATCGCTGCAAAAAAAGCTATCACTCCCCACCCCGCCACCCCAAACCCGCTCTCAGGTGAATATTAGCGGCAAAAATTACCCCGTTGTTGTGGCCCAAAGCGTCGACTTCAACGGAGCTCAAATTGGACCCGGTTATATGGCGGTTGCCCCGCTCGATGTGGTTGAAAAGGAAAGGACCAACGCCCTTTCTGGTGGCTTCGAAAAGGGGGGACTTATCGGGATGAATTTTCTCCTCAAGCGGGGAGCGCTCATTAATTACAAGACGTACCAAATATTTCTTAGTCTGCGGGGCTCAGCCCTTCCCTTGTCTCGAGAGGGCTACGAGAAAATGGGATACGCTTACATCCCGTTGCGAATCACTCCCCGAGGATATGCCGAAGTGGAGGGAACGATCGGCGGCTCGACTTACAGCTTTCTCTTGGATACAGGAGCCTTTGTGAGCCTACTCGAGCCCAAAATTCGGGAGCGCAATCACCTCGCGTACAACGCGACTAGAGCGCTCTTGACACTTCCGTACGCCGGAATAAAGGAGGTCAGGTTAACTCAGGCGACAATTCCTGGATTCAAAATTGGAAATCAAGATCTAAGTGATTATCGGATCGGTTTTGCCGAGTCCCATACCTTCGATCCTGGATTTCTACACGAGTACGGTGGGATTCTCGGCCCTGACCTGCTTCACTTCCATGAAGCGATCATCGATCTCGGCAATCGGGCCTTGTACCTGAAGCCGGACTACCGCCGCCGGAAGCGCTGAGAAGATCCTCTCCAGCCTGCCAGGTTATCATCCAAGCAACGGAACCCAAAAAAGTTTCAATTACATTGATCTTTTTGCCCTAACGTCATTTACAAGCCCTGCAGGTTGCGCCAATATCCGGCACCCCCGTCTGCAGCAATGGTTGATAAAGGCGCTCAGCTACCGGAACTCTTCGACCAATATGGTAAAACCAGCTTGCTTTACTCCGTTCGTACGAGCCGGAGAGCCAAGCGGGTAATCCTGCAGGTTACAGAATTTGGCCTGCTTCAGGTCGTGTTACCTCGCGGTGCGCGGCGCAGCTTGATCCCGGATGTTCTCCGGGAACATCGGGAGTGGATAGATTTCGCTACGAACCGCGCCAGGGCTCGCGTGCTCAGTCAACCGCTGTTGGACAGATCCGTTCCGCCGACCGAGATCCGCCTTTCCGCTCTGCAAGAAGTTTGGTCGGTTTCCCTGCGAAACCGGCCTCATAGCAAGCCGGTGATTGAACAGCCCCGGCCCTTTGCGCTGCAGCTCTCCGGCGATCTTCGCAATCCACTTAATTGGTCGGGTCTCTTACGGTCCTGGTTGGCGCTGCGTGGGAAGGAGTTCTTGCTGCCATGGCTTTCTCGAGTAAGTGAGCGTACCGGTCTGCGTTTTCGAACTGCAAGTGTGCGGGTTCAACGAACACGCTGGGGAAGCTGTTCGGTCAACCGGCACGTCAGCCTCAATGCACGGCTGCTGATGGTTGAGCCAAAGATCACCGAGTACGTCCTCATCCATGAGCTGTGCCATATCAAGGAACTCAATCATTCCCCACGGTTTTGGAATCTGGTGGAGCGTCATGAACCAGATTATCGCCGGTTAGACCGCGCATTAACCATCGCGGCTCGCCAGATGCCTTGGTGGGCCAACTCCTGAAGAAATAGCCGATAGCCGTGTCTCCGGAAGGGATGCGTTCCGGCGCGTCCGCGGACCGGCGGGAGCCGATCCCTACCGATGTATTGAACCACAAGTGTTACCGATGTTCTGACTGCGCCCCGAAAATCGGGTATTGGCTATCGGCTATTTTTTAGCGGACCCCTGGCTCGAGCGTGCCGCGCGGCCAGTTGACGAACATTTTTTGCTGCTCCACAACATTCGGAGGAAAAATCGCCGGGGGATTGGAGTCAATCAGTTCCGCTTTCTTCAAGACGAACTCCGGAAAGAATCGGCCGCTGGCCGATTCGTAAACACGATCGCCGGAAAAGTATCCATACAAGCGATACTCAAAATTGTTGTCTGATCCGATCGCATTACGGGCTCGATCGGGCGCAAGCGTTATTTTTTCGTTGAGCATGACCAGTTTCGCTCGATCCCAGTTTTCCCCCGGTTTTTTCACATATCCCCAGAAATAGAAATGCTGACCAACGAGCCGGCGGCCAATAAAGTAATCACCGATCTGTTCCGATTTTACGCGTTCCGATGCTTCGGGACTCACCTGCAGACCATTACTGACTCCGGTTGAGGAAATCGTCTCACACCCACCCAAAAGGAATGCACAGAAGAAAGCTTCCACCCTCGGCAGAGACCTTAAGACTTTAATCATTTGATCGGCTTAGCTTGCATCGCTCATCCGCAGGCTCCAAATCGAATCGGCCCCGCTTATCGGACAACCCAGCGTCCATTGGCAGAACTCAGGATCGGTAGCTGGTTCATCATGTATTGAGTTTTCCCGACAGCGGCGGTCATCGGTACCCCGGTCGCCTGGTGCCAAAGAGCGGCCATGCTGGGGCCTTCATCGGGCAAAAATGCCTCTTTTCAGCTTCGATCTAAGCTCATTTTTGTGAAGCCAAGCTTTCGAAGCGCTTCCAACCTCGTTGCTGTAATCGAACATCATGCAATCGCTGTTGGAGTGCCCGAAGTAGTCGAATGACACGATCTTATTTGTCCTGCGGTCGGCGCTGCCGTTCAGATAATCGCAGAGCTGATCGGTCGTCTTAAACGTCACGAGATTCACCCCATACTTTTCCTGAACAGAACGAATGATGCTGAAAAGATCCTCGGATTCCTGCGCTTGTCTTGCTTGATAAGCCGGAGCGTAAAGCAACCAGGTGATCTGAGTTTGCGGACCGAGTGTCTGCTTCAGTTGTTCGATTCGAATCCGGCTGGCGCGAATGAAATTCAACCACCAATGGTCATGCGGCTCCATTTTCGCTTTCTCCCATTTCCAGAGGGAGACGCCACCGGTCACAACCACTGCTTCGTCACCGTTCGCTCGGATTGGGATTGAACAAAGGACAAGGAACAAAAACCAAAGCTTTACTCTCTTTGGCAGGCGGCAGTTGTTCATCTAACGAATCTCTTGCTATCACCCATGGAAACTTAGGGCTCGATTTTAAACTACCCGGCCGTACCTGGCAAACCCAGACGTCCTGCTGCCCAAACGGCTACAGAGTCCATTTATGGTAACGAAATCCGATACACCCCAAACGGTTCAGAAATCTTGCTGACTCCATGGTTAAAACGCGGAGTGAGATGAATCTGTGAATTGGTCACATAAAGAGCCCCATCCGGCCCGATGCTCAAGGTATCGGGCCATTTCAGTCGGGTGTCTTTCGTCACCACCTCGAGCTGTTTGCTAGATAGATCTATTCGCACGATCGCATCCTGCTCGATCGCCGTGGAATAGATAGAACCGTTGCGGAAAGCGAGCCCATCGGCAGCGGGAACGGTGGCGACCGTTTCAATCCGTTTGGCCAGGTCGGAATCAGGGAGATTGACGTTCTCTAGATCGGAGACCGGAATTCGGTAAAGCGTGCGCCCGCTCAATGCCTGGTAATAAAGGAAGCCACTGGCTTTATCGTAGGCAATTCCATCCGAATGAATTTGGACCGGCTCACCGCTCTTCGGATCGATAAGCTTGACCCCTTCAATGTTGAGAGTGACGGAAGGCTCGGCTTTGGTTGACGGATGATTCTGCAAAACGCGACGTGCCTGTCCATTCTTCAGATCAACGACGACAAGTCCACCGATGCCAGAGTCAGTGATAAATGCGAACCCATTCTGGGTGTCAATCCGCACATCATTTAGATAGCTCTTCTTCGGCACAACCGAATCCGGGAACACAATGTCTCGAACCACTTGGTTAGTTTTCAGGTCGATCTTTACCAGTTTTGCCCCTCCAGAAATTACTCCTTCAAATTTGATCGAGGCCGGATCGAGCACCCAGAGAGCACCCTGGTCATCGGCGACAACGCTTTGGACACAAACAAACCGTCGATCAACTGGACCTTGATTCGAATTCCAATTGCTGTCCGGATACGGTGTCAGTGCACTCTTCTCGCCTAACTGAGCAACGGAAATCGAATGGGCGTCTGACCAATATGGGAAATTTACGAAGATTCGGCCGTCTGACGCCACGGTAATACCAGTAACTTGCTGATCAGGAAACCCCGCGATCTGCTGGAGCTTCGGATCTTGTTGACCCTGGACCGGTAGGGAGAAAAGGAGGAACATCAGCGCCGAGATCTTACACTGGACAGTTCGTAACGACCCAAGCCACAGAGTTGGTATTATTTTCATAGCATCAACCTCATTGTTTTTCGGTAGCGACCGCCTGCCGACTACGCGAAACGCTTCGTCGCGGCCAGTTCGAACGGTATTTCTCACCTCAATCCTCGGGCGCGCCGTCGTCCTACCCACGCCCCCTTGCCGGACTATGGCGCCCCTAAGTTCAAGGATATGCATAACCCTAGACGCAGCCGCGACGCAGGCTTTGCGGAGTCGGGAGCGCTTCCCTACCGACTACTAGTCCAGTCGGGAGCCCATCCCTACCCAATTGACGTCGGCACTCTTAGTGGTGGCAAGATTTTTTGCAGAAAGCGCCGCTCGCACTCGAGCCATTTTGGCAACTGGAGTTTGGAGCCGAGGGACTCTCGCGGTTCGTCCGCTGTAAATCCGGGAGGATCAGTCGCAATTTCGAATAGTACCTCACCTGGTTCTCGAAAATAAATAGAATGAAAGTATTTCCGATCTCGCACCGGCGTCACACCAACTCCGTTTTCTCTTAGCTTCGATTGCCAGGCCAACTGCTCCTCCTCGTTGGTGACCCGCCAGGCAACGTGATGAACCGCACCTGCCCCCATTTGACCCCGTTGCCGGTGGCCCAACGTAACGACCTCGATAAAGCCGGCTCTCTCGGATTCACCAATAACAAGCAGTTCTGAAGCGCCGAGTGTTGCGTGCGGCTTCGCGCCCATCCGGTCGGTCAGGAACCGAACCGAGTCGGTACTGCTAACGACCGACACGGTGACTCCAAAAAAGCCGCGAATGGCAAACGACTCTGGTATTCCTCCATCCTTCCAAAATAGAAAGGGCCTTGGGGTGGGATCTTCCACGATCTCGAGTTTAATCCCATCCGGATCATGGAGCTCCATTCGGGTGAAACTCCAACGCTCAGCCACAGGAGAAACGGCGATCGAATGCTTTTCCAGATGTTCTTGCCAGAAAGCGAGCGAACCGGTCGGCACCGCAAAACTGACGGTAGTCACCTCGCCAGTGCCAACTGTTCCACGAAGATTCTGTCCCAGCGGAAAGAAAGTGAGAATGGTGCCCGGAGAGCCAACGGTATCGCCATAATAGAGATGGTAGGTGTTTGGATCATCAAAGTTTACAGTAAGTTTGATCAAACGGAGACCGAGGATGCCGCAATAAAAGTCGACGTTTGATTGCGGATCGCCGGCCATTGCGGTGACATGATGGATTCCTGTCAATGACTCCATATTGGAAGAAGTGCTGCCTGCGTCTTTTCTCTCGTTCAAACACTACAATAATCAAGCGTAGCCTGATCCGGTGGGGCGCTACCGAAAGGCGTTCCTTGTCCGTCTCCGTACCAGAACAATCAAAAGATCAATGCCACAAAGCAGCTTACACGCCGATCGATACCGCACATGGCGCAAACCCGGCGCGAGCGACGCGCCTAAACATCGCGGCGTTTCTGTCGCGCCGAGGCCACCTTCGGCGCGCCCTAGTTTTGAGGTTAGGCATGCCCGAAAGCGCGGCCGCGACGTAGGCTTGGCGGAGTCGGGTTTTCGCCTTACCAAACTGGGCGAGGCGCGCCGCAGTTGTTATCGCGTCGAAATAAACGCACTAGCGAGCCCAGATCAGTTGTTACCGTAGGAGAAGAGATTCCACCGCTTCTTCGCGTCCGAATTGGAAAGCTTTGCGACAAGCGTGTTATGGAACGCCGGCTTGGCCGGGACTCCTTGAAACGTCGGCATAACGTACGTATTCATGGCGACGCTGACGATATCGCGAGAAATCTTTAAATTTCGATGCGCGCTCACGAACGTCGTTGGGTCTTGGTAATTGTTGAAATCGCGCGTGAAGGCGGTATGGACTACTCCGATAGTGAGGTTCTTGTGGACCTCGAAATGCAAATGCGGCGGATAAAGCCCGTGCGCATTTCCTACGGTGCCGATCTGTTGTCCCCGGTTTACCGGCTGACCTTCGGCGACCAAAATCTTGTCTAAATGGCCATAAAGCGAATCCACAAACTTAACCTGACCGCCTTCGAGGTAAGCATGACGGATAACGACCACGTTCCCCCAAGCCCGCCGGAAATCTCGAGCCAGCGTTACTACTCCAGTGCCGATTGCGCTAACCGGTTTCTGATAGGCAACTCCCGGACCGGCCGCACTAACCCAATCCTCACCGAGATGTCCGATGATAGAGAATCCGCGAGATTTA
>WNFM01139598.1_pt1 | contig 10622 bp, 9 predicted proteins | sample 5400271 | NCBI WGS metagenome assembly WNFM01 (sample SAMN13153352, study PRJNA577476) | soil metagenome | isolation source: 60 cm saprolite on Douglas fir-dominated hillslope | place: USA:California | collected 2013-09-17 | reverse complement strand
ATGTCGGCAATGATCTTGCTTCGCTTGCCGATTTTTTGGTTGGTTGCTTCGCGGTAGGTTTTGAAACGAGGATCGCCCAAAATTTTCGGGATGGCTAATTGAGGAAGTTTGGTCGAGCACACTTCGATCATCTTTGCGTTGTCCAGGGCCTGGCAGAAACGGTTGAAGTCCTCATCTTTCCCGCGGTTGTAATATTCCATCCAGCCACAGCGGGCCCCTGGCCAAGGAAGTTCTTTGGAAATACCTTTCATGGAAATACCCGGTACGTCTTCGATCACCTCGGCCAGGGCATAGGCCCTTGCGCCATTGTACGTGATGTTGATGTAGATTTCATCGCAGATCAGGAAGAGCTTGAACTCCCGCGCAAGGGCCACGATTCGCTGAAGCGTCTCCAGGGGATAAACCATGCCCGTTGGGTTATCCGGGTTGATGATCAGGATGCCCACGATGTTAGGGTTGTACTTCACCTTATTATACAAGTCATCGAGGTCGGGATACCATTTATTATCAGGATCCAGCTTGTAGGTGAGAGGTTCATGGCTGGCGTGAGCAGCCTCGGCGCTGGAATGGGTAGAGTAGGCCGGCGACGGACCGATCACCCGCGAGGTGGGCGTGATGTATTGATAGACTTTCGCAATAGCATCTCCGAGACCATTGAAAAGACAGATATCATCTGCTGTGATCCTGACACCGTTGAGGGAATTGGTTTGATTTGCGAGAAAGGCGCGTGTCTCAAGAATGCCTTTTGATGGGCAATAGCTGTACGAATCATTTTGCATGGAGAGGTCGGCCACGATCTGGCGAACCCAGTCGGGAAGGGCATGGTGTTTTTGAATCGGATCTCCGATGTTTTCCCAAAAGATCTCTTTACCGAGTTTTTTGATCTGCTCGGCCTTCTTGACTATCTCGCGAATCTCATAACTGAGTTCGCTGGCTCCTTCGCTGAGTAATTGTTGACGCACTTTATTAATTTAAGATTTATGATTTAAAATTTAACATTGACCGGCAAATTACGTATAAAAACCTCCGTCCACCTACGCTGAGACAGCTTTCGAAGGTGATACCCCAGGTCGCTATGGATTTGAAAATCATGGGATGCGGAGTTAAGTTGTTTTCTTTCGGAGTTAAGTTGTTTTCTTTCCAAATAACTCCTGATCGTCAAAATAATTGCTACCTTCGTAAAGTCCAGATCAAGGTCCTTTAGCTTCAATCCCATTCACTTTCAGGGTTAGGGGGATCGGTTCCGTATCTCACCTATAACTATGAAGTTCTATATCAATACGAAGATATTGGTGGGGTTCGCAATCTCCATTTTAATAATCTTTTCCTTGGGGTTGCTTTCTTTTACATACATCAGGAATGTTATCGAAATAGGGCGTTGGGGTGCACATGCACGGCAAGTACTATTCCATACTGAACAGGTTCGGTCATTTTTGATGGAGGTACAAACAGACCAACTTAGATATGCGCTAACCGGCGATTCAACATTTCTAACGCCGTATCCCGGTGCGGTGAGGTCGGTGCGGAATTACATCGGCGAGTTGGATTCCTTAGTTGCGGATAATCCTAAACAAGGTGACAGAATCAGGCAACTTCGAAAAGCGGCCGAACGAAGAATAGCATTTTCGGACACCATAATTGCGCTTAGAAGGAAGAGTTTTGAAAACGCAAGGGCGTTAGTAATGACATTTCAGGGTGCAAAGATCATGGCGGCGGCTCAACGTATCATGGACGAAATCCAGAAAGAAGAGAACGGGTTAATTCAAGAGCGATCCGCAAGCATTGGAAAACAATTCTATCGCTTTGCCTATGCTTTCGGCGGTTTGTTGATTGCCATGTTCGCCAGCCTGGTTATTTTGACGTATGCGGTAAATGCCAGTCTGAAGGCGAGGGCGGTTGCCGAACAAAAGCTAAAACGAGCATCCGATAGGGCTCGTGATCTCTACGAAAATGCTCCGTGCGGGTATTTCTCTGTCGATAACATCGGGGCATTTGAAAACATTAACGCGACTCTTCTCCGATGGCTGGGATATTCCAAAGAAGAAATCGTCGGGAAACTTCATTTTACAGAAATTCTGAGAATGAATGGGGGTTCATTCCTCAAAGAAGGACTTCCGGAATACCTTAGCAAGGGCTCCGTTAACAACGTAGAGGCCGAAATGGTACTCAAAAATAATACATTGGTTCCGACCATTCTCAATGCGGCGGCCATTTTGGACAGTTCAGGAAATCTGATCAGCAGCCGCTGCACCGTATTTGACAATTCAGAACGGAAAAAGGCAGAGGAGGAAGTAAGGCAAACCAACCGGGAATTGGAATCATTTAGTTACTCCGTTTCGCATGATCTTAGAGCTCCACTCCGCTCGGTAGGCGGCTATGCACAAATCCTGAGAGATGATTACTATGACAAGCTTGATGAGGAGGGCAAGAGGGTGATCGGTGTAATCATAAATAATGCGAAGCGAATGGGGCGCTTGATTGACGATCTTCTTGCCTTTTCAAAAGCAAGCCGGAAAGAAATCGGGAAATCACAAATCAACATGGATGAGTTTGTAAAGCTCATTCTGGATGAACTATTGCAACAAGAAGGTCAAAGGAAAATAAAAATAGACAGGACTGAATTGCTTTCCGGAGCGGCAGACGTCAATATGATCCGCCAGGTCTGGGTCAATCTTTTGTCAAATGCCCTGAAATATACTCAGAAAAAAGAAACGGCTTGTATTGAAATTGGGTCCTATGAGGATCCAAAAGAGATCATCTATTTTGTTAAAGACAATGGCGTTGGTTTTAATATGGCTTATTATGATAAACTGTTCGGCGTATTTCAGCGGCTTCACAAGGCCGAGGAATTTGAAGGAACAGGTGTCGGTCTGGCTTTTGTCAAAAGAATTATTGAGAAACACCAGGGGCGGGTGTGGGCGGAAGCGGAACTAAACGCCGGAGCTACTTTTTATTTTTCAATTCCCAAACTATGATAGTATGAGCAATTCCATCGTTGAAATTCTATTGGTTGAAGATAATATGGATGATGCCGGCCTCACCATCCGGGCGCTAAAGAAAAACAATCTGGCAAACCATTTACTTCATCTTCATGATGGAGAAGAGGCGCTTGCCTATTTGTTTTCCGAACCCCCGAACCCCATACCAAAACTGATTCTTCTGGACTTAAAAATGCCTAAAATCGGAGGAATCGAAGTCCTTAAAAAAATCAAATCCGATGATCAAAAAAAAGTAATTCCCGTAGTAATGCTCACCTCTTCGAAAGAAGATCAGGACATTGTTGTGGCCTACGAAATGGGTGCGAACGCGTACATCGTCAAACCGGTAGGCTTTGACAATTTCCTCACCGCCGTCACCGAATTGGGGATGTTCTGGTTAGTTTCAAATCAATCTCCCAATTTATAGGGCGGAAGAAATTTGCACTTTTTCCTGAGTACGTGTCGGGGATGTTCTTTTCCTAAATGGCAAAAATATGGAGTTAGTTATTGAGAATCTGAATAAGACCTACCCCAACGGAGTGCAGGCATTAAAGGACGTAAACCTTACGATCTATCAGGGTATGTTTGGGTTATTGGGTCCAAACGGTGCCGGCAAGTCAACCCTCATGCGCACCCTGGCCACGCTGCAGGAGGCGGACAGCGGAACAATTACCTTAGGTGAGATTGATGTGCTCACGCAGAAAGAGGAAGTCAGAAAAATTCTCGGATACCTGCCACAGGAGTTTGGGGTTTATCCGAAAGTGGATGCGGAGACCATGCTGAGTCATTTGGCCGTGTTAAAGGGAATAACAGATAAGCGGCAGAGAAAGAGCCGGGTAGATACATTGCTTCAGAGAACCAACCTTTGGCAAGTCCGCAACAAGAATCTCGGAAGTTATTCCGGGGGAATGAAACAGCGGTTTGGGATTGCGCAGGCGCTGCTTGCTGACCCTACGTTGATTATCGTAGATGAACCCACTGCCGGGCTTGACCCGGCGGAGCGGAATCGCTTTCTCAACCTGTTATCTGAAATCGGGGAAAAAACAATTGTGATCCTTTCCACTCACATTGTTGATGACGTAAAGGAACTTTGCACCAACATGGCCATCATCAATAACGGGCAGGTGTTGTACAAAGGACGCCCGGGTGACGCTATTGCAGAACTGGAAGGAAGAGTTTGGATGAAGCGAATCCGAAAAACCGAATTGGAAGAGTACCGGAAGAAGTTTACCGTTGTCTCTGAGCGACTTTTGGCTGGTACACCCGAGATACACGTACTCAGTGAAACACAACCCGATAGTTCCTTTGAGAAGATACCCGTGGGGCTGGAGCACGTTTACTTTGCCCAAATTGCAACTGCGGCTACCCCGGCGGACGTAGATATAATGCATCAAAAATAAGGTCATGTTCAAAGAGTTTTTTCTTTTTGAATTTCGATATCGGAAACGCAGACCGGTTACCTATGTTTATTTTGGAATTATTTTTCTCCTGAGTTTTCTGGGTGTCGACAGCCCGATCCGGGCAGCAGTAGGCCAAATCAAGGCCAATGCACCCTACCTGATCACCGTTTGGACGATCGTATTGTCCTTTATGTTCACGATGATCACCTCTGCTGTGGTGGGTGTTTCCATCGTTCGTGACTTCGATCACAACGCCGAATCCATTTTGTTTAGTACACCCATCAAAAAAATAGATTATCTGCTCGGTCGCTTCTGCGGGTCAACCCTTATTCTTATCCTGATCAATTGCGCGATCTGGATGGGACTTATGAGTGGCTTTGCCCTTGCCAAATTCATTCCGTGGGAAGTTTCCTGGATCGATAAAGAGATGCTCCCTTTTAATGCATGGCATTACCTCCAGCCCTTCTTCCTGTTCACGGTCACCAATATCTTTACCCTGGGCGCTCTGTTTTTCATGAGTGGAGCACTTGGGCGGAATTCCATAGTTATTTATACACAAGGCATTCTGCTTATCGTTTTATATCAAATCGGCAATAATTTGCTCCTTGACCTTGACTTGCGGGAGTTGGCAGCGGCCATTGACCCTTTTGGAGTCCAGACATTTCAGTACGTAACACGCTATTGGACCCCCGCTGAACAGAACACCCGGCTTGTACCGCTCGAAGGGTTGATGCTTTATAATCGTCTCCTTTGGCTGGGTATTGGTATACTCGCTTTGGTGATCACCTACTTTGGGTTTTCCTTCAACGCAATACGTAAATCATCGGCAGGTAAAATGCCGGCAACTTCTTCGGCAGCGGAGCCGATGCCAGGCACCCTGATCATGCCTGTTATCAAACGCGTATTCAGCACATCCACCTACTTACTGCAACTCATCCGGATGTCATTTTTTTATTTCCGTGTAGTATTGACGGAAATTCCCTTCCTGGCCATCGTCGGCAGCGGTATGTTGTTGCTTTTCTTCAATGCCGCCAATATGAATTCGCTTTACGGAACAGGTTCTTACCCCACCACGAATGCCATTCTAACACTTTTAAATTCATTTAATCTTTTTTTTCTGATCATTGCCATTTTCTACTCCGGTGAGTTGGTCTGGAAGGAGCGAACAATAAACTTCAATCTGATTTTAGATGCAATGCCTATGCCGGCTGGTATAGGGCTGTTGTCAAAGTTCATCGGGCTGGTCCTGGTTTATAGTGTGTTGCTCCTGGTTTTGATCTTTTGTGGAGTGATTATTCAAACTGCTTACGGGTATTTTGAGTTTGATCTTCCGGTTTACTTTGGCACCCTATTTACCAGTACACTGGCCTTTCTGGTTTTATACACTGTGTTCTCCATTTTTATTCAGGTGTTGGTAAATAATAAATTCCTCGGGTTTACACTTTGTGTTGTCTTTTATGTAGCAACAGCCCTTTTTAACCAACTCGGCCTTGAGCATGGCTTGTGGCAATTTGCAAGCGGTAGTTTGGAGACTTTTTCTGAAATGAATTTGTATGGTCATTTTGTAACTCCATTTGCCTGGTTTAAGCTTTACTGGCTTGCTTTTTCATCGATGTTATTTTGCATCGCCATAGTCCTGTCCGCCCAGGGTGCGGAGTCTGTCCTGAAGATGCGATGGAAGGCCGGCAAACTCCGTTTCACCAATCCTATGATCACTTTTGCTTTAGCGGCACTGGTGGTGTTTCTTCTTTCGGGGTCTTATATCTCCTACAACACGCGCGTCCTGAATAAATTTCAAAAAACCAGGGACCTGGAGGAAAAGCGGGCACAGTATGAAAAAATGTTTAAAAAATATGAATTTATCGCTCAACCAAAAATTACAGAGTCTAATATTAAAGTTGATTTATTCCCCTCCCGGCGCGAGTTTATAGCAGAAGGATTTTACTATCTGAAAAACAAAACAAGCCAGTCCATTAACGACATTCATGTTCAGTGCAATATGGAAGATCGGCTACAGGTCGATTATATCAAATTCGATCACCCGATAAAACAAAAGGAAGGAAATGAGGAATTCCGCTATTTTATTTATCAGTTGACCAGTCCGCTCCTCCCCGGGGACAGTGTAAAGATGAATTTCAAAATCTCTTTTCTGACCAGAGGCTTTGTAAACAGCAATTCTAATACGAACGTAGTCTACAATGGTACATTTTTCAACAATACGTATTTCCCGGGACTTGGGTATAATCGCAATTATGAACTTGGCGATGACGGCCTGCGTAAAAAGAACGGCTTGGTGGAAAAAGAGCGCATGCTCCAGCAAGGAGATCCTCGCGGACTGGCTACGAATTTATTTGGCAAGGACGCGGATCGCATACGATTCGAAATCGTAGTGAGCACGGAGCAGGATCAGATTGCCATTGCCCCCGGCTATTTACAGAAGGAGTGGTGGGAGCGCGGTCGTACCTACTTTCATTATAAAACGGAGGCTCCCATATCCAATTTTTATTCAATTGTTTCAGCCCGTTATTCAATACGACGTGATACCTGGAAGAATGTGAACCTGGAAATCTATTACCACCCCGGGCATGAATATAACCTCGGTCGTATGATGGAAGGTATGAAAGACGCACTTGGATATTGTTCCGGCAATTTCAGCCCGTATCAGTATCATCAACTGCGCATTCTTGAATTCCCGCGATATTCAACCTTCGCACAGTCGTTTGCCAACACGATCCCTTTTTCAGAGGGTCTTGGATTCATTCTCAGGATTGCCCATCCTGAGAGAGACCTGGACATGGCCTATTATGTTACCGCTCATGAGGTAGCCCATCAGTGGTGGGGTCATCAGGTAATAGATGCCGACGTCAAGGGAAATGCTATGCTGTCGGAAGGCATGTCGCAGTATTCTGCCCTGATGGTCATGAAACATGCTTTTCCTACAGAGACAATCGAACGCTACCTTAAATATGAATTGGACCGCTATCTGCTCGGTCGCGCGGCGGAGCGAAAGAAGGAACAACCCTTGCAACTTGTCGAAGGCCAAGCTTACATTGCTTACAATAAAGCGTCTTTGGTATTTTTTGCTTTGCAAGACTATATTGGAGAAGATTCCCTTAATGCGGCTTTCCGTAGATATAACGAAGCCTGGGCTTTCAAGGACAGCCCCTATCCTACTTCTTCAGATCTGCTAAAACAAGTACGCAGGGTAACGCCCGACAGTCTTCAATACCTGGTCCATGACATGTTTGAAACCATCACCCTGTTTGAAAACAAGGCCGTTGAGGCGGTTTATCAGGAGAAATCAAAAGGCAAGTTTGAGTTAACGTTAAGTGTTTCGAGTCAAAAAATAAGAGCGGACAGTATCGGGGCGGAAACCCGTATCCCTGTCAACGATTGGATCGAAATCGGCGTATATGGAAAAGACGAAAAGGGAAAAGACAAATTGATCTATCTAAAAAAACACAAAATCACCACGCCGGAGAATAAGTTTACAATTTTGCTACGAGAGAAGCCCCGGAAAGCCGGCATAGATCCGATCCATAAACTCATTGACCGGAACTCTACTGATAATACGGTGGAGGCAACTCAATTTGTTGAGTTAGGGAATTTCTAATTCAACAAGATGGGCGAGTTGTATTCCTCATTTTGACTACTCCCTCCCGATAGCTATCGGGATGCCTGCCGCCTACTTCCTACTTTTCCTTCCTACTTCCAGCTGCCTACTGCCGCTTTTTTACGTGTGGTAATCTTCCTAGATTACTTTTGTAACCTTTCGCCCACCCCCCGGTAACCAACACGAAAATTGAATCAATCCAGGGACCTGATGACAGACGAGATGATCATGGAAGCCGTGAAAAACGGTGACCTGCAGCAGGCGTCCTTGCTTTTTGAGCGCTATCACAAACGCATTTTTAATTTTCTGGCGCGGCTGGCCTCTGACCGGGAACTGGCCGAAGACCTGACACAAAATGTATTCCTGCGGATGATGAAGTACCGCGGCAGCTACAAGGAGGGGTTGAAGTTTCAATCGTGGATTTATCAAATGGCCCGCAATGCTTTCTCGGATCATTACCGGGCACAGGGTACCCGGTATTCAAATTTTGTAGATGTGGAAAAGATAAGCGACCGGGTCCAGGACCCGCAGGAAAGTGAAGAACAGGAACAGCGGGAAAAGCTGTTGCAGCGTTCGCTGGCCCTCCTGGATACCGACCAGCGCGAGCTGCTGGTGCTCACACGCTTCCAGCACATGAAGTACGAGGAAGTGGCCGTGATCATGGAGACGACTGTGGCCAACATCAAAGTGAAAGTACACCGGGCTATCGCCAAATTGAGAGAACATTATTTTCAACTGGAAAAGACCTAGTAAAATTTAACGTCCCACAAGGGGGAGCCATGGAACCAGACAAATTAGAAGGATTATTGATCGATTACATCGATGGCAAACTTTCTACGGCAGATCGCCAGCAGATGGAGCTTGAACTGGCCCAAAACCACGAAGCAAATCGATTGTATGTGCAGCTCCGGGAAATTCTGGATGCCATCAGCAAGTCCGATGAGTGGGAACCCGGGAAAAAACTCCGGGAGAATTTTGAAAAGACGCTCCGGGCGGAAATAGCGGCCGCCCGTAATGCCGGGTCGGGCAATAAGCAAGTGTTCTTCCAACCGGTGTTTTTTCGAGCCGCAGCAGCGGTGGCTTTGGTTATGGTAGGGATTGCAATTGGATTTTGGATCAATAAGAATCAACAGCGTGAAGAGGACCTTCTCGCCCTCAAAAAAGAAGTGGAAGCCACCAAACTGATCATGATGTCGATGCTGGACAACCGGCAATCGGCAAGCCAGCGGATGATGGGTGCTACAGTCGCCTTTAAAATGGAGAAAGCCGACGACCAGATTGTTCAGGCGCTGACTAAAACCATGAACGAGGACCCCAATACGAATGTGCGCCTGGCGGCACTGGAAGCACTCGGAAAATTTCATCAGCAGGAGCACGTCCGCAAGGCGCTCATCGCTTCCCTTGCGACACAAAAAGATCCTGTCATCCAGATTGCGTTGATCCGCCTGATGGTAGAAATGAAGGAAAAACAAGCCGTCAAAGAACTGCTGAGGATCTCAACAGATGATGAAGTAATTCCGGCTGTGAAAGATGAGGCCCACGCCGGAATATTGAAACTTTCATGACGTGCGGCCTGCAAAATTTAGCGACGGTTTTTTGTAACGTAGTAGATAAGAGTCAGTAGATGAAGAGAATGACCGGTACACATTCATCCTAAAAGAAAATAATTCAAAAAAAAATCAGATGAAAATGAACAAACTTATAGTAGCACTCCTGGCGATGTTTTTTTTCGCACGAGCCGGAGCCCAGGAATATAAAGTCGCCAAAAACTCAGGACGGTTGGAAATCCATCTGGGAAAGGCGACGATAGAAGGTCATGGCGGAAATGATATCATTTTCTCGTCTAAAAATGGACATGAGAATAAAGACGAGCGTGCGGAGGGATTGCGGGCCGTGAATAGCCTTGGACTGGACGATAATACCGGCCTTGGAATTAATGTAACGGACAAAGGGACTACGGTTGAAGTACGTCAGCTTAACAGGATGAACTCACCGGAAATAAAGATCCTGGTTCCCAAAGGAGTGATCGTTTCGTTCTCGCATGAATCTCAATACGGAGGTGAAGTCCAATTCAGGAACATGGAAAATGAGATCGAGGTGTCTGCCAACTATAACAGTGTGGAACTGGAAAATGTCACCGGTCCGGTCACGGTAAAGAGCGTGTATGGACACGTCGAAGCGGACTTCAATGCGAACATGAAGGGACCTGTTTCCATTGTTTCGGTTTACGGATACGTGGATTTAACCCTGCCGCTGGCCACCAAAGCGGACCTGAAAATGAGTACGTCCTACGGTGAGATACTCGTCGCGCCCGACTTCAAAATTGAAATTGAAAAGGAAGGCTCGATGGTCCGGTACAGCGATAAGGTAAACGGCAAAATCAATGGCGGTGGGATGAATATCGACCTGAATTCTAACTATGGCAAGATTTATCTCCGCAAGAAATAGAATTGAAAACAGATTTATAAAAATTAACTAAAAAGAAATGAAACGTAAATTAATCATCATAGCAGGGTTGGCGGGGATCAGCCTGGGGGTTGCAACGGCGCAGGACTACAAACTGCAGAAGAGTTCCGGGCGGCTGGAAATCAAGGAAGTAAACGAAGTAACGATCGAAGGATATACCGGCAG
>WNFM01132833.1_pt1 | contig 10622 bp, 12 predicted proteins | sample 5400271 | NCBI WGS metagenome assembly WNFM01 (sample SAMN13153352, study PRJNA577476) | soil metagenome | isolation source: 60 cm saprolite on Douglas fir-dominated hillslope | place: USA:California | collected 2013-09-17 | reverse complement strand
CGACACGGGAAATACGCGGGAAATGTGTGAAAAAACATTAAGAATCCTGTCCTGGCGGGAGATTTTTATTTGAAGGGTCTAGCGGACCCGCCATACTAGTGTATACTACAAATATTCTCGTTTTTTTCAAGGAGCTTTCTCATGCAGAAGAGCGAACTGATTGCCAAGGTTGCGAAGGAATCGATGGTCTCACAGGCTCAGGCGGCCGCAGTCATCAACAAGGCGCTAGACTCCATTGTTGGTGCCCTGAAGTCGGGGGACAAAGTTACCCTGACCGGGTTCGGCACGTTTGAGGTCCGCAAGACGGCTGCTCGTACCGGGACCAACCCGCGTACCAAGCAGAAGATTCAAATTGCAGCGGGCAAGAGGGCCACATTCAGCGCAGGAACCCTGCTCCGCGAAGCTGTAAGCGGCAAAAAGAAGTCTAAATAACTTTCTTTTCTCTTACAGTGAGATTACCTTTAACGGCGGCCTTGTGCCGCCGTTACTGTTTCAAAGTGTGTTTAACATTCCAATTTTGGCTTCGTTCAGTAGTCTACTTACTGACTTTCATAAAGCTTCTCTATTATGGAAACTGTCTCGCCGTCTCACCACCCAGATGCACGCAGTCCTCAGGCCATCGCCGCCACCAATATTCGCTACCTTTATCTTGAAATCGCTTTTGCGTCGGTGTTGGGCGCTATCATCACCTTCAATTCTGCCTTCGCCATCCGGCTCGGTGCATCAAATCAACTTGTCGCGCTGTTAACCTCCGCTCCTGCGTTGCTAGCAGCGGTAGGCAGCATCCCCTCCGCGCGATTCCTGGCCCAAAGAATTCACCACCGCTTTTGGCTATTCGGTAGTCTATTCATCTACCGATTGGGGTATCTAATTGTCGCGTTGATGCCAATCCTTTTTCCGATGAATACCGCGACATGGCTCGTTATCTGGATCGTGCTGTTGAACCTGCCCGTCATTCTATTTACTAATGGCTGGCATGTCCTGCTGGGCGACATTATCCCCGAAGAAAAACGAGCGTTTGTAGTGTCGCGTCGCCAAATTATCTGGTCACTGGGCTTGACAGTTCTTTCTGCGCTTGGTGGAGCATGGCTGGACCGCGTGAGTTTCCCGACAAATTACGAACTGCTCTACGGCTTCGGCTTTCTAACCGTGCTCGGCAGTCAATTCTATATTGGTCGATTGATCATGCCGGAGAAGCACCGAAATCCGGGCAAAGTGCCTCGACCCAAAAAGCAGCATGAACCGGTGGCAATGCGCCGCCCGATAAGACGCCTGCTGATCAACATGGTTGTCTACCAGCTTGGTTTGTCGCTCCCTGCTGCATTGTTCAATATCTACTATATTCGGACTCTCAAAGTATCCGATGGTTGGATTGGCCTGAACAGTGCGGCGGCAAATGTTGGGGTCATTCTGGGCTATCTACTATGGGAGCGATTGCTGCGCCGCCGTACCTATGGGTGGGTACAACGCCGTGCTACCTTGCTTACCTGGATTTTCCCCATAACCCTATTTTTCGTGACCGACCTGAACGTCATAATTTTGAGCAATCTACTGGTTAACATGATGCACTCCGGGGTAGACCTCGCCAACTTCAACGTACTGCTGCACATCTCGCGTCCACACGAGCGCGCCAGCTATATCAGTTGGTTCAACGCCATTATCAATCTGAGCACGTTTATCGCACCGCTAGTCGGCTCATTTCTCGCGGATGGCCCCGGCATCCTGTCTGTCATGCTGATTTCGGCTATCGTGCGGATCATTGGTGGAATCATGTTCAACTTGAGCCGCGTGGAGCCTGAGCCAACGCCCGGCGTGAATATATCATGATGCCAGTTCTACACCGGGGTGTTAAAATGCTGGCGCCATCGGCTATCGGGTAAAGGATGGTTCGACCGTTGCAGAATCGAATACGCGTTGGGTTAGGTTGTTTTACACTCCTGGTCATTGTGCTGGTGTTTTCCGTCGAGGCGACTCTTGCGCTGCTACGCCAGCGCACGCTCGATGTGACTTTAGAAATCCGTAGTGCTGTTCAAGCTGCGACTCCGCAAGCTGTAACTGATGTTACTGCAACGCCGACGGTTCCCCCTGGCGCGACGCCGGTAGCAAAAACGATCACAATAACTGTGGATCCCTCGGCTACTCTGATCGTTCATGTCAAATGGGATTACCGTATTGGACCCCGTTTCCCGGATACGCGCGTTCATGCTGAAGTAACCGATCACAATAACCAGATCGTGGCATCTGCGGAGAATACGATCTTGTGCGGGAATGACTCCATTCAATGCCGAGGCGAGTTCCCGCTTACGCTTAGCTATGGAAGCAAGGGTGATAGTGCCACAAGCAGCGCCTGGCTTCCGGGCGACTATCTATTGCTCGTTACTTCCGGCATTGCAGACCTCAAACCCACCGAAAAATTACGGCAACCATTCACGGTTCAGGCCGCGCCGTAATGAGCGAACCCAATCAAGCCTCCTCGAACCGTAGCCGCTGGCGTGAGAATGTGCTCGCACTGCTTATCGCCCTTGTCATACTCGGTTTCATTGTGCTAAGTGCGGGCGGCGCGGCACCGTTTATTTACGGCAAGTTTTAAGATGGAAGCTAGCGTAATAACTGCACGGCGTGCGGTCTTGGACCGTCGCGCTTTTGTCCTGCTATGTGTTGTGGGCGGGGCCGCGCTGGGGGTGGTAGCAGGCGGCACCTGGATCAGTCTGGCCTTATACGGCGTTAGCCTGCTCATAGTGATCGCCGTATCGCTGGTATTGCGCGATCTCGCTGGGCATCCCGAACACCGTCGCTGGCTGGTGCCGCTCAGTATCGCAGCGCTGGTGGGAATCTTAGTGCTCAGCCGCTTCGGACGCCTCCAAATATTGCTCTTTGGCACCCCAATCACGCGTTTTGGCGAATGGGTCGGGATTTCGTACCTGATATTTCGGCTCATCCACGTTCTGATCGATAGCAACAAGCTCACAAAGCTCGCCGTAAATGACACTGTTAAATATGGTGAGCCGCATCCTGAACGAGAACAAAGCGATCTGGGAACCCGAAGGGCACGAAGTGGTAATGTACTCAATTACTTTCCTGATCGCGGGTTATCGGCGGCAACAGTGGTAGAGCGCAGCGACGTTGCTGCGGATAATGCCCAACTTGGAACCGGAACGGAGCGAAGCGCAAATGTAAGCCATTTGTTTCCTGTTGGCGGGTTATCGGAACCGAACGAGGTCACGAGGCTCGGTTCGGATAACTCACGTTATCGGAACAAATCCGTCTCACCCGGCGATTTATGCGCCTACGCGCTGTTTCCTCCTGCGCTTATCGCCGGACCGATTCATCGCGCCACTCAATTCTTGCCGCAGCTTGACAAACCGCACTATCCCGCTTCCGAGCCAAAGCTAATCGACTGCCTGTGGCGGATTGGCGTGGGCGCAGCAAAAAAGTTAGTGCTGGCGAATGCGTTATCGCTGATAGCGCTGAACACTTCCATCGCAGCCAATCCTTTGTTGCCGCGCTGGCTGTTGTGGCTATCTCTGGTCGCGTATACGCTCATGATCTATTTTGATTTCGCGGGATACTCCGACATCGCTATTGGGGCGGCAGGTCTGGTGGGAATAGTGTTGCCGGAGAACTTCGCTAATCCGTATGCGCAGGGCAGCGTCACGCGATTCTGGCAAACGTGGCACATGTCGCTATCGTTTTGGCTGCGAGATTACATTTTCTTCCCGCTCAGCCGATTCTTGCTGGCGCGGCTCGGTCGCCGCTGGGCAACGCCCATCATGGCGACGGCGCATCTGGTCACGATGGGCATCGCGGGCCTATGGCACGGCTTCACAACGGGATTCCTGGCGTGGGGGCTGTGGCACGGCGCGGGCTTGTTCGCCAATGCGCAATGGAGTTCTTTTGCAAAGCGTCGCGGGTTGCATATGCCGACAGTCGTGGGGTCGTGGGGCTTGTGCTGACCTTTAGCTTCGTGATGCTCGGTTGGGTGTTCTTCGCACTGGGCGATGTACAGACTAGCGTGCATTTTATCGCGCGGTTGTTTGGCGGATGAACCTAGCATCGTAAATCTACGCTCAATTCGGGCAGAGCATGTACGTTAGCTTGTTATTCAGTTAAACTAGACGGCGCCAAACGAGGGTAATAAATGTTAGACGACAAGTCATTGTGCATTCTGGTTTCAAATGATGATGGCATCCAGGCGCCGGGCTTGCTGGCACTGGCTACTGCCATGCGGGAATTTGGCAAAGTCATCGTTTTTGGGCCGGAAGAAAACCAGAGCGCCAACGGGCATCGCAAGACGCTGACCAAGCCGCTCCGGGTCAACACTACCCATCTGGCGGACGGCACGCCCGCCTATTCCACCGATGGCGCCCCGGCGGATTGCATTGCGCTGGCATTGCTCGGCTACGTTCCAGAGCAGGTGGACCTGGTTGTCGCCGGAATCAACCGTGGTCCGAACCTGGGCCAGGACCTGACGTATAGCGGTACCATCGCGGCGGCTTTCGAGGGTACGATTTACCGCAAATCGTCGGTGGCATTTTCTCTCAACGATCGTTCTCGCGAAGCGGACTATGCGCCGTCTGCCGAAATCGCGCGGCGCGTCATAAAACAGGTGATCGCACACGGTCTCCCAATACACACCTTACTAAACGTGAATATTCCGAATTTGCCTCTGGACCAGCTTGCCGGACTGAAAATTACGCGGCAGGGTACGAGTGTTTACCATGATGAGTTAATCAGGCGCTTGGACCCGGACGAGCGTCCGTACTATTGGATTGGCGGCAAAGCACCAACCGGGGATATTACCGCTGAGGGCACAGACATCTGGGCGGTGTATCACGGTTATGTGTCGATCACGCCGATTCATCTGGACTTGACCGCCCACGAGCAAATTGATGAACTCAGCGCATGGAGATTCTAGAGCGTTGCGAAATACTTCAAACAAACGCGTCTTCGTAACCGGGGGAACGGGCTTTCTGGGCTATCGAGTCGTACGGGCATTGCTCGAACAGGGCGCCGACGTCACGGTACTGATAAAACCCGGCAGCGAGGACAAATTAGGTGTGTTGCGCGGACGCGTGCAATATGTGGAGGGCGATGCCTGGAATCCGGCGAGTTTGCGGGGGCGCTCTCGCGGGCACGCGGCGGTGGTACATCTGGTCGGCGGCGTCAAGCCGGACCTAGTGCGCGGCCTGACCTTTCGCCATCTGAATTATGTCTCGGCGCGCAATGTCGCGCAGATGGCAGTGAGCGATGGCGTGCCGCATATTATTTTGCTGAGTGCATCGGTGCCACCTATCGGCGCTCCCGGGGGCTATCTGGAAAGCAAACGCGACGCTGAACAATACATTCAAGGGACAGGGTTAAACTGGACGATTGTGCGCGCGCCTGCTTTGTTCACGCCGGGGGAAAAGCGCAACCCAATCTTTCGCATCATTTCGCTGTTAGCGCGTATACCGTTGCTAGGGTTGCTGTTCGCCGCTCATCGGCCCATGCCCGTTGATACTGCCGCACGCGGAATCGCAAGCCTCGCGTTGTCGGCAGACTCGGCCTATAACCATGTGATTCATCCACGCCAATTGCGACGGCTTGGACGCGCTCAGGAACGCCTCCAAACGCCGCCGAGCGAAATGTACGCAGGTGACGACAGCGCACTCGCTAGCGATGACGAGCCGCCCTTCGGTTGGCAACCTGATTAATCCGCGCAACGTCCTTGCCAGTGGTCTCACCGTAGGTATCGTGAACCCAATTCGGGGTATCATTGAAGGTAAAACCCTAATAAGTCGAATCCGAATCGACCTTATGCGGTGGAGGATAGGGAGCATGGATACCCTACTGAGTATTAACCTGATTGCCACGAATCCGGAGATTCGTAGTGGTCGGCCCGTGGTAGCAGGAACGGGCGTGTGTGTCTCGGATATTGTGATGGCGATGCTGTTTCACCAGCGGAGCGCCGATGATCTTGCCGGTGATTTCTCGCTATCGTTAGCGCAGATACATGCAGCGCTGGCGTATTATTATGAGCACAAGCCACAGCTAGATGAAGAAATACGCGAGCGCCGTGTCAAGGATGCTGAGGTAAAGGAAAAACAGATTGGCAGCCGCCATTCGCTTTTACCTGGATGAAAATCTCCCGGTAGCAATCGCCGATCAACTGCGGCGACGGGGCATCGAAGTAGTCACGGTACGCGACCTTAACTTATTAGGCGATTCTGACCTGAACCACCTGAGGCGGGCCACGCAGATGGGCTATGTGTTGTGTACCTATGACGCGGATTATATCGACCTGGTCGCTAGCGGCGTTGAACACGCTGGAATCGTGAAAGGGCAGGCCGAAAAGCAGGGGATTGGCGAATGGGTAAAAAGCCTGGAGCTAATCCATACAGTCTACACAGTAGAAGATATGCTTAGTCATGTGGAATATCTGTAGTAAATTGCCAGATTAAAGGCCAAACGGCGCGCTAGAGCAGCCTCACCGTTGCGCGAGGCGAGGTGCAAGCGGTTTTAGCTTGCTCACTAAAGTGGAGGGGCCTGGAGTAGTTGTCTTGACTGAATTGGACTAATTATTCTTCTTGCAAGAACAAGGATCAAAATGATGATTACGGTTGAATGTCGGACTACATGTTGCGCAACTTTGTGATGCATTATACGAAATTTATAATTTTACTGAAAATTCTTTAAGCAAAAAGGGAACGCTCAATCCAGCGTCCCCTTATTTGTTAATTACGGAAGTTAGCGCATTGGCGCGTTACATTGCACTCATGCCGGGAACCCGCGTTGTGGCTGGAACATGATGGCTGCGCAGACGAAACGCCAGCATGACTAGCAATATGCCAAAGACAATCGAATAGACGCCGATAATGGTCAGGATAGCTAGGACGCCCGCAGCAGGTTGAAGCAACACGAGCACACCAAAGATCAACGAAGCCAGCCCGCTAAGGCCCAACAGTAGCTCACCCTTTATCTCCTGGCGCAGACGCCATGCGGCGATGATCTCCATGATGCCTGTGAAAATCGCCCAGAAGGCGATCACATATAACAAAGTTAATTCGGTGATGCCCGGATACAAGAAGGCCAGAACACCCGCTACGACACCAATCAAGCCTTCGATCAATGTCAGCCACCAGTGGCGATAGTGATCACGATGCGAAAATGCTGAAATGATCGCATAGATGCCATCTACAAAAATATAGGCGGCGAGAACCCAGATCAGTGACGTAAGTGCCAGTCCGGGCCACACTAAGACCATCACGCCAAAAATGATGGAGATTAGCCCTCGAATCAGCACTGCCCACCAATTGCGAGCCATCAATCCAGTTGATGTCGTAGCAGCCATTTGAACCTCCTGAAAAGGACACAGGCTAAAGTCATTATGCCATTGACCACACTAGCAAATGATGTTCCAGCACAAGCGCCCAGGCGAGAGTTCAAAAGTTCTGGTGCGAGCCGAATGGACGCCTCTACTCTACAACGAAGTCTGGTTCGTGCATCACCGACATGCAGTCAATTTGAGGCCGGATGGACGGGTCGTTGAAAAAGGCCTGTGCCACCCTATACGGGCAGGCATCGCCAACGCTGACGCCGTGGCCGACGCCGGGAAACACCAGATAAAAGCTGTGTCGCAGCGTTTGCGACGCGACATAACCCCAACTCGGTGGCGTAATCGGATCGTACTCACCCGACAGAATTAGCGTAGGCGCCGCGCTGGTGACGGGCTTATTTTCGACATCTGGCCGCGCCGGGACATTCCACTGTTTGCACACACCATAATAATTCGACATGTCGAAGGCGCCCTCCATTTTGGGGAACGCTTTCGTGGCTACCGAAAGTGCAGTTTGATCATCGAAACTGATTTCCTCGGAACATTGCACCGAATAATACATGCCGGTGCTTTCAAATTCGGTATCTACCACGCGACCACCGAAAGCTTGCTCCAGAAGGGAGAAATCGCCGTCGTGCGCTTGCCAAATTATTCGAGGCAACTGAATGATCTGGCTGGTTGAATACAGCGCGTTATACAGCATCTGGATCAATAGATCGCCGTCGATTTTCACGTTGCGTACGGTGGTGTTGCTGCCCGCACGTTGGCGCGCGTGGATGGTGACAGGAGTCGTATTGAGCTTGTCGATCAGGCTGTAAAACACCTTATCAAGCTCAGGGTAGGCTGCGTTACAAATCGGTTCCTTCAGGCACCCCTGAAAGAAGACCTGAAAGGCGCGATCAGCGTTGCCCGGAATCCTGGCATACAGGTCTACCTGAAGCGGCACCGTAGAATCGAGTATCACGCTGCGGATACCATCCGGGAAATCACGCATAACAGTCAGGGCCAGCCGTGTTCCGTACGAAATGCCATAAAGGTTCCAGGATTTATAGCCAAGCGCAAGACGTAGATCATTGACGTCGGCGGCGTTCTCTGCTGTGTTGTAGTTTGCGAGGTTTATGCCCGCCTTAACGAGCCGATCATGGCAATCAGCCAGCGCTTTATTGTTGGCTGCTCGGCGTTCCTTGGAAGATTTCCCTTCATTCAGCGTGGTATACATGGTCTGAGTGGTTTCCGGGCAGTCAAGCGCAGGCTCAGAATAGCCGACCCCGCGTTGATCGAACATGATAAAATCGCGGTTGCGGGCCAGCCCGGAAAAAGCATCGGGGAAGCTATAGCCCGCCGCATCAAGCGTGTGAATGCCAGGGCCGCCATCTAGATAAACAATCGGGTCAGGCTTTGGGTTGCGACCCAGGGCGTGAAAAACTGCTACCGCCAGCCGCAAGGTTGGGCCATCCGGCTGACTGCGATCTTCTGGAACAGTGAGCATTCCACAATCGACTTTGAGGCGATCCGCTCCATCAAATTTGCAGGGGGTGCTTTCATAGAGAGGTGTCGCTGTGGCCTGTTGCGCACTTGCGGTTTGCGGCTGCAAGAATACAACCGATGCCGCCAGCATAGCGACCGTTGGCAATATTACTGCGAAGCGAAAAGTTTTAGACATTACGCTACACCTGTTACCTCACGCGAATTAATACCAGTTTACATGGTGTTCACGAGCGCGGATATAAGATTAACGGTTTTTTCACAATGTGATTTCACAGTGGGCTAGAACAGGGATGATCATCGCTTATCCGTTTGCATGGCAAGATAACTGAGCAGATCGATTTTGGTCAAGATACCTGTAACCCGTCGATGATCGCGCTCTGAAGGATCGTCGTCCCGCTCGATAACAATGGCGATTGGGCTGGTCGCGAACATGCTCATTATCGTTTCCAGTGGGGTATCGGGCATCACTGTGGCGACGTTCTCATCCACAACACCAATCGCACCGATAGGCTGGTTTGCGACATCCGCGCTCCCATTACCGAGCAGGTATTTGAGCAAACCCACTTCGGTCACAAGCCCGGCAAGATGATGGGAGTCGCGCACGACAGGCAGTTGCGAAACATTGTAGCGCTTCATCTTGGCAACCACGTCGCCCACACTTTCATCATGGTCGGCGGTAACAAGTTCCTGCACCGGTTTCGACGCCAACACCGATTGAGCACGGGCATTTTCCATCCCACTGTCGAGGAAGCGATTTTCGCGCATCCATTCGTCATCAAAAACTTTGCCGAGGTTGCGATAGCCAGAATCGGGGAGGAGTACGACGACACACTTATCCGGGCCTAGGTTATTTTCAAGCGCGTATTTGAGCGCGCCCACGACCGCACTGCCGGATGAGCCACCACAGAACAGCCCTTCCTCGCGCACCAGCCGACGTGCCATGAGGAAAGACTCCTTATCCGTGACCTGCACCATATCGTCAATGACGCTGAAATCGTAAATGGAAGGGACAAAATCCTCGCCGATGCCTTCAATCTTGTATGAATGGGCCTCGACCATCTGGCCCGTCTTGAAATAGTCATACAGGATGGAACCAATGGGGTCCACGCCCACAATTTTGACGCCGGGGTTTTGCTCTTTGAGGTAGCGACCTACGCCCGTAATGGTTCCGCCGGTGCCCATGCCGCACACGAAGGCGTCTATCCGTCCCGCTGTCTGCTGCCAGATTTCCGGGCCAGTGGTGCGATAATGTGTCTCCGGGTTGGCAGGGTTAGGGAGTCTCACGCGCCACTTGCTTGGCGACGCTGTAATAGCTGCGTGGGTCCTCAGGCGCGACGTTGGTCGGTGTCACAATGACGCGAGCGCCAAAAGCGCGCAACTGGTGTATTTTCTCAATCGACTGCTTATCGGGCAGGACAAATACACACTTGTAGCCTTTGATGGCGGCGGCGATAGCGAGGCCCACCCCCGTATTGCCTGATGTAGCCTCGACGATAGTGCCCCCCGGTTTGATCTCTCCGGCGCGCTCGGCTGCTTCGATCATGCTAATGCCAATGCGATCTTTCACAGAGCCGCCGGGGTTAAAAAACTCTACTTTGGCGACAATCTGGCAGGCTACGCCCCGCACCACGCTGTTGAGGCGGACCAGCGGCGTATTGCCCATCGTTTCGAGAACATTATTAAAAATATGCGCGGACACTGTGGTCGTATCCATAAATCAAACTCCTCCAAAAACGCACCCATAGACAGCGTAACATATCCTAAATCGCCTCACAAATACGCCCGGAGGACCGACGCTTTGTGATAGAAAAACCTTCCC
>WNFM01026773.1_pt1 | contig 10623 bp, 9 predicted proteins | sample 5400271 | NCBI WGS metagenome assembly WNFM01 (sample SAMN13153352, study PRJNA577476) | soil metagenome | isolation source: 60 cm saprolite on Douglas fir-dominated hillslope | place: USA:California | collected 2013-09-17 | reverse complement strand
AAGGAATTTAAGATTACGGGCGTTTTGAAAAACTTGCCCGAGAACTCACATCTCCAGTGTGATGCCATTGCATCGATGGTTACGTTTAGCAGCGAGCAAAAGGATTTCAACGACCGGTGGGGCTCCAACTGGATGAACACGTATTTACTGCTGGATGACAACGCCAATACGAGCGCCATGGAAAGTAAATTTCCTGCCTTCCTTTCAAGGCACATGAGTGATCCAAAAATAAATGCGTATTATAAAATGTTTTTGCAGCAGTTGAGTAATGTGCACCTCGGTTCCACAGCTATTGAGCACGACTATAATAACTACCGCAAGTTCAATGGATCCTACCTTAATGTGTTTTACATGATCGGGGCATTCATCCTTTTAATAGCGGCAGTAAACTTTATGAATCTTACCACTGCAAGGGCGTCTCATCGATGGAAAGAAATTGGCGTGAGAAAAACAGTTGGTGCAAAAAAATTACAGCTCTTTGTTCAATTTATTTTTGAGTCCGTATTACTGGCAGTGTTCGCGTTAGCGTTGGCTTTTCTTCTGGATGCCGCTTTTGTTCCCCTTCTGAACGGCCTACTTGGAAGAAAACTTGATTTCATTTCGTTCTTATCAAGCGTTCAATTTGCCTGGGCACTTCTCGGCACATTTGCGTTGGGAATCCTTACCGGTATTTATCCATCTTTCTACATGACCTCTTTCAATATGTCGAGGGTTTTAAAGGGAGGCGGGCGAGGGGAGGGAAAATCTTTTTTTCGTAGTTCGTTGGTCGTTGTGCAATTCGGGCTAGCCATTGCGATGATCGTCAGCACGCTGGTGGTAGTTCAGCAATTATCGTATATGCGAAATGCTGATATTGGTTTTGACAAAGATCAGATGATGTTGATAAGCATGAATAAAGAAGCCAACGATCAATTCGAAACATTTAAACAGGAACTCCTCCATCATTCGGTGATCAAAGGAGTGACAGCCAGCGGCCAGCGATTAGGAAATAATTTTCATCAATGGGGTTTTAAAGTGAAGGCCGATACCGGTGTAATGCAAATCACTCCTTCTAATGTGAACGTTGATTACGACTATCTTAAAGTGTATGGCATCGAAATAAAAGAGGGCAGAGGCTTTTCACAAGACTTTGCCACGGATAAAGGAAAAGCTTTTATTATAAACGAAACTTTTGCCAAAGAATTGAGACTCAAACATACCATTGGCACGCCCGCAGGTCATGATTGGTACCATAATGATTCGTTAGGCTCCATCATCGGTGTGGTGAAAGATTTTAATTTCAATTCGCTTCACTACAAAGTGAATACACTTGAGATGGTAGTTCATCCGGAATGGGGTTACGATGAGATGTCGGTTAAAATTGAAAAGGGAAGAACTGAAGAGGGAATTGCTTTGGTAAAAGACCTGTGGCAAAAATTTGTACCCAGCTTCCCATTCAATTATTCATTTCTTGATGAACATTTTGAACTTTTGTATCGCTCAGATAAACAGATGAGCTCGGTGGTAACCGTGATGGCTTGCCTGGCCATTCTGATTTCTTGCATGGGATTGTTTGGGCTAGCTGCCATCACTACAGAAAAGAAAACGAAAGAGATAGGAATACGAAAAGCATTGGGGGCCACCGAGTCTCAAATCACCGTTCTTCTTTCAAGGAGTTTTGCGTTTCTAATCATGCTGTCATTCATCATTATCAGTCCGATTACTTACTATTCACTGCAGCGGTGGCTCGAAGGCTTTGCATACAGGGTAAACATCAATCCATTTTGGTTTTTAGTTGGTGGAATGCTTTCACTGTTTATTGGTTTGCTCACGATCAGTTACCACACGTTACGTTCTGCCAGGGCAAATCCGGTAAAGGCATTGAGGTATGAGTAAAAATAAATGATAAAAGACGGAAAAATCAGAGATCATGCTTCTGGTTAACTTACTACCGTAGTGCTTGTAATGAATTCAAAAATGTGGTGCCTAAATTCTCCGATATTATCTTTTTATAGGCGTTGCTATTTTTAAACTCGGAAGTAAGAAATTCGTTCCAAACCGTATCCCAATCTGACTTTTTGGACATCATAAAACCTGTATCCTCGGCTCTTTCCCGGGTGTCTTTTTAATTTCATTTTGTTCCGTTGCGCACTTATTAGTTCTGTAAAATCTGCAATGCTAAAAGATTTTGGAGTATTCTGTATTGTCTCGAGCAAGACGGTACTTGATGGAACAACAATAATTGAAAGAGAGGGTAAATACTTACCCTTGATCCTTTCTAATAGAGGTATCGATGTTGAACCCGCTATTGCGACACTGGTGTGATCTTTGAAACTATTTCTTAGCTCATCTATTTTACTAATGGTCGGAGAGTCTGAATGACTCATCAGAATCATAATGTTGGGAATTACTGGAGGAGTAAATTTATATTTAAGCATTCGCTCACTCGTCATACTTATATTCCCCACACCAAGTGTGTAAAGATTTGAAGCAATGATTTCATAAAATTTATTACCATCTTCTTCATTATAAAAATTAGGTGTGAGTTTAGTGCCGTACTTTTTTTCTACGAACGAAACAAATTGATTGATCAACTCCACGTTGGCGCCCCTGAATTGGCCCCCGCCTGTTTTCTCGATAAGTCCAGGCTGCTCATAGTATATAACGTCCAAAGTTCCTCTGCCTTGTTTTTTCACTCCACTCCATGATTGGCCGGTGAAAGATTGGCTATGGCAATTATTTAAAATAAATAATAGTATCAGAGAGAATAAAAATCTAATCGGAGTCATTTTTTTTATGTTTGAAAGGTGCGAAAGTGCCCCAAATTCCCGATAGCTTAATTGCTTATATTATCGACAGTATAATTTTATTTATCTGGATACCTATTGACTTATCGCTTGAGGATACATTAATTCTTTTTTAATCAATAGCAGTAAGAAATAACTTAATCTAATTAGGTTCATTGCCACTAATTAATTTTCTAATTTGTTGATTATTCCAAAAGTTTGAATTTTAACAAATTCTTACTAGAGGAACATAAATGAATGAAGATGAATTGGAATTGGAGTGATGCCTGGCTTTTAATGTCGATCAGATTGGTTGATAAAAGCGAAGCGGACTTAAAAGGGATAATTTCAGTTGGCGATTACATCAACCACTCCATCTTTACCCTGGATGAGATAAAAAACGGGCTTGAAAAATTAATTTCCATTGACTATGTGAGCATGGTGCAGAATAGATTTTTTACTTCTAAAACTTTTAACTGAGATTATAAAAAACTGAAGACCCACCCCAAAGTGATGTTAAAAGAAGTCGATCAGCTTTACGACCTTCTTAAAATAAAAACGTTTGATGAAGTCAGACTGAAATCACTCCGTGCAGATATTATCAATTGGAAACTATTAAAAAGTGCTTACGAAGAATACGTGAAATAGACTTCGGTTCGTGAAATGGAGTTATGGTTAGATTAAATGAGAAGCACTATTTGTTACCTAAGGTATGTGCTATCTGCTCTGACGTAAGCGTGTGTAAGACCATTCCAAAAAAATATATTGATTTTGATGGTGCTGTCAGCGGTCAAATTTTATGAATCAAAATATTTCACAAAATGTATGGATGCTTGTTGATAGCCTTTTCGGAAATAATATTCGTGCGACTCTTTTCTTTTCAAATTACTGGTGAGCTCAACCTTTATGCAATTCTTACTTCGAAAAAAATCTTCGGCATACTTTAATAATTGAGAACCCCAACCCTTACTTCGATACGACTCATCAACACAAAAGGCAACCACTCTGCCTATTGGCCTTGGATGATGAAGAGCATGATACCAATGCAGTGCAATAAATCCAATGCATTGATCGCCCACTTCACCCATCATTAATCTATACCCATCTTGTTGGTACAATTGAATTCGCTTCAGGCTTTCATCAGTCGATGCCGGGTATCCCAATTGACCTAATAGCTGCGATAAAATTGGTGCATCTTTTTCTTCAGCCACGCGGATGATCATACACTAAGATACAATGACCCGACCAGAAAATCTTATTAAAAGGGCGTCAACGAGAGTTGGTAAAATGTTTTCAATAGCATTTTAACAGGTTAGACCAGCCATTTGATAAAGAAAAGGTAGGCCCTGCTAAATCGCCAATGGGGTGCATGCCCAACTAAATATATTTGTTTCAATTAAAAGCCAACCAATAAAAGACCACATCCTCTCAGGCGGAGAGGAGTGGTTTTTTTATGTTCTTAAAATCGAGCCAATTTGATTTAAGCCTGTTAAGCCCGCCTTTGGTGGCAGCCCTGTTAGCAAATAAAGCTGCCTTCCGCCTTTCAAAAAATGTCTTTTCTTATTTTCACATTAAATGAGGAATTTCAAACGGTGATCTAAAGTGTTGCCACCTCCAATTTTCAATCTTAAATAAAAAGACATGAACAGGGTATTTCCAATTTTAATCGTCTTTATTCTTGTTGCTCGAGCCTTAAATGCCCAGCAAGGAATTTTTGAAAATCAAATGGACATCGGCAAACCGAAATTGCTGGGAGCCGCCACTTTCGATAAACAAAATCAATCTTATCAGTTGAAAGGAGGAGGGTACAACATTTGGTTTCAGCGTGACGAGTTCCAATATGCTTTCACAAACCTCAAGGGCGACTTTATCCTTACTGCAAACTTTTCTTTTGAAGGAAAAGGAGCAGACGCCCATCGAAAAATTGGTTGGATGGTGCGCGAATCGACTGATGAAGATGCCGCCCACATCAGTGCAGTAATCCATGGCGATGGCCTCACGGTGTTGCAGTGGCGTGCTTTACGCGGAGCTTACATGCGCGATCCTGAGGACGAAATCTTTGCGCCAAAGAAAGGATATACTGTTTTACAACTCGAGCGTGCAGGAAAAAAATTCATCATGCGAGCGGCTCACCCCGGAGAACCGTTTCAGCAAATCGGCTCACATGAAATGACTGACATGAAAGACGAAGTCCTTGCAGGGCTATTCATTTGCTCGCACAATGCAGAAGTTATTGAAGAGGCAACGGTATGGAATGTGCGTATTGATCAGCCTGTACGAGAAAAATATGATCCTTACAAAGAGGGCTTTTTGGGAAGCCGCCTCGAAACGATGAATGTCTTTGACGGGAAAAGAAAAATAGTTTATGAAACTACCGGCAGGTTCGAAGCTCCGAATTGGATGCCCGATGGAAAAAAACTGTTGTTCAACATGGAAGGATCTCTTTACACCATTCCTGTCGAAGGTGGTCAACCTGAAAAACTCAATACGGATTTCGCCAACCGAAACAATAATGATCACGGCATTTCTTTTAATGGAAAGCTTCTGGCGATAAGTCATCATCGTGAAGGATTGCCAGGCGGTGGATCAACTGTATATGTCATGCCGCTGACGGGAGGTACTCCTAAACTCATCACCGAAAATACTCCTTCTTACTGGCACGGATGGGCAGCAGACAACAAGGAAGTGGTTTATGTGGCGCAGCGCAACGGAAGTAAAATTTACCAGATCTATAAAAATTCCATTGAAGGAGGAAAAGAAATTCAGCTCACCTCACATAACGTTGGTCACGTGGATGGCCCGGAATATTCACCCGATGGTAAATACATTTACTACAACGGAAGTCAGAGCGGAACGATGCAACTGTGGCGCATGAAGCCCGATGGCTCGTCCAAAGAGCAAATCACTTTTGACGAGTCTAACAATTGGTTTCCACATATTTCCCCTAACGGAAAGTGGATTGCTTTTCTCTCGTTTCCGGAGACGATCAACCCCGATGACCATCCCGCTTATCAGCGAGTAGTGTTGAAACTCATGAAAGCGGAAGGAGGCTCGCCAAAAGTAATTGGTTATTTATACGGAGGTCAAGGAACAATAAATGTACCTTCGTGGTCGCCTGACAGCAATTTTATTTCGTTTGTCAGCAATTCTCCGAAGAAATAAAATTTTTGAAATCGCCTAAAAAAGAGATATGAAAATTAGTAGAACCTACCCGGTGTCGGCCAATGCCTTCGTTGTATTTGCAAAATTAGGAGTTGGTACTGTATTGGCCTTCACAATTTTATTGTCATGCACTGGCGGCAGCGGTTCAGATCAAGGAGGTGCCGCATTGGAGGGAACCTGGCAATTGCTTACGGGGACAACCATTGAGAAAGGCGATACGGTATTGACAGATTATACAAAGGAACTAAGCATGATCAAGGTGATCAATAAAACTCACTTTGCTTTTCTAAACCACGATCTTAAACATGGAAAAGACACCACCGCAGTATTTGCCGCTGGCGGTGGTCGCTATGAATTGAAAGGAGATCAATACACAGAGTACTTAACTTATTGCAGTGACAGGCAGTGGGAGGGAAATAAATTTATGTTCACTGTCAAGATTGAGCATGATACATTAACGCAAACCGGAATAGAGAAAGTAGAGGCGACTGGCGTGAATAGAATGAACGTTGAAAAGTACGTTAGGGTGAAAGACTAAGTTTTGCCTTGCTCTCGAAAACGAAATTTATTTAGACACACGCCACTTAAACGATTTCTCATCAATGGCTCTCACCGTGCAAAGTATGCCCTCGAGGTGATCGTATTCGTGCTGAAGTAATTCAGAAAGATCGTCTTGCATGTTCCATTCTTGCGATTGCCAATTTTCATCTAAGTATTTTATGGTCAGCGCCCGGTGCCTTTTTACTTTCACCAGCAGATTTGGAAAACACATACAGTCATCCCACACGTCAAACATTTCCTCGCTTAAGTAGGCGAACTCAGGATTGATGAAAATCACGGGCCTCTCAATGTTCATATAGATCAACCGCTTCATAATGCCCAACTGCGGGGCTGCAATGGCTCGACCAAAATTATACTTGACTCTGATCTCTTGCATCACGTTGTGAAGATCGGCTACCCATTCCTTTAGCTGAGGAAGTTCTGACTTCTGAATAGGTTCCGAAACCTGATACAGCACAGGATTGCCGAGCAAGAGTAAGTCATCCAGATGTTTCATCTACATTTCTCCTTTGGAACTCATTCGGTGTCTATCTACCCAATATGCCCAGATCACGAACAGCCACTGCAAGTGCCCCGCCCATGCAATTGCTCCAACGTTCGGTGGAGGAGGCCCAACCATGTTGGAGATAGAAATCAGGAAGAGGAAGACGATCAAACTCCAGAACCCATATTTCCCGACACCGTCCTTGGCGGAAGAATTTTTCGTGTCATGACACTCTCAATAATGAATGTTGCTGTTTTGTAATTCCACAAACCCAGGCCCACTTTGGTAGCCTCCGACAAAGTCAGCGGAAGATCAGGACGGTGAGTAAAAAAATCAAGCAACCAATGACTCGCTACACAGGCAGCGATAAGTAACGCTGCAGTTGAATCTTTTTTTAATAGATAAACCAGGGCAAATCCCGCAGCGGCCCAAACTGCCGCCATCAACAAACTATGGGTGTAAGGATAATGCACAAAATCAAGAGGGGTCATCGCGGTGATGCCGGGTGTTATGGTAACCTGCTCTATATTAAAGAGTAGCAACGTAGGCCAAAGCAGGTCAACAAATTGAACAGCCAGGAAATACGTGCCCAACGAAAGAGAAGGTTTTACGGATTTGGCAGCCATGCCTACAGCAAAATGCCCGATGAACATAAATTATCTTTTAAAAAGGAAAGTTAAGTGAAACGCAAGAGGATCTCATGAGGTATTTTCTTGACGATTGAAAATTTATTTAGGCACCGTAAAATAAAACTTTGACCCATGGCCTTCCTTACTCTCAACACCAATTGTGCCTCCATTTTTTTCTACGAAATCTTTACAGAGAATTAACCCTAGACCGGTGCCGGCTTCTTTGGCTGTACCCAGGGTAGAGTGTTTAGTTCCGAGTTTGAAAAGTTTTTGCATTGCAGTTTGGCTCATACCTACTCCTGTGTCGGTCACAGAAACCAGGAAGTGACTTCCGTTCGCCTCTGCGCTCATCGTAATTTTGCCGCCTTCGGGAGTGAACTTAATAGCATTCGAGAGCAAGTTGCGCACCACCGTATTGATCGAGTGCCGATGCAACTTCACAGGCAAGTCAATTTTGTTTTCATTCACCACGGTGATCTTCTTATTTTGAGCCTGTACTTTAAGCAAGCCTTCGTTCTCATGGAGCACATCAGCTAAGTTAAATTCTTCAGGTTTGAAATCAATGCTTCCGGTTTGTGATCGCGACCACTCCAACAGATTTTCCAACAGCGTAAATAAATTCTTTAATGACTTATCAATATCCAGTGAGAGCATTTTTATCTCTTCTTTCGATATCATGTCGATGTGATTGAGCAGCAATGATGAAAATGACGTGAGTGAATTGAGCGGACCCTTCAGATCATGGCCAATGATAGAGAAGAGTTTATCTTTCGTAGCATTAAGTTCCTGAAGTTTGCGCGCTGATCGTTGCTTCAAAAAATACAAGTACAACACCAATGCCCCGATGATCATGCCAAAAGCAATCAGCAGAATGAGATTGTTCTTTAATTTGTTCTGTGCTTCAATTACTTTTTCTCGCTGCTCACGATCACCCTCCAGCTTATCGATTTGCAGATCTTGCTTCTGCATCACATAGCGGTTTTGAGCTTCGAGCAATTGGCGCTCATTTTTTTCTTTGCCGATAAAATCTTCTATCGACAGAAATGATTCGCGATACTCCAATGCCTTCTTGAAATCTTTTTGTTCGCGGTAACATTTGCTGAGATAGTCGTAACTCTTCATCAGCTCATCCTGATCTTGCGATTTTCTGCCCGACTGCAGAGCTAACTGGAGATTTGAAATTGAACGCTTGTAATTCTTTTCATCGAAATACAGCACACTTACATTATTGTAGGATTGAGCCAGGCCGTTGTCGTCTTTCAGCCGCTCACGAATTTCCAATGCGGCTACGTGATTGGCCAATGCCCGCTCATGGTTTTTCATCACGCGATACATTTCGCCAACTTCGTTGAGGGCAACGGCTTCATTTAATTTGTCTTTCAGTGAACGATAAATCGCGAGCGCATTTTTGAAATTACGAAGTGCTTCTTCGTTTTTCATTTTTCGCGTAAGCAGTTTGCCCATGTGAATGAGTGCATCAGCCTCAAGCCCTTGCTGCTTGAGCTCACGAGCATATTCCAAAGCAAGTTCATAGTCGTCAAACGCAGCTTCCTCTTTGCCATGCGCTGCCTTAACTCTTCCGGATTCATTCAGGATCAATGTCTGGATATACCGGTTTTTTTCCTGATCACTTAATCGCTGCGCCTGGTTTAAAAATTCAAGACTCTTGTAGTTATCTCCAACATCTTCAAACACGCGTGCCATGGCGAGGCACGTAAAAATTTTTTCTTTGCGCAAGTTCAATGAATCCTCAATAGCCAGCGAGCGAATAAGCCAACCCATGGCCTGTTCGTAATCAATCACTTGCGTAAGGTGGAGTGCACCCAACTCAATCAACGCCTTTGCTTCTGCAGATTTATCGTTGATTTCTTGCGCCTTCAGGCGTTTGCTTATGGCTTGGGGAATTTCATTTTCAATGGATTTGACTTTTTTTGGACGAAAGAGGTTTTCATACCACACTACGTCCGTGTCATCTTGCGCCATCGCTGGCAATACAAAGCCTAACGACACCACGCATGCAAAAAATAATTTCATTCGAAATACAGATGGTTGCACAAAGGTAGAAAAGCAAATAGGATTGAAAGCGAAACTTTGAAAGAAATATTACGCCTGGGACCTGATCCTTGATTCTGGATTCTAGATTCTAGATATGGACTTTTGTCCGACAACCTGAATTCAGTATCTATCTGCTATCCGGCAAACTTTTCAAATTAAAATGCGGTTATTACAGCAATGGCAAAGCTTTACATTAAAAATATGGTGTGCGATCGCTGCAAGGCGGCCGTGAAGAAAACCCTGGATGATCTGCGTGTTGATTATTCTTCTGTAGAGCTTGGAGAGGTAGAGACTAATTCTGAACTAACTATTTCTCAATTAAATCAAATTAAGGAAGCAATCGAATTACAGGGCTTTGAGCTGATCGAGACCCGCAACGCTCGGATTGTAAGCCAAATCAAAAAATCAATTTTGGATTGGGTGCGGAGTGAGGAAATAAAGAGGACCAAGCTATCGGTTTATTTATCTGATGTGCTACACAAGGACTATGCTTCGCTGAGTAATCTTTTTTCCGAAATAGAAAGCACAACTATCGAACAATATTTCATTCATCAGAAAATAGAATTGGCCAAGGAACTCTTGGTTTACGATGAGCTATCACTGACTGAAATAGCCGACCGACTTGATTACAGTAGCGTTTCGCATTTGTCAAATCAATTCAAAAAAGTGACGGGTCTCACACCCAAGCACTTTAAAAAGATTGGAGCAGAGAAACGTGTGTCCCTTGATAAAGTGTAATTCTTCCCCAAAATTTTGCAACTCCTCTGAAGGCAGTCGAACGTATATTTGAGTGAGCAAAAATAAACGAGAAATGACACATACTTATTCAGTTTCAGGAATGACATGCAGCGGCTGCGCGACTACAGTAAAAAAATCGCTGACATCAGTGCCGAATGTAAATGACGTACAAATTGATCTTTCCAAGGGTGTTGCAAGCGTTACGATGTCGCAACATGTGCCTTTTACA